>VAPF01063159.1_pt1 | contig 18631 bp, 11 predicted proteins | sample 3393931 | NCBI WGS metagenome assembly VAPF01 (sample SAMN08290437, study PRJNA428436) | hydrothermal vent metagenome | isolation source: Deep-sea hydrothermal vent chimney | place: Atlantic Ocean: South-mid Altantic Ridge | depth 2773 m m | reverse complement strand
TACAAAACATGAGCGATATCCGGGTTACGCAGCACGGAAATATGGCCGGTTGCGAGTTTCTCAGGAGTAACCCCTTCGGGAAGGCTGCCGGAATTCCAGATCTCCAACCGTCTCGGATATACATGAACACTAATGCCGCCTGAAAAATCAGCATAATCCCGATGGGCAAAAGCGTTGACCAGGCCTTCACGAACGGCTGCCGGGGGATAAACTGCTTCATCCAGCCGTTGCAGGTTGTCTTTGTCGAAATGTGAAGTCGTTGGTGTATTTCGCATGATAAAAGAAAACACCTGCTCAAGTACCGAGACCAAAGGTCCTTCAAGAGATTTCATGTCTTGATAGGTGTCATCAGATTTATCCGAAGTAAAGCATACTGCCCGCACCCGAACCTGCGGATATCTGATGGCAGGATTTTTGCCAAAAAGAACATCACCCCCGTTGGTTAATCGGCCATATTTTAACATTGCCAGTTCTTCCAACACTGACAATGGATCATCCTTATCCCTGAATTGCATTCGGGATTTTTTGTTCACCATAAGGACAAGAGATCTTATCTCATCAAAATCCAGGTCGGCTTTTAGGTCAGCCGAAGAGAATCGACGTTCCCACCGTTCAGGTTCTACTTGCCGACGCATAACCATGTCACGAATTGTTTCAATATCAGCCTTAATGTCTTGCCCACCTTCCCGGACAAAGATATCATTATGAAAAGCATAGGGAAAATCTTTGCCCGCCGGTACTTCGACAACCAGCACCGGCTTTTTGCCAATTTCTTGAAGCTCTACAGAAATAAGCGCCTTGGGTGAGATCCCCTTGTTTACTTGCTGTTCAATCTGTCCGGCATCAAATTGCTCCGGAATTCCAACGGGATCTCCTGACTCGTTTATTCCGCAGACAACATATCCCCCACCTGAATTAAGAAAAGCGCAGACCTGCCGACCAATGATTTCCGGATCACAATTTGTTTTAAATTCTATACCCGCCCCTTCCCCCAACATGAGCAGCTCTCTCAATTTTTCTCTCTTCATGGCCGCTCTCCTTTATGCTTAATCAAATTATTGATTGTGGCAGGATCAGAAAGATTCTCCCCAATAAAGGCCTCCACTTCCTGGTATCTTGAGAATTGTGCGGTGGCAAACAGGAATGCGTCCTCATTCGTCTGGAACTTCTGTACCCAGTTACCCTGTCGATCACGGAGAGGGTGTTGGGACAATATGGCATCTTCGTACATATCAATGAGACGAAGATCGGAAAGGGATGATGCTTTTCTTTTGAGATTGAGTTTGCCGCGGCCATCCGGGCCTTTGAAATCAAGATCATTCAGGAATTTGCGCGAAAAAACAACATAATCATGGGCCAGTAACCAGCGGGGCTTTTTAAGTTTAATTGCTTTTTTCAGTTCCTGATGAGTGATCGACAACTCCTTTCCATCAATGCCACTGCCATAATATGGTGTAATCAAACATAAAAACAGATCACATTTCTCCACTGCCCGGATACAGTTTTCAAAAGCCGACTTATTGGAAAAGACAGGCATGGTACCCTTATGGGACATCCATACCTCGTAACCAAATGCTGTCAGCAGGGTATATATTCGATCAAGAAGCTCCTCAATGCCGTAAACGGTTGAAGAGACCATGATGGTGAGTTTGTTGTTCTTTTTTGACATTTACAATATCCCCGACTTCCTTTATATCATTTTGCTTATATTTTAGTAAGTTATCTCCATTGACAGGGTAAATTATCAATCTCATATATACCATGAATCTTGCAGGTGATCGATTGCATCCAAAGCCAATTCTTCATCCTCGTCAAAAACGATATCCAACATATCTGGATGTTTAGGTTGCTCGCATAATCCATGGAGGCAAGCCATTTCACGGATAAAAGGATCCGAACTCTTCATTAAGGAAATATCAGACCCATTCATTGCAAAATGTATTAATTCAGAAGGGGAATGGTCTAAAAATGCTCCATGTTCAACATGGACACCATTAAAAAAGAAAACAGCGAGGCTATGTTCCTCAACAGAAGACAGTTTGTGTAATTTTGTGGTTACATTTTTGCCGCTGGCTCTCAGTGGTTGAGCTGCGGCCTGGGCAGCATTTGTGCCCATCTGTAAAATGGAGTCAATATTACCAGTAGATACTGCACGCATCACCTGTGCATGAAAGAAAAGTTCTTGCACCTCGACAGCAATATCAGAAAGAGACAAGAGTGCTTCGTCTGTGGCAAGGTATATCAACCGAGAAGCACGATAGCGAAGTTTAGGGATACGACGTTTTTTTTCATAACCTTGGAGTGTTGCTGCTTCCCTCATCAAGCTGCGAAATTCATCCTCGTATGTATTTCTAAGCCATCGTGCTTGATTAAGAATAGAATTAATGGAAATTTTACTGTTTTTATTTATGAACCAAGAGAAATTTGCTAATTCGATGATCCTTTCAAGACAACTGCTCTCATGCACTGCACCTGAGTAATCATGCACTGGGATGCGGAATCCTTCACTACGAAAAATATTTTGCAACTTTTTTCGATCATCTGGGTTTTGAAGAAGAAATCTTTTAAGATCACCTATCAATGCTGGCCATGAAATTATCCGTTTGCTATCACTATAATCATTCCTCCCCACGAGCCATTCTCCCGTAGTTACCTTAATAGTCTTTGGAGAATCGCTATCGTGGAGCTTAAAACTCATATGCTTAAGGTATTGTTGTAGTATTTTTAGCGAGTTGGTTACCGCATTATTTTCGCCAACCAAGATAATATCATCAACATAGCGAAAATATTCCACCGGCAAATCGGTAGAGAACTTCTCATCTATTTTTCTCAAAACAAGGTTCCCTACAAGGTGACTAAACATCGGCCCGGTTAAAATTCCTTTTTGATCTCCAACCGAGCCATGATCTACAATAATTTTTTTTCCCAACTCCAAGAAATACTCAGACAGCCCAGCTAATTCAGCTTGTTGTTGCCATGATGCAAGAGCCATATCAATCGTAATAGATGGGTAGAACCGCTGAATATCAGTATAAAGGACCACTCCATCAGGACAGGCCTCGCAGGCACTTACAATTGCTTGGTGTCTTTTTTTTAAGCCTACGATATAATGTTGGAAAGCACCTGTTCGATCAGCTGCCTCACTTAGTTCATAACTGAAAACTCTTTCTGGATTACCAAAGACTTCCGGGTGCTTGGCACATTCAGCTAATAAGGCTATTTCGGCCAATGCTTCATTGGCGCATGGCAATACGATACGTCGATGCTCAATTTTTCCCTCAGACTTGATATCCTTAAAATGTTGTACCTGCAAATAGGGTAGGTTATGTCGTGTAAGAACAAGGTTGGTCGCAATTCGATACGACCAAATATCTGAGCGGGCAGCTGAGGCGTCAAGATAATATCTTAATGCCAGATAGGCCAGTACGTCACGGCGGCGATATTGGTTTATAGCCCGTACTGCAAGCGTTTCAGGAGTTACAGGTTTCATGTAATAGTTTCCAAGTCGAGACGCATAACTGCAAGTCTTACCTTTGCTGTTTTTGAAGGGTCAAGCGGCAGGGAAAACTGTGCTGAACTGGTTAATATTGACGATTGATTATCATCAGGTTCCCGCACAAAAAAACGCCATGCCGTTTTCATTTGTTTCTGAAGCCAAGTAAAAAGCCCTCCTTGTGCGATAGCACGATTCATCTTTGGTTCAATCCAAATGGCCACACTGTTTGGGGCAGCAGCATGACGAAAGAGTTCTTCAAGTTGTCGTTCAGCTTCTTTTCTTTTTCCTTGTCTCTCTAAAAAGCCATTAAAATTCGCAATAACAAGTAATCTGTGTGAATTACCTGATGACGTGACGGTCATTCGTTGTATTAAGTTGGTCGTACTCATTTGGTTGGTGACATCCCATGGAAAGAATTCAGACTCAATAAAAATGGCTTGCTCGCAAAGGAAATCATCAATACCTTCAAGTAGTTGACGGGCATAACATCTGGCGGGGCCAGAGATTTCGGCACCGATCAAATAAACATCTAATGGTAAGCGAGGTAATACATTTTGTGCACGCAGTTCAGCAATTGCGGTTAAATATGCAAGCGACGCTGCTGCTGCTCCGCAAGGGGCATCCGTCAAACTTACGTTGTTCCCGGCAAGAGCTTCAATAAAGGCATTCGACGCGCAAGTAACAGCTTTTTGGGGATCCAAAAGCGCAAGTTGCGTTCTTGCAACTGATCCATCAAATGCTTGAGCGAAATGTTCATCGGTACATTTTTGAGTACAACCTCCTACAGGGGGATTTTGAGGGTCACGTTTGCCCGCCAGTTCTTCTAAGCCGTATTTCTTAATAAGTTTTTTGTAGGCCAAGGAGAGTGCCGGCGGAAGCAATAAAGTTTCACTAGTCGCATCCCAAAGACTCTTTGGTAACAACTCAGGGGGCAATATTCTTTTAGAAGGATTCATTGAATTTATCGCTCCGTTGATTTGTCTGGAGCACTGACCTTTAATTTATCCCAGGTATCCAGGACAAGGCGCTGGGTGCGGTATTCGCCGAATTCTTTTATCTCCTTGTTTTTCAGAATCCGGAAGGTTTCCGAGGGGTAGTCTTCGCCCATGACATCGGCGGGATCGAGGATGTAGCGGAGTTCGTCGCGGGTGAGGCCGTAGAGGTAGGCGTAGTAGGCATCCAGTTCGCATTTGAGCTGGTGGCGGCGTTTCGGGTCGAAGGGAAATGGTTCACCGTCGTAGCCCAGATCCTGGGCAAAAGGTTTTAGGGCATGGCTGGTGTAGGTGAGTTCCAGGACGCGGGGAACAATGAAGGATAGGTCTGTTTCCTTGTACCGTTCGGGAGCCAAGGTTGTGATCTGTTTTTTTACATGAAATTTAAGATGTGTCCCTCCAACCTTCTGCCTTGCAATGAAATCATGAACTAAAAAATTTTGATCAGCTACAAGGCAGGCAACTTTCCTTTTGTCTTCAATGTTGGGAAACATTAAAAGGAAGGTGTCTCCCACCGCAACCAATGGAATAATCCCGGCAATTACGGTTCGTTCGTCTGTTGAACGGCAAATATCCCGCCAGCCAAGAAGGTACTTGGGGCGACGATTTTCAAGCAAATCTTTTGCCAGGGGCCAGAGGTCGCCTTGTTGTTGAAAAACCTTGGTGAGTTTTTGAAACTCCCGCGGATTCAGGGGGTACTGGTCGGCCATATCCAGGGACGCCTGGGCTTTGGCGGAAAGGTTCCGCTTAAAAAAAGTTTGGGGTTCCCTTAGGAACTGTTCGGCAAGGTGGTGGTCACCTTCCTGCAGGGCTTTGCCGGCGGTCCAGAGGGTAAGCGCTTTGCTCAGAACCTCGGTATCTTCCTGTTTGGCGGCAGCCAGTAATTCTTTGGGCGCATTTGCCGTGCGCAGGGTCACCTGCCAGGAGTCAACCCAATAACGGGGCAGATTGTGATATTCCGGGTTCTGCTTTTCCTCCAGGGTGCAATCCCGGCTGGTGGTGCCGTCGGTTTCATAGGTGGCCCAGCAATGGTCGTAGTGATGCACCATCTTGGCCTCGTAGAGAGGCAGGAAATCGGTATGATCCGCCCCGCTTGTCTGCAAGTCCTGCCAGGTTCGGAACAGGCGGCTGTCGTTGGACATATGAAACATGGCTTGAAATTTTATCCCCCATGGATTAACGGCAGGGTTCTCTTCCATAACCTCTTTGATCAGGATCGGGGCGGCCCGGTAGATTTTTTTGGTCAACTCCGCATCCTGCTGGGAGCGAAACACCGGGCAGGTGCGGGTATTGGGGTTGATCAGGCTGAATTCATCGGATGTGAGGGAGAAACAGCGGCGTTGGTCTTTTAATTGTGCGGGCTGGGTGGCAAAAAAAGATAAAAGGGCAGCCTTGTGTGGTTGCCCCAAAGTAAGAAGGCAAAATTTATAACTTCGGTGAACTCCTTTGAATAATGCTTCTCTATTTTCAAAGTCAAAAAGGCTGACAAGACGATTATTGCCGGTTATCTCGGCAAAATATGCCTTGGTTGAATCGTCGGTGGCAATGCCGGTAGGAACGAGAATACCAGCCCGGCCGGACTTGATGATTGCCAGGAAAAACAGTTCGGCAAACAGGGCATACAGATTGATGTCTCCTTTGCCGGTCAGAGGAAATCTGCCTGATTCACGGGCAAAGGAGCTGGCGGCTTCAGCTCCGTGTTTGGCCCGTATAAACGAACGATACAGGGCCTGTTCTGCCGGAGTGCCATTTTGCAAGGCGTTAATTTGACGATTACGAATTGCTGCGTTTGGCGCTTCAGCAATATCCCGGCTTCGCGGGGCAAAGAACTCTTTTTCCTGCAATTTAATCCGTTCCCACGGCGGATTGCCAAGCAGTACATCAAAACCGCCCTGTTCAATCACCTCTGGAAAGGCCAGGTGCCAGTGGAAAAAACGGTGTTTCCCGGCGAGTTTGCCGATTGCCCGGCGCATGGCTGGCTCAATGGTTTCACCCCGTCCAAGTACGGCCAGTTCAATATTGGTGGGGACATTGGCCCCATTGTCCTGGCTCTTGGGAGCAAAAAAGGCGGCAGTGTATAAATCAGCCCGCAGCTTTTCATCCTGACAGGCCTCACCATGCATCATGGTTAGCCAGGCCTCGCGCTTTTGTTCCACCTGCTCCAGATTTTCCTCGGGCATAGCGGCAAATTTTCCGCGGCAGGCGGCAAGTTGCGGGATCTGGGCGGCAAATAGTTCATACTGATCCGGATTGGCCTTGTTGCGTTTGGCCAGCATTTGGGTGATTTTCTTGTCATCCCCGGACAAGGCCTTGAAAGCCTTTTGGGGAATACCTTTTTGCAAAAGCTGCGGGTCAAGGACACCTACCAATGAGTTACCCACCTGAATATGGGCATCAAGAAAGCCAAGAGGTTTACCAGGTTCAATGGCCTCCAGCCACAGGGCGGTGCGGCATAGTTCCACGGCCAGGGGATTGATATCCACCCCGTAAATACAATGGCTGATGACCTCCCGCAGGGCATGGCGGTAATTGGTCTCGGCGGGCTGGTCGGTGCCGGCATCAATGCGGGCAAGCTCGGCGGCCAGGCGGCGGGCCGCGGCCAGGAGAAAATGACCGGAGCCGCAGGCAGGATCGCAGACGGAAATCTTCAGTAACGCCTCGCGGGGGTTACCAGTGTTTTCCGCAAGCCGTTTTTTGATGACCGGTTCCAGGGCGGATTTGATCAACTCCTGAACCAGTGAGTCCGGGGTGTAATAAGAACCTGTCAGTTTACGGGTATGGCCGGTGGTATTCTCTTCATCCGCTTCATCTCCGAGAAAGCCAAAATGCCACTTACCGCCGACATCAAGCCGGGGAATGAGTTCCAACAGAGATTCATAAACCGACCCCAGTTCCTCGGTATCCAGATCCCGGAAGTTGATGCGGGTGAGCACCTGATTATTTTCAAAATAACAGAGTTTGAACAGGGCCTCATAGAGATAGCGGTTGGCAAGCCGGGCCTGTTCCAGGCGGGGGCATTGATCCGGAGCAAAGAGACCGCCCAGTGCCGGTTGAGCCAGGCGGGGCTCACCCTTGGAAAAGCCGCGAAAGGTAATGAGGAGCTGCTGCCAACCGTCATCATATCTGTCGTAATGACGGCGGAAGCGGGAACGCTGCCGCAGGACAGTGGTACTGTATCCCTGCTCGTAGAGTTTATGGGCGGCAGGGTCGGCTTTTGGATCAAGGAGGATGTCCCGGTCTTCGGTGGTGAAAAGGAAAAGAAAACGATAGATAAGCCGGAGCAGTTCCTGGAAAAACTGCTCGGTTGTCAACGCCTCATTTTTGATGGCTTTCCTTAGCTCAGTATTGTCAGGATGGGCAACAAAACCGGTACCCAGAATGCGCAGGGCATCGGTGACACCGTAACGCAGTTCACCCAATACCCGTTCTCCATCGGTCTGGCCCTGGTTGCGCCACTGCTCAAGAATGCAGTTTGCCGGATTGCCTTCTTCCGGCGCAAAGCGGGTGGCGTGGAGAAGTAGCCAGAATACGGTGAAGTCGAAATACAGCTCTTCCTCAAAAATACGGGTAAGGTCGATCTCCACATAGGCTGGCCTGGTCATGGCCGGGTTATCACGCAGAAGGCGCAGGACAAGGCCGTTACTGACAATGGCCCACAGGCAGTGGTCTTCGGCATTGAGGTATTCCTGGAGCAGTCCCGCTGGAGAGCGTTTACGGCCTTCCTCGCCAAAGCGTGGATTTCCTGCTTCAAGGGGCTGGTTGGCACCTGTCAGGACAAAGGGGACGGAACCGTTCAAGGCGGTATGGGTGATGGGAAAACTTCGTTCACCAATTTTGATCGCTTGTGATGATTCAAGCTGGAAATCCAATACTCTGCTCAGCAGCGGCAGAAGCCATTCGTCCACGGCAACAGTGTCCGGATCAAGGTCGTTACGCTTCTGCAGATCGACAAACTGCTGCCAGCGGGCCCGGGCAATGCGCCAGTAGCGTCCCAGTTCATCGCTTAGCTTTAAACCTTTTTCAATGGCATACTCTTCCGGTTTCTGACCGGGAAGCTGGTAATGGCGAAGATGGGTCAGCAGAGAAGATGAAAGCAGGCCACCGGCAATTTTGATGGATTCAAGGCCGGTATCGTTTTTGTTTTTTTTCATGGGGAAGTGTATTTTTCACCACAGAGGAATATTTCTGGTGTTTTTTTCACCACAGAGAACACAGAGTTCACAGAGTTTTTTTTGTTTTCTTTTTTGGAGTTCTCTGTGCACTCTGTGTCCTCTGTGGTAATCATAAATCTTAATTAAAATGCTGAATGCCATCCACAAGCCTGCCAGTGTTAAAGTTGATCAACAACCCTGTTTCCACTTTTGCCAGTTTCATGTATGTGAGCAGTTGAGCCCGGTGGATTTCCAGGATTTTCGATACAGCCTTCAACTCCAGGATCAATTTATCTTCAACAAGCAAATCAACCCTGTACCCACAATCCAGTTGAATCTCCTTGTAGTTCACCGGTATCGAACATTCCATTTTAAACGGAATACCTTGCAGGCTAAGTTCATGGGCCAGGCATTGCTGGTATGTTGATTCCAGTAATCCAGGGCCTAAAGCACGGTGCACCTCTATGGCACAGCCGATAACTTTCCGGGTCAGTGGATCTCTTTCCATTGCCTATCCTTTTTATCACCACAGAGGAATATTTCTGGTATTTTTTGAACCACAGAGAGCACAGAGTTCACAGAGATTTTTTGTTTTCTGTTTTGCAGTTCTCTGTGTCCTCTGTGGTAAATAAATCAAAACAGCGCCACATCAGGAACCAGAACATATACGCCCATGACATCCACCGGAAGTTGTGGGTAGACCCGGTATTCACCGCGGGCATCAGCCGCATCCCTGACCCGGCGGTGATCCGCAAGCAGTTCTTTTGAGCGCTGGTCTGCAAGCTCGGCAAAGGTTTTTTGGAATCCACCCAACTGATCCAGAATATTTGCAAGTTCTCTTGTGCGGCGCTCCGGCTCCATATTCCTGGACACCTTGGCCTGCATAAGAGCCAGTGCTTCTTTTTTTGGCAATAACCTGGGTTCTGATGCCCCTGCAACGGCCAGGGCCAGGGCTTCTTCGGCCAGCATTTCTCGACTCTGTTTTGCCCGTTTGATGATTAGCCTATTACGCAGGCGGAGCAGAATGACAATGGTTTTGACAGAAACAGCCTTGGTGAAAATTGCCCCGGCACGAGCCACAAGATCATTATGCTCACCACTCATGGCCTGTTCAGCGACAAAATCGGCCAGGTGGCTGACCAGGGGATGGGTACGGTGGATAAATTCCGCACCAGGCGTAGAAACCGGATAGTTAAAATCAATTTTCTGTAACTGGAGCAGTCCGCTGGTCTGCAAGCGTTCTTTGACTTCACGGGGGAGGTGGGTCAACGGGGCATGCCAGCCGCCTTTTTTGAGCTTTTGCAGTGGTGCCCCCAGACGCTCGCAAGACCTGACGACAAATCGCCCCACATCCTCCTTTGTACCAAGGACTGCAAAGGCCTTTTCCCATTCAGGCATGACCTGTTCGGGCTTTAAACGATTCTGGGCAAATATGGTACGGTTCTTTTTTGTTTTTTCCCTGGCTGATTCCCACCGGGCATCAAGTTCTTTATCAATTGAGTCAAGGGCCTTCTCCTGCTCCTCAAAAAGCGACATCTGGCGGGCACCCGGGTGGGCTGTTCTGCGTTTTTGCAGAAGAACCGTGTTCATAATCGCCTGGGTAATACGATTATTGTCTTCCGGCATGGGCACACTGACACCCAGGGTTTTTCGTATCCGCTCAGCTTTACGCAGGATAACCTGGAGCACGGCGCCGTCAATGGGGTTATCTTCACCGTACAGCATCAAGGCCTTAACGGTATCCGCCTTCTGGCCGAACCGATCCACCCTTCCTTCCCGCTGTTCATGGCGGGTAGGATTCCAGCTCAGGTCGTAATGGATGACTGCGGTAAAGAACTCCTGGAGATTAATACCTTCGGAAAGACAATCGGTGGCGACAAGCAGGGGCGGCTTGGCGCTGTGGTGCAGTGCCATTATTTTTTCTTCCCGTTCTGCCGGGGTCAGTTCCCCGGTGATGGTGAGAACTTCATGGTCTTTGAATTTGCGGCTCAGTTCTTCACCCAGATATTTGGCTGTGGCGATATAGCGACAAAAAACAACCGGATAATACTCTTCAGCCAGCATTTCCGTGAGGGCGGTTTTTAATTTTTTCAGTTTAGGATCCGCTCCGCTCTTGAGGCTCCGAGCCTTGTCAATCATGGCTGAAAGAAGTTGCACATCTTCATCAAGGGCAGCACCGGGTTCAACATCATCGCTGCTCAGACCGAGATCCTCAGAGCCATCTAAGACAGTGGCTGCCCCTTGTTCTTCAAGTTCCCGGATTGCTTCTTCTTCACATAGACACTCTTCGCCCTTCAGTCTACAGCCTACAGCCTTCAACCTATCCGAACTGTCCAGTCTGGTTTGTAATGCTCTTACGGCAGCCTGGGGAGAAGATGAGATACAACGGAGCAGGGCAAGGGCGGCCCACCAGTTCATCCTCTGCCGCAGGCTGCCCTCTGCCTCCCGCTCCACAAGCTCACGGGCATAATCAAGTACTTCCTGAAACAGGGCACCCCAGGCCCCGCTTAACTTGTAAGTAGCCTCTGCTGTAAACCGATCGGGGAAGAGCTTGCCCTCCTGCCATTCTTTAATATCCTGGCGGCGGCGTTGGATAAAATGATCAGCCAGCTGACGGCGCAGGGGATGATCTGCTCCGCGGATATCTTTGAGGTTGTAAAATTCGGGTTTAAGCAGGCTCAAAAGATTATAAAAAGCTTCCTCATCGCCGCTATGGGGAGTAGCGGTTAAAAGAATGAGATGGCGTTCCGTATTTGCGGCAAGATCCCGCAGAAGCTCGAAACGCAGTTGGCGCTTCTTACCTGAGCGTGAACAGGTATGGGCCTCATCAACAATAACCATTTCAGGACATTGTTCGGCAAAGGCATCCCTTCTATTCTTGTTTTTTATATAATCAAGACTGACAATGGTAAAAGGATATTCACTGAAGATTGAGCTGCCGGCCGGGATTCCTCGCTCCAGGCGGGCAGCGGTGTTGGTACGGACAATTTCAGTGTCGATATGAAAACGGTCACGAAGCTCTTTCTGCCATTGTTCACAAAGATGCGGTGGACAGAGTACGGCAAGGCGATCAACCTCACCACGATCAATAAGCTCACGAACAATAAGTCCGGCCTCTATGGTTTTACCAATTCCTACGTCATCGGCGATCAGGAGGCGTAATGTTTCAAGTTTCAAAGCCATCATCAGTGGCACAAGCTGATAGGCCCTTGGCTCGACAGCGATATTGCCAAAAGACCTGAATGGTCCGGCTCCGTTGCGGAGTTTCAACATCAGGGCATCACGCAGCAGAAGACCTGCTGATTGGATACCAGTCTGCTCTGGCGTGGGAGGAGGAAAGGTAGCCTGAGTTACGGGCTGTTGTTCCAGGGGGGTGTAAAGAATCGTGCGAGTATCTTCACCACTGCCGATGGGCCGGAGATGAAGAATCTCATCCTCACTTTGGGGAAGAACGACCCATTCTCTGCCACGGGCACTGACAATACTTCCAGGTTGAAAGGATATCTGGTTCATGTACTGGCTTCCCCTTGTTTCACCACAGAGGACACAGAGTTCACAGAGCTTTTTTGTTTTCTTTTTTTGCAGTTCTCTGTGCTCTCTGTGTCCTCTGTGGTAATTCCTTTATTTTGCCTTAACTCCAAAAATATCCGGATATTGAGAAAATATGCCTGCCCAGCTCTTCTTATCCTTGGGAAAGCGAATGACCAAAAGACCAGCCTCTTCCAGCTTTTTTGTTAAATCAGCATCAATTTTTTGCTGGCCTGGCTGTTCATGGTGAGGGCCATCGATATAAATAACTGCCTGTTGCTCCCGATATAGATAATCCGGCCTGGTGTTAAACTGTTCGAGGGTAAGCTGGGCCTCATCCGGTAATCTATGATTGTGTTGCTTTAGATAGTTAAGCCAGTCCAGTTCCAGGCTGGAATTTGACAGATGACTCAAATGCTCCACCTGCTCGCTGTGGCTCCGTCCGCCAGCACCACTGTCTATGCTGGCGCTGGTAAGCGCAATTAAGAGGTCGAAAACCTTCGGATTCCGGCGGTCAAGAAGCTCATGATCCGGCTGATTATAGTAACTGAGCAGACAACGATAGCAACCTGCTTCACAGTTATCATTGGTATTGCTTATCTCCACATCTGACTCCTGCCAGGTGGGAGAGGGTTCGTAATGACAGATACGCAGAGCCCGGTCAGCCACTCTTGCCAGAGCATTTTTATCGGAAACCAGCCTGGTGAGAACTCCGGCCCCGCCTTCTGCGGCCTCATAAAAGAGTACTGCGTTACGTTCATCCCGGTTGGGTAATGGCTCCACCATCAGCTCAGATTCTTCAATCTGGAATTCTTCTTCAATGCCACGCTTCAAAGCTACCTGCAGGGTAGTTATTACCTTTTCATCAAGGGGTTCTGCGGGTTGCAGAATCAGGACATTGCGGCGATCTTCAACGTAGGGGGATATGCGCTGGATGCAGCGTTCTTCTTTTTCTGCGGCATCATTCTCATCCACCGGAGCCTGTTCATCTTTGCTCCAGAATCCGGTGGTGGTGTCAATATTAAAACCGTGAATGGATTTTTCCTTGCGACGTCGCCAGCCGAGGTTAATTCTCCAGACTGTGGCAGCCGGTGCATATTTCAGAGTGAGCAGTTTATGATCCTGATCCATCACATCAGCGGAGAGTACCCGCAGGTGATTGTCTGCTTCAGCAAATTGGATGGTGGTGTGCATTTCATAGCCTTGACGGGTTCTCTCTTCCTCATCACTGGTAATGCGTAATACCCGCTGGGTACTGACATTTTCCACACGATAGAGATTGTCAATGCGTAAACCACCATCAATTTCCGTACCGCAGGCCCTGCAGAGTTCATATTCCAACTGCTGACGGAAATGGCCATATCCACAATTTGGGCATAGCCTTGCCTCTTCGGTGGATAAACCTGCCTGCACGGCCTGTTCACCACGAACTCCGAGGATGACTTTTTTAACCCGATATTGACTGCCTTCGTGATAAATAAGACTTAAAGGGCCAAATTCTGAAATCCCGAGGAAACGGGGACGGGCCAGAAAACTGTCCCTGCCGATTTTCCCACGGCGGGCCGGCATATAGGCAAGTAAGGGCAGGCGTGGAAAATTATAGCCTGGCAGAAAACCCTGACTGGCCAGAAAACGGTAGGTGGAAAAATCAGAGTTAGCCTGGGAGCGGGCATTAAGCAGAAGATCAAGCTGTGTTCTTGCTTCACCGTATCTTTTAGCCGCGGCTTTGCGCTCACGTTCACTGGCTGCAGGATTACTGTTAATTTCGTGGGCTGCCTGAAGTTGTTTTTGAGTCGCGGCATAGAGGTCACGCCAGCGATCAAGGGCACGATTGAACTGATTAAAGGCACCGGCAACACGTTTTTCCAGCCACGCAACCATGGCGTCTTCCAGAGAGCCATTTACATTGAGCCAGATACCACGGGCTGCAGGAAGCTCGGCAGATAACATCCGCAGTAAATTTAATCCCCGTTTTGCGGTTCTGTTTTGGACATCGGCAGTATCCATCTGATCTGCAAAATCCGGAAGTATAGGCATTGAATCCGCCTCTGACATCTCCAGTATGTCATTGACTGTTTTAGGCAGAGCTTTACGGGTTTCATTGAGCCAGACAGCGTGGAGGTGGCTGGCAACAAGATCTTCGTTGGCAAGATCGAGGGTCGGTGGACTGACGTGACCATGTACCATTTTTACAGGATCCTGAAAAAAATACTGATCATGGGGACTCATGGCAGCGCAATAAGTGAGGACCAGGGCCGGCTGACCGGAGCGGCCCGCCCGACCACTGCGCTGAGCGTAGTTAGCTGGGGTAGGGGGAATGTTTCGCATATAAACAGTATTTAATGTGGCAATATCAACACCTAATTCCATGGTTGGCGAGCAAAACATGGTCCGTAATGTTGCCTTACGGAACCGCTCTTCCCTTTCTTCCCTTTTGTCAGGGGGAACCTGGGCTGTATGTTCCCGCGCTTCGAGTTCAAAAAGAGTTCGTTTGCTGTTTAGCAGGAGTGTTGCCACATTTTTATAGAGAGCTCGAAAATAAGGGTTGTCTGCTGAGTATGGCTGCAAAGATGTTTCCTGGTCACTCTCTTGAGCAGGACGCCATTGAAGAAATTCACCTATCAATTGATAGCCCTTGAGTCCTTTATCTACTTCGACCTCTTCAACCAGACCGTAAGTTAACAAGACCTTCAACAGGCTCTGGATAAACTCGGGGTATTTTTTTGCCTTAATCTGGCCAATTAAATGGGCATCTTCACCCCATGATGAAGGACGTTTTAAGGCCTGACCGAGGGCAGAGCGGGAAGAGCCGGAAAGAAAATTGAATTGCCGGCGCATGGAGGGCGGTTTGGGATGAGGCAATAGAATACAAGCTTCCTGGAGCATCTCATCTTCGGTAAAACCCCAGGGTTCTTTGAGATATTGAAAGCTCTGGTTTTTAATCTGTTCCTGAAATATTGGATCCAGAAAGCGGCTTTTGATACAAAGACCACGACGCATGGTATCAAGGAGCAGCCGTAAAACTTGTGCTTTTACCTCTGGACTGACTTGTGCCAGTTGCGGGAAGGGTAGATCTTCCCATGCCGATTGATCTTCACAGAGTTCCGGGAGCCCTTCGTAATCAATGCTCAGAAGGCCAAGCTGCTCCAGATTCGGGTTGTTATAACGCCAGCCCCGGCGTAAATCGAAATAGAGCCGGTAGCCCAGAACACTGCGCATAGTTTCTTCGGCCCGACGACGGCCGGGGCCTTTTGCCTGAGGATTTTCCAGAAAATCCTCACCGCAGGCATCAAAGCCAAGTTGGTTAAAAACATGTTGAGCAATAACACTGTCCGTCAGATATCCTCCAGGGGCATTATCCACAGCTGAAAGCAATGCACCACGCAAAAGGAGAATCTGGATAAAATCATTGAAATGACCTGCCTGGAGAGAAGCATCCTGTCGATTATCAGTGAACCCGAGGAGTTTTTTCGCCTCCAGAGGAAGCTCGGTATCCTGTTCCAACATATAAGTCAAAGCGGATATGGCCAGCACTGTAGTGGCGGAAGAACGCCCTTCGCCGCTTAGCCCGGTAACACGAATTGCATCCCGCCCCCTGGCCGCATGTGAAACTCCGCAACTTAAACAAAATCTGAAACTGCCGGGAATAAACCAGCCTGGAACACCATCAGATGAGATTATGCCGTTGGGTTCGACATATTTCTTCTGGGGGCGATATTTTTTATAATTGCTCTTAACTCTGTAACCACCTTTGTGTTCCTCTATCCAGTTTTCCGGATAGTTTTCCTGATCAGCATCCTGCCAGATCTGATTCGGGTCAAACATGAAAAAGCCGAAGTCAGCCTCATCTTCATCATGGGATCGGTCATCAATATCCCGTGGACTCAAAATTGGTATTCCATCCTCAATGGAATACCAGACGGGATGATATTCTTGTCCGCATTGCCGACAAAAATGGACACTAAAAAACCGTTTTTCCCTGTCTCCAGGAAGGAATTGTTGTCCAGTCAGGTCAAAACTTCTTTTGGTTGCTGGTTCAAGGGTGGAGTAAAGGGTATTGGCACCTGAGATAAATTGATGCAGGCGAAAGGCAAATAAGGGTTTGTCGTTATTGTCACGGCATTGATAGGCGGCCAGCAAAAACTGTTGAAGATACTCTTCACATACCTCCAGGGAAAGCCCGCTGTCTTTAGCTAATTGCTGAGCAGCGTCTTTTATCGTCTGGGGGTGAGCACGTACCCAGCGTCCCTCTTCCTTTGTGATGCCCAGAGTTAACTCTACCCAGGCAGAAACAGGGTGCTCACTGAAAGCCTTAAAATTTGTTGTATCTGGTAAACGAGACTGAATGGCTTGGGTAAGATCTGAACCAGTGGGTTTTTCAGGATGGGGAGTCTGGCGCTTCAAGGTCTCAGTTATAATATTTTCAGGTTTGACTGAAGCCCCAAAAAGTTTGGTGGCAACTTCTGCAACGGCCTCATTACGTGCCTGCAAGGTTCCTTCACTTGCCATGGTTGCCGAGGTGCCGATACACAAGACATCTTTATTCAAGGCCTCCCGGACACGCCGGACAAGCATGGCAACATCAGCCCCCTGTCTGCCCCGGTATGTATGCAATTCGTCCAACACTAAAAAATCGAGGCCTTTAGCTGCTTTCATGACAGTACGATCAAGATCATCCTGCCGAGTCATCAGTAATTCCAGCATCATGAAGTTGGTCAGAATAATGTCCGGCGGTATGGCAGCCATAGAATGTCGTTCATCCTGGCTTTCCTGGCCGGTATAACGACCATAGGTGACGGGTTTATTTTCACCATAATGACCCAGGAATTTATCCAATTCTTCCAACTGGCTGTTGACCAGGGCGTTCATTGGATAGATGATGATAGCTTTAATAGAAGGATTAGAAATTTGTTTTGACTTGAGAATGTGGTCAACGATGGGGAGCATGTAGGCAAGAGACTTCCCGGACCCCGTGCCTGTGGTGAGAACATAACTATCACCATTTTGGGCAATATCTATGGCCTCAGACTGATGCCTATGAAGTTTGGCCGAGGTACCCGGAGAGCCGGTTTTTCTATTAAAACGAAAAATATCCTGGCAGGTTGGGTGGAGCTTTCCGGCAGCAACGAGTTGCTCTACGCTCTGGCTTGTTACAAAAGCAGGGTTGAGTTGAATGAGAGGAGCGGGCCAGTAGTGACCTGAATCATACTGGTTTGTGACAAAGTCCTTAATGTCGACGGCTTTAATTTTGGTAAAACTCGTCGTGAATGAGCGGTAATTGTTTACGATACTATCGCGATATCGAAATACATTCATATTGGAATTTCCGCGAGCGTTCTAATGTGATTGAAAAAAAATCGACAAAAACACGAGTCCAACATATTTCCACTCAAGGTTGCCACAAAACAAGGGGCATTCCTCGTTATTCCGTAGCGGTTCGGTCTTCTTCATCTTCAGACGAAAGACCTAATAGATGATCACCAAAGGCTTCGTAAATATCGCGCCGGTGGCCAATGGCCCAAACAATGATGGTTTTTCCCTGAGTGTCGGCTTTAAAAATAATCCGATACCTCAGAAATTTACAAGACCGGAATCCACTTAATTCAGCTTGCAGCTCCTTGCCAAGATAAGGATTCTTAGCAAGCTCCTTCAGAGCAGCTTGCGCGGCTTTTTTTACTTCAGGACTGAATTTTTTTGCAGTCCTGTTGGCAAAAGGCGTAATCTTGACCCGATAGGTCATTAAAACGCCTTATCAATATCAATCAACCTGCCCGCCTTCACATCCTTGGCAGAACCTTTAAGCTGTTTCAGCATTTCAGGGTCAGCCAGGACGTCAATGGTTTCTAGAAAACCTTCAAACTTCCTCATGGACAACATAACAGCCTCCGGGACCCCGTTTTTGGTGATTGCTATGGTCTCGTCTGTATCGCGTAACCGTCTCACCATATCCAAAAGTTTCGCCTTTGCCTGAGTAATCGGAATAAAAGTTTCAATGGTCTGCACTGGTTAGCTCCTTTTATAATTCACCTTACCGGTTACTATAATAACCGCTCTGATAACATGCAAGAATAATAGTCATTATAATGACCACCTCCCTCATTCTTTCCACGCTTTTAAAATTATATTTATCCGTGAGCGTTCGAGAACGGTACAGATGCAAGGCGGCAACGATGTTGATTATCATGAGTGATATCAAGAATTTGACAACGCAGCAGATACGCCGTTATCGAACGCTCACGGATCCAGGAAACAATCATCATAACGGCCGTCTCTTTCCATTATTTTGGTTCATCCGTTAACCGGGGTTGATTCTTGGCGACCTCAACCAATGTTTCCAGCCTGATTAAGCGCCGATCATGATCGCGCAATTCCGTGGCTATTTCAGAGAACGCCGTTCCGGCCCGATCCACTTTATCAGTTAATAACAAGACCTCTTTCATCGCGGATATGACATCTTTTAATGT
>VAPF01064554.1_pt1 | contig 18649 bp, 20 predicted proteins | sample 3393931 | NCBI WGS metagenome assembly VAPF01 (sample SAMN08290437, study PRJNA428436) | hydrothermal vent metagenome | isolation source: Deep-sea hydrothermal vent chimney | place: Atlantic Ocean: South-mid Altantic Ridge | depth 2773 m m | reverse complement strand
CGCGAGGGCCCATTTTGGAGTCGATTTTCGTTTGTCGCATCGACATCCCAACCCATGCTGCTAGAGGTATCCATGATAAACAGCACATTAGGTTTCATGCGTACCAGGCTACCAGGGCCGACAAGCACTTCGATATCCTCAGCCAGTACAGGGTGACCAGCGGCTAATACATACAGCATGCTGATACATAGTGCGAAGAGGCGGCGTTTGATTGTAGTTTTCATAGTGTATGCCTGTGGTTATGTGCTTTGACAGAAAGTCTCCCGTTGCGTTGTAACGGTTCTCCGATTTTCCTGTTAACAATTTTGTGTTTAGGGGCGCGCCATTACGTTTAATACGCGGTAACCTTGAATGTTGACGCTACGAATAGCTCCCACCTGGGCAACACCTGCAATCACGAAAATGCGTGCCTCGAAGGTATTGTTGCTGCTGTTTATCATGGGAATACCAGGATCATCGGGGTTGTGCCTGTGTTGGCTGGTACTGGTGATGGTCGTGGTGACACCATCAATGGTGACGGTGCGATCACGATGGACAAGGGGGCCATTGCCGCGATCATTACTCACTGCCTCAAAGGGGTTGGTGAGTTCTTTAAAATAAGCTTCGCGTATTGATGTTTCCGCTTGTTGAAAAGTGGTGGCGGCGATTTGTGAATTAGCGGCCATTTTTTCTTCCATAATCGAACCGTCCAGACTGCTGATGCCGATGAGAGTCAGCGCTAGCAAGATGAGCAGGCTTATGACCAGTACAGCACCGTGCTGTCGGGTTTTTATGTTGTGTGATGTCTGCATGATGTAATCCTGTCTAGTTATTACGCAGGGAAACAGTGGTTGTAATTTCGCGGCGCAGGAGACGGTCATTGGGAGCGAAAGGCTCCGCATCCAGCAAGGCGTAAGAGTTGGTATCAACGGCGGAGCGCACCGGCTCGCGACTGATAAAACGCATGCCAATACGTACGCTGACTACGTTGGTCATGTTGCCAACCTGGTGCGCACGTACGTAGCGGTTGGCGGAACGCGGGTCGTCATCGGTGTTTTCGCCGTAGAGGATTTGCAGGCTTTCCAGGTTATCGACCAGGGGTTGTGCAACACCAATATTGCCGCGACACATCAGGCGGTTGTTGCTAATGAAATAATGATTAATGGCGACGGGGCCGGGAGTGCCTTGACCGAGGCAATCAGTATCGGATTGGTAGGTCAGAGTGATTTGATCGTTGTTGTCAGCGCCGCCATCGGCTGTTCTGGAGCGAGGAGCGTCATCAAGTGCGGGGATATCAGTTGTCTGAGCGACCACATTGATGAACGCTGGCAGTGGGATGGCAGTGGGGTTGACCACGATACCATTAAAACCGGCCATGCGAATATCCCGGGTCAGCAATTCCATGGCAATACGCATATTCTCCTGTACAAAACCCATATTGCGCTGCAATCGGCTGGACTCTTTGTTGGCCTGACTGATTTGCAGAATACCCGCCAGCATCACCAGGCCAATGGTGATGGCTATCATGATTTCTATCAACGTAAAGCCGTGTTGTTTATGTTTGAACTCAGGTTTTTTCATATTGGAGCACCCGGGCTTAGGGTATGACTATCAATCGTATGGTTTGTGATGTGGCTGCTCCATCCGTGGGACTGAGTTCACTCCAGCTTACTGTCACAGTATGTGGTGAGCCTGATAAACAAGGGGCATTGTTGCAGGTCACACTGGCTGTGCCGTTAGGTAACAGGTTCGTTACTCCGCTTCCCTTGACGTTGGCAGCCGCAGTGCCACAGCCCCACACCCAGGCATCGAAGACCGCCATTTCGAGGGCTGTGCAGTTGACGGCATCACCAGCGCTGGTATTGCCACAAAGGTTTGCAGGTACTGCACAACTTGCGGCATCAACTATGATGTTGCTATAAGCGTTGGCATTGACGCCCGTAAGGTTGGCACGCATGCGTTCTACGATGTCGCTTGCCAGCAAGGTCGCTTTGCTGCGTGTCTCGGAACTCATATTGGCGCGTAGGCCATTGATTTGTAGTCCGGCCAGTCCCAGCAGGCCGATGGATACCACCACGATAGTGACCAATACTTCGACGAGGGTGAATCCCTTCTGATCTTTGTGATGTGTTGGTCGTTTTAGCATGAAAGAAGACTTCCATCGTCCTCAAAACGTACCCGCCCACCTCGGGAGATGAATAGAGCGGTGGCGTAATTGTTACCACGGGAATCGCAGTAAGTAATCCTGCCGTTAAGAGTTGCGAGTATGCCCTGAGGGTTAAAAGCGATCAGGTCAGCAGCATTATTGTTACCGGAAATAGTGGCATTGCCTTGTACAGGTCCGTGTACGCGGAGGATATTCTCGCCAGCATCAAGGGTATTGTTATTGTCAGTGTCAGTGAAGACTATCCAGCCCTGTGTCCATGTGCCATCGGCGGTGCAATTGGCACCGTCAGAACTTTTGCACATGGCAGTGCGTATGCGATGGGTGATGGCGCTATTGCGAGCGAACCGCAACGCGGTGGCCAGTTCATTAATGGCAATAGTTTGGCGATTGTTCTGGATATACGACTGGAAACTGGGAACGCCGATGGAGAGCACGATGGCAGCAATGGCCAAAGTGACGATAACTTCAATTAGTGAGAATCCATTCCCCTTGCTCATGGGCCGGAGTATACCGGCTTTGCTTCTCAGGGCGAGGGGTAGACGACGAATGGCGTTTATTGGCCGACGGGCGGTTTAATCTGAAATAGTATGTTGGTCGATAAGCCGTTTTGTCAGCAACGGCTTTGTTATTACCAGCAAATATCAACGGTACCGGTGCCGGTGATATTTTGCTGCCCTGTGTGGGTCAGTGTCAGATTGGCACATTCCGTGTCTCCTGCCTGACCGCCCACGGGTGTGGCAGTGATAGTAAAAGTTAAGGGAGTTAGATCCTGGGGCAGCTCAAAGCCCAGGTCGTATTTTCTTTCGCCAGATGTGGCTGGGATAGTACAGAGGGCATCATTGTAGGCATTGGTGGTGGTAAAACAACGCTCCAGTGTCTGGGCAGCGCTTAACAATGAGGTTTTACCATCTGATCTTCCCGCTTTTATGACTGAGTTTTGGTAGGCCGGTAAAGCAATAGACGCGAGAATACCGATGATGGCCATAGTAATCAGTAATTCAACCAAGGTGAATCCTTGCATGAATGTGGGCTGATGTCGGGTGTGTTGTGTGGACTGGATAAACATATTTTTTACCTTGTGCTGTTTGTGTGCATCTCGTGTTGGGCGATGAGTATCGCTGTAGCACCGTTTAACTTCAATATCTGTATTTCCTGATTAGACGGGGGCGCAGTCTACAGCGGCGGGTAGTGGATTACCGATCAGTCGCGGACGATCAGTAAGGCGAATTTGCACCTGACGACCAAAGGTATGTCCCCGGTCATCGCAAATAGCAAAAGTGGCAGCAGCGCTGGTACCGTCGCCATTGTAAGTAAAGGTATTGAGGACACCGGCAGTCAGTATAGTGGCTGTCCCGCCGATGGCCTGACTGACCTTGAACGTGTTAGTTGTAGCGGCAAATTGATTTGCGTCGGCACCACCTGTGCCATTTATAAAAACAATCTAGCCTGATATCCACGCATTGTTGTCTATCTGTTTTTGTTCATACGATTTTGCTCATGCGAGTGGTTACAAAATATTGTACAATTTTTAATCGTTGAAGAGTTCTTCGGTCGTCGTTTTGTCGACTGTTAATTTGGAATATTGAACCATCGATCAAAATCAGGGGAACCCCGTGGTTTAGTGTTGGGCTGGTATAGAGGGGTGTTTGTAACTTGTTGAAATTTTGTCAGTCAACTCACGAAAAAACCGTTCCACCATGGCGCGCTGGTCGGCGTAAAATGTACGTGGAAACGCTTGTGATATTTTAGCCAGCTTTTTACTTTTTGATGTTTATGCGTTGCATAGTTATCACAGATGATGTGAATGTCTTTGTCTTTGTCTTTGTCTTTAGGCGTGGACTGATTGATTTTGTGCAAAAATGCCACCCATTCCTGGTGTCGATGCTGTTGGGCACAGATACCCAATACTTCATTTGTTAAGGTATTCAGCGTGGCAAATAGCGTTGTGGTTCCATGACGTTTGTAATCATGTGTCATTGTCGCCGCCCTGCCTTTTTTCATTGGCAGGCCTGGCTGCGCTCTATCCAGTGCTTGTATCTGACTCTTTTCGTCACAACGCAATACAATGGCATTTTCCGGCGGTGACATATAAAGACCGACAATGTCCTCCAGTTTCTCGGCAAATGCCTTATCGTTTTATAGCCTTGAATGTAGCCATCCGATGCGGTTTCAAACCATGGTTTTTCCATATTCGGCCCACCGACGACATGCTGATACCCACTTTCTCAGACATGAGACGTTGACTCCAGTGCGCCGCATTTTCCGGTACTGTGTGTGTCGTAAGGTTGACCACTTTATTTATTTTACGTGAACTGATTTTCGGTTTACGCCCCGGCCGATATGCATCCTGGCTGATACCCTCAACGCCACTCTCGGCATAGTGCGTTCGCCAGCGCCCCGCCTTTTGCCTTGTAATGCCTAGCTTGTGACCAATCTCTTCATTACTCATACCTGCGCCGGCCAGTAAAATAATATGTGAACGTTCTGCAAGACGTACAGATACCGAACGTGATTTTGAAAGCTTGCTCAGGCGGGCAACTTCTTCATCGGATAAAGTGATTTCTACCGCAACACGCATGAAAATCCCTCAATATTCGCAAGAACCTATATGTTACAGTATTTATGACGAGGCACACTTGACCAGTGCGGTTATCGTTTACGCTGTGCGTTGCGTACGTCGTTTGTCGATGCCAGTCACCCAGTCTTGGCATTTCACGATAGCTGGGCATGCGCACACCGAGTGCCCCTCATCAAACAGTTTGTCATTTATTGAGTTTTTTTCGATCACGCTTCACTTTCCCCCCAGATATCGGTTGCTGACCTTAGTTCGCTACCAGAGGGTGATACCCGTCAGTATTTTAATTGGATTGAGTAACTACCCAGCGCCACTGGTTGAGCGTTTTTGCGTGCATGAAATACCAGTACAGAACTTTTTGGCGATACGTTCCTTGGTGCCAGTGAAAATCAGTGCCGCCAATTTGGTTCCTGCTAGGGTAAACAGATCCAGCAGAATGACGCTGCGGTTCATGTGTTTGCCTAACATCATCTGTTGATTGAGTAAAAAATGCCATTTCCAAGCGCTAAATGCTGACAAATAACGAACAAGCTGAGTCAAGTGCAGATACATGATGTTTTAACTGGTGATTTCATATTTTTGACCAGTGGTTTCATATTCCTGATAAACGGTCAATATAACCCATGTCGGTCGTCTCAAAAGTGACTAAAATTTATGCAACACCAGAGAGAATACTATGGCGACCTTGATAGCAATACCGAAAAAACAATGCGGCTTTTCCCTGATTGAGTTGATAGTCGCTCTATCCATCATTGCCATCCTGATGACGACCGCAGTCCCCAGTTTTTTTGCAATGATTCAACGTGATCAACTGACCACCCAGGCTAACGATTTTATCTCTACCCTCAGTTTTGCGCGTGCGGAGGCTGCCAGCCGTGGCACGCGTATCGTGGTTTGTAAAAGCGCTGCGCCCCACAGCACTTGCGCCGGCGCAGGTAGCTGGGAACAAGGCTGGGTCGTTTTTACCGATATCAACGGCGATGATCTTTATACCGTCGCTGCCGACGGTGCTAACGGTATCTTGCGGATCCACGAGGCGCTGGGTGGAAACACTACTCTTCGTGGTGACAGTAACATTGGTGACAGCATAGCCTTCCAGGGGGGCACTGGTTTCGCCGCCACGCCCCAATTGAGAACACTATCTCTGTGCGACAGCAATGCTGTTGTGGCTAACGGAAGGGATATCCTCCTCCTTCCCATTGGACAGGCACGGGTCGCTGCCGTTGCACCGGCAAGCTGCACTCCCTGATTTGAGCATATTGATACTTTGGTGAACCACCTTATGAGACATTCCAACAACTTTGCCTGCAATCGTAGCAACCATGGCTTCAGCATGATAGAGGTTCTGGTCACCCTGATGGTGCTGTCTATCGGACTGCTGGGGCTCGCGGCCATGCAGGCTAAGAGTATACAAAATACCCACGGTGCCTATGTGCGCACGCAAGCCACTTATCTGGCCTATGACGTGCTCGATCGCATGCGTGCCAATATGGTTGGCGTCACTGCCAATGACTACGACAACATCGATACCGTGACCAACGATTATCTCCAGCCGGGCTGCATTACGGCGGACTGCACACCTGCTGAAATGGCTGTTCATGACGCTGCCGAGTGGGAGGTCAATCTCGCCGCCCAACTCCCTTCAGGCCAAGGTAACATTGCTGCTGCTGCGGGCGTCAACGTTTTCACTATTACCGTGACTTGGGGTGTTCCTGACCCGGATACGGGTGTTACTCCCAACTTTGATATGACGAGCCAATTATGAGTATTCCAAGACCTTTGCTTCGCGGCAATCAGCAGGGCCTCACTTTGATTGAGATTTTGGTGGCTATGACCATTAGTCTGGCTTTGCTTGCTGGGGTCGTGCAAATCCTTGCTGGCAGCAAGGAGTCCTATCGGGTCAACGAGGCCCAGTCACGGCTACAGGAAAATGGTCGTTTTGCTCTGCAGATAATGGCGGAGGACGTTCGTATGGCCGGTTTTTGGGGCTGTCTGGGTGATAACACTCAGGTGGCCGACAACCTCAATCCTCCTGGCGGTAGCGTCGATCCTGTTCTTGGTGGGATCAGTGGCATTGAAGGTGGTGCGGGCGTCCCATCACCAGCCGACAGTATCACTCTCCAGGGAGCCGTCGGCGATGGCCGGCCCGTCATACTTCACGTAGCGGCTACTATTACCACCACTCCCAACAACGGGCTGGTACAGGGCGACTTATTCCTGGTGGGTGACTGCACACGTGTTGATCTGCTGCAGATTACCAATGCCGATCCCGGTACTACAGGTACGGTTGCCTTCCCCGCCGGGGCCGGCATCCCAGGCAATGCCACCGTGCCTATTGACACTTACGGTACGAATGCTGTGCTCTACCGTGTCAGCAGCATGACTTACACCATTGCCAATGGCAACAGCGGCCAACCGAGCTTGTTCCGTAGCGTAAATGGCACCCCCCCTATGGAACTGGTGGAGGGTGTGGAAAACCTGCAAATTCTCTACGGTGAAGATCTCGATGCCGATGGTACGGCCAACTATTATGATGCTGCGGATATCGTCAATATGGCTAATGTCGTCAGTGTTCGAATCACCCTGACATTGCGTAGCCTTAACGACAACCTAGCTACAATAGTAGATCCCGTCGCCCTTGATCGCCGTCTGCGCCGCACTTTTTCTTCCACTATTGTATTACGTAACCGCATCCCCTGAGCAGCAGCTCACAGAAATGATATGAACAAGAAAGTCACAAACAGGAATGCCATGAACATACAAAATTACCAACCCGTAGCACAACATCCGTTTGCCAAGAGCGGATTGAGGCCGCGTGGCGATTCCAAAGGAATGATGCAAAGGGGTGCATTTCATCAATCCGGCGCTGCTTTGGTGGTCAGTCTCATGATTCTTCTGGTGTTGACCCTGATCGGTATTACCTCCATGTCCAGCACCATTTTGGAAGAGAAAATGGCTGGCGGCGTACGCAGCCAGAACCTAGCTTTCCAGGCCGCTGAAGCGGCTTTGCGCGATGGAGAAATCTGGCTTGGGGCACAAACCCCGGTACCAGCGGCAGTTGCACTATGCGGCTCGCCGCCCTGTCAGGTGGTCGTGCTGGATAGTCTCGGGGGTCTCACGGTGCAAAATGATGCTTGGTGGAGCAGCAATGCCCGCGAATATGGTGTAACGGGCATTAAGGAAGTCAAGAGAGTGTCCGCTGACCCTCGCTATATTGTGGAAGAGCGGGCGTTCCAGAATACTGGTGGCCTCGATGTGGGGATTAGTCCGCCTCAAGGTCGGCTTTACTATCGTCTGACGGCCCGTGGTACCGGAGGCAGTACTGGCATCGAGACCATTCTGCAAAGTCACTACATGATTGTTGCTAACTAAAATCGCTCGATATTTAGAAATGAAGTACGGAGAGTTCATCATGATTCAGTCTAAACGAAATTATTTTCTGACCGCCATCTTTTCCATTCTGGGCCTGGGCGCATTCGCTACTCTCGCTTCCTCTAACGAGATCAATTTGAGCGATGTGCCGCTCTATACCATTGGTGCCACCAAGAGCAATCTCATCATGGCGGTGGACGATTCGGGCAGCATGGATTTCGAGGTGCTGCTCCCTACCAATGATGGCGCCGCCTGGTGGAACACGGATGATGACAGTTTCACAGGGCGCGACCAGAACGATGATCTGGTGGGTGGCGGGGTGATCAATGTCAACCAGACTGGAACCGCAAATGTTACCTGGAAAAAAACCGTGTATCTATTCCCCAATGGCACTGGAGCTGGCAATCGCACTTATGCTGATAACTTCAACGCCCATCTGACGATTCCGCCGCTTCCCCAGTATGCCTGGACACGCAGTTCGGAATACAATAAGTCCTATTTCGATCCGGCGGTGGTTTATAAGTCGTGGACCAATTACGGCGGCCAGACGTTTGGACAAATTGATGAAACTCTTGCGCCATCCGATCCGGTTCGAGGTAGTTACACTTTCGATTTAACCCATAATATGAGATCAAATGCTGAGAATTTCACATTCAGACTGTATGAGGGTATGGTCGTTCCCAAAGGAACTGTCTACTCAAACGGAACCTGGAGAACCGCTGGCGTTGATATTAATATCAATGCCACCGCTAACTGGGGTATTGAATACTTTCCTGCGACATTCTATTTGCCAGCATCAACATCCCTGCCTGTCGGGTTTGGTTATATCGGACCGGTTACAACAAACGGCCAGGCACCCGACGGCACGGTCCTGAATGGCTACGAAATCAAGCCCGGCAATTTTTCGAGCAGCGCTGGTTATGATACCGCTATCCATAATTTTGCCAATTGGTTTTCCTATTATCGCAAACGCCATCTCGCCATCCGCGCGGGTATCGGCCAGTCCTTCGCGGATATCCGCAACTTGCGCGTTGGCAGCTTCACTATCAACAACAGAAATAATGTCACCATGTGGGATCTTGCTAATACCGCAGATCGAGGTACCTTCTATGACACCTTTTATGGCTACGGAGGTAGTGGGGGTACGCCGAACCGGCAAGCGATGCGACATATTGGACGGCAGTTCATGCGCACCAATGCAGGCGCGCCGATCACAGCCTCTTGTCAGCAAAATTTTGGCACACTGTTCACTGACGGTTATGCCACACTCTGGACCGGGGCGGGAGTAGGGAACGTCGATGACGATGCTCCTCATGGCGGGGTGCCACCCTATACGGATACTGTAGCCAATACGATTGCGGATATCAGTATGCACTATTACACAAACAATCTTCGCTCGGACCTTACTCCTGGTGAAGTGCCGATACCTTCGGCCTGTAGTAACGCCAGTCCCGATCCAAGACTGGACTGCAATGCAGATCCGCACATGGTGACCTTTGGTATTGTTTTGGGTCGGAAAGGTGAGATATTCGAAGTTGACACGGCGGCGACTGCCGACCCGTACGCCAATCCGCCCGCATGGCCCACTGCATTCAGTACCCGCGGTCCTTCAGCTATTGATGATTTGTGGCACGCCACCCTCAACGGGCGCGGTGCAATGCTTAATGCCAAGACACCGGCAGCAATTAGTGCCGCTTTCAAGTCTGTGCTTAACAACATCGAGAGCCGTCTCTCATCCGCCGCCGCCGTGGCATTGAACACGGGCTCCATTAGCGCTGACAGTAAAATCTATCAGGCGCGCTTCAACAGTGCTACCTGGGCGGGGCAACTACTGGCTTTCTCCATTGCGTCAGACGGTAGTATCGGTTCTGAGCTTTGGAATGCCAGTGATGAGATCCCTACTGCGGCTTCCCGCAATATATTTACTCATAATGGTTCTGGTGGTACCGCCTTCCAGTGGGATAACCTCAGCCCCGCCCAGCGAGCAGTATTAAACACTGATATTACCAACACCACTGATGCTTTGGGGGAGGACCGTTTGGCCTACCTGCGTGGCGATGACAGTAGTGAGGCAAGGAACGGTGGTCCGTTCCGCAACCGTCCCGTGAGTGTGTTGGGGGACATTATCAATTCTGCGCCGATCTATGTTGCCACCCCTGCCTTCCGTTATTCCGATTCGCTGGAAAGTGCTCCCTATTCTAGTTTTCAGTCCACCAATGCCAGCCGCACGCCGATGCTCTATAGCGGGGCCAATGACGGTATGCTGCATGGTTTTGATGCGATCGATGGTGAAGAAATACTGGCTTATGTCCCTGGTATGGTCTACGACAATCTGAGCCGGTTGACTTCGCCCCAATACAGTCACACTTATTATGTTGATGGTACTCCCACTGTGGGCGATGCTTTTTTCTTAGGTGCTTGGAAAACCGTGTTGGTGGGTGGTCTCAACGCCGGCGGCCAGGGCATTTATGCTCTCAATGTCACCGATCCAGATAGTTTCGACCACACTAATGTGCTCTGGGAGTTCACAGACCCCGAGCTGGGCTACACTTTCAGCCGACCCAATATCGTTAGGATGGCTAATGGCGTCTGGGCGGCGGTGTTTGGCAATGGCTACAACAACACTGAGGCTGATGGCAGTCCCAGCAGCACGGGTAATGCAGTACTGTTCATTGTCAACTTGCAAACAGGTGCCATTATCAAAAAAATATCGACCGAAGCTGGCACCAGCGCTGACCCCTTGGGGTTGGGGCGGCCCAATGCCCTCGCTACGGTCACCCCCATCGACAGTAATGGTGATGCCACCGTCGATGCCATCTACGCAGGCGATCTGTTCGGCAATGTCTGGAAATTCGACGTTAGCAACAGCAATCCGGCCAATTGGCAATCGGCCTTCCTTTCTGGCAGCGCACCCACACCTTTGTTCACAGCCTGCGTATCGGCCACCGTTCCTTGCCCGCAGACTGATGTTCAACCCATCACCAGCCGCATGGATGTCGGGCGTGGTCCTCAAGGCAGCGGTATCATGGTGTACTTTGGCACTGGTAAATATGTGGGATCGGGCGATCTCAGTGATCTCTCCACCCAGACTTTCTACGGGATATTGGACAGAGGCACCCCAATTGCCGACCGTAGCAACCTGTTGCAGCAAAGCATCATCTTTGAGGGATCTATTGTCACACAGGGTGGTAACACGCCTCCGTTCGACGTGCGTGCTACCACGGACAACAGCATGACCACGGAGTCCGGCTGGTACCTCGATCTCACCTCACCTAACCTTGGAGCAGAAGGGGAGCGAGTGGTTAGCGATCCCATTTTGAATGCGGGACGAATCATTTTTACAACTCTTATTCCCGATACGGCAGCTTGTTCCTTTGGTGGCCAGGGCTGGCTCATGGAGCTGGATGCCTTATCCGGTAGCCGTCTGGCGTACACTCCCTTCGATCTCACTGGTGATAGAGAATTCACCGATGACGATTTCATCGAGCTTTCTGATGGTACGATTGTGGCTGTCAGCGGCAAAAAAGATGATCAAATTTTGAGCACGCCGGGCATCCTCAATGATGGTGACCGGGAGTTCAAATATATTTCCGGGTCGGCCGGCAATATCAATGTCACTATTGAAAGCACCTCGGGCCCTAGGACAGGCCGCCAGTCGTGGCAGCAGCTGAAATAATGGGTCCAGGGTCAATGGAGACAGTAAAGTCATTACTGTACATGCACCCACGTTTACTCGTGATGGCGACCAACTTGTGTAGGTATCTTGGGGGAGGAGTATTTTGCAAGAGGGGTAATGTTGGGTTCAGTTTGTTTGTCAGCGTTTGCGGTCAGGCGCTTTTTCGAGGGTCTGATGATGGACTCAAATTGAGAAAAAATACCGGAGTAGCAACATGAAATATCATCGATCCCGAGGCTTCACCCTGATCGAAGTAATGATTGTGGTCGCCATTGTTGGCATTCTGGCAGCCATTGCCCTGCCTGCTTATCAGGGCTCGGTTCTCAAGTCCGGCCGGGCAGAGGGTAAGGCTGCCCTGCTGGGAGCGGCACAACGATTGGAACGCTGCCTCACGGAGCTCAATGCTTATAACAACGGCAATTGCCCCGACTTCAACCCGGCAGAGCCCACCGATAACCAGCGTTACGACATTTCCCTCTCGGCCGTCGCCGTGGCGGCTTACACCTTGCAGGCTATCCCGCAGGGCGGTCAGACGGGTGACACTCTGTGTGCCACGCTCACTCTGAATCAGGCTGGTGTCAAGACCGAATCTGGTACCGGAACCCTGGCGGAGTGCTGGTAAAAAATCGGGGAATGCGGCCGATTGTTCTATCGGGTGTAAATTCTGTTCCGGCAAGGCCGGGTAGCCAACGTCGGGAGACAGAGGGTATGAAGTGGGTTTTTGAGAAATTATGGGTAATGAATTTAACTTGTTGAAAGTGAAGGTTTATTTTTTCGTTCCGCTTTATTCAATACAGAGTAAAACGGTAGGGTGGAACAAGCGCAGCGGTTCCACCAATAGGCTATGAAAGAACAACAAATCGCTTCTGTGCTCATGACCGCCGACAGAAAGAGCCCTGCAACAAAAATTCATCGGTAAATGGCGATAGCTGCTCGAACCTTGAATAGATTCCTTTCCTGTTTGGTGGAACCGCTACGCTTGTTCCACCCTGCCCAGCTTAGACTTTATGTATTAACTCGCCAACCGCTTGTAAATTGCCCTATATTACTTGTTGGCGAGTTAATACATATTAGGTAGTGGACTCGACCGGTGCCGGTGCGGCTACCGTTTGCGCTGTGCGTTGCGCACGTCGTTTGTCGATGACATTTTTACCCGCAATGAGCAGCCCCAGAGCCAAAAAAGCGCCAGGCGGCAGGATGGCCAGCAGGAATCCCCGATAGTCATCAAGCAGGGTGATGGTGAGCCACTGGGCACCTTCGCCAAACATTAACTCGGCTTGCGCGAACAGGGTGCCGTGGCCAAGGATTTCCCGCAATGCACCGAGCAGTAGCAGTACCGCAGTGAAACCTATTCCCATGAACAGCCCATCCAGCAGTGATCGCCATACATTGTTTTTGGAGGCGAAAGATTCCACGCGGGCGATGATCACGCAATTGGTGACGATGAGCGGAATAAAGATGCCCAGCACTAAATACAGGTCGTAAAGAAAAGCCTGCATGAGTAGTTCCACGGCGGTGACAAAGGAGGCAATCACCAGTACGAAGCACGGAATACGCAGTTCCGGGCGCACCAGGTTGCGGATCAGTGACACGGTGACGTTGGAACCGACCATGACCAATGTTGTTGCGATACCCAGTCCCAGGGCATTAACCACTGTGCCGGAAACCGCCAGCAGTGGACAGAGGCCAAGCAATTGCACCAGCGCGGCATTATTGTTCCACAGGCCTTCTTTGAGGATTTCGGTGTTGTCGTTATTCATGGCGGGCTTCTTCCACTTCTTCCAGAGTAATTTCAGTATGCATTTTTTCGGGTGAAAGGGAAGGTTGTTGGAACAACTGATCCCGCTCCAGTTCATAGAACTTTAGCGCGTTATGCACGGCTTTGACGATCGCCCGTGGTGTAATGGTGGCTCCGGTGAACTGGTCGAACTGGCCACCATCACGATGTACTGCCCATCCTTTGTCTTGCGGGTTGCCCAGTGAGCGGCCGTTAAAACCAAACACCCAGTCCGAGCGTTTTTCTTCGATACCATCACCCAGTCCTGGTGTTTCACGATGGTTGAGCACACGCACACCCAGTACGGTGCCATCAAAGGTGATACCCACCAATATCTTTATGGGGCCGACGTAACCGTCCGGGGCAATGGGGGTGATCGCCAGTGCCACGGGTTGACCATTTTTGCGCGCACGGAATACCGGTACAGGATCTTTTGTACCCAGCCGTTGAGGGTCAGTGACGGTAATCATGTCGTGGAAAATGTCGTTGTCATGCAGTTCCGGTTTAATCACCGCGTGCAGATTGCGTAGCATGAACTGACGTTCAGATTCAGCGATACGTTCTTCGGTGCCGGTGAAAATCAGTGCCACCAGCCCGGTACCCACCAAGGCAAACAGACCCAGCAGAATAGCGCTGCGGCTCATGTGCTTGCCTAACATCAGGTGTTGCCTCCGTCATTGGGTTTAGACGACTGTTTTTCATGATTCTTTTTATAACCAAAGACTCGTGGTTGGGTGTAATAATCGATGGTGGGTGCCGCCATGTTCATCAACAATACAGCGAAGGCCACACCGTCAGGGTAACTGCCCCAGGTGCGAATCACATAAATAAGTATGCCGATGCCGATACCGTAAAAAATACGCCCCCGTGGTGTGGTGCTGGCGCTGACCGGATCAGTGGCAATGAAAAAGGCCGCCAGCAGGGTGGCACCACCAAACAGGTGAAACATGGGTGATGCATAGGTGTCCGGGTCCAGCATGAAAAAGAAAAACGAAATCACAAACAGGCTGCTCATTACGGCCAGCGGAATATGCCAGGTAATAATGCGTTTGTAGATCAGCCATACGCCACCCAGCAGAATCCAGTTGCCCACCCATTCCCAGCCGACACCGCCAAAATCACCAAAAATGGCATTGCCACGCACGATTTCGCTGACAGTGATATTCAGCCCCAATTCGGTTTTTACCGTATCCAGCGGTGTCGCCATGCTCAGTGCATCAATGCTGAGCAAGTAGGGAAAACTGCCGGTGAAAATAATATTCAGTGTATCCAGAAAACCTATTTGCAGTTGGTTGGCGATGTTGGGTGGCACCCATTGAGTCATTTCCAGTGGGAAAGAAATTAGCAGCATTACATAACCCACCATTGCTGGATTGAAAGGGTTATAACCTAATCCACCGTACAATTGTTTGGCGACGATAATGGCAAAAGCGGTGCCCATTACGGTGATCCACCAGGGTGAAAAGGGTGGCAGGCAAAAGGCCAGCAACACGCCTGTGAGCACAGCACTGCCATCGGTAAGAAAGGGCGCAATGGGGCGCTGGCGAATGCGCAGCATCAGTGCTTCGGCACACAATGCCGTAGCCACGGCGATCAGAATGTTGATGATCAGACCCCAGCCAAAAAACCAGGTGTAGGCAATGATTGCCGGTACCAGCGCCAGACAGACGCGTGCCATTATGCCGGTGATATGGACGCCGGAATGGATGTGGGGTGATGATGGCGTATCAAGGTTCATGGCTTGTTGTCCTGCAAAGGATTCTGTTGGACATCCTGTTTGTTGATAGTGCCGTTATTTAATGCTGTGCGACGGGCATCAGTTTCGCTGATTTTTTGTTGTTGTTCCGTCGTTAAGTTCTGCGTGTTTTTGGGTTTGATGCTGTTGCTCTCACGTTTTGTTTTGGCACGTTTCATTGCCGCCTGGATGGCCGCTTTTTTGGCTTCGTCTTCTTTGTTAGCAGCATTGCCAGCCGGTTTGAGTGCGGCACGCTTTTTCTTGTGCCGCTCCTGTTTTTCACGCTTCTCACGTTCCAGCCTTTGCTCACGAAACTGATGTCGTTCACGGGCGATATCCGCTAAGGTTTTTTCGTGTTGCTGTGCCCATATCTCTGTTTTGGCATAGCGAAAATAATGCACCAGTGGAATCTGGCTGGGACAGACATAATCGCAGCAGCCGCATTCAATGCAGTCGAACAAATGATAATCTTGTACCTTGTCAAAATCCTTGGCGTGCGCGTACCAGTATAATTGTTGTGGCAACAAATCAATGGGGCAGGCCGTCGCGCAGTTGCCACACCGAATGCAAGGCATGACATGCTTGTCGCGTGAAGGCAGCGGCACATCGCCTATGGTGGAATTGACCAGAATGCAGTTAGTGGTTTTGGTGACGGGAGAGGTGATGTTGTGCAGGGCGGTGCCCATCATGGGACCGCCCAGAATAACCCGGCTCAAGGTATTGCGATTGCCACCACATTCTTCAATAAGGTCAATGACTGGTGTACCGATGAGCACTTCCAGATTGCGTGCATGGGCAACGCTACCCGCAACGGTCATATAACGGGAAATAAGCGGCTCAGCAAATTCAATGGCGCGGTAAACCGCATAGGCAGTACCGACATTATGGCAGACTATGCCGATATCCAGTGGCAATCCACCGGCGGGCACTTCTTTGCCAGTGAGTACCTGGATCAGTTGTTTTTCACCGCCAGTGGGATACACCGTTGGCACCTGGATGACGTCGATAAAATCGGCACCGGTGTTACGCACTTGTTCCTGCAAGGCACGGAATGCAGCCGCTTTGTTATTTTCGACACCGATAATGCAGCGTTTGGCTTGCAGGGCATAACGCATAATGCGCAAGCCAACGATGACTTCCAGCGCACGTTCACGTAGCAGCATTTCATCACAGGTAATGTAGGGTTCGCATTCAGCGCCGTTGAGGATCAGTGTGTCCACCACATGATCACCGGGAGTGAGTTTGATGTGCGCTGGAAAGCCCGCCCCTCCCATGCCGACGATACCGGCATCACGAATATGTGTCCGTATTTTTTCCGGTGGTAGCTCGTGGTAGTTGGTGACAGGGTGTCTGTCTGTGTGCCAGCGTTCTTCGCCATCGGTGTCGATGATGATGCAGGGTGCATCCAGATGTGAAGGGTGTGATACGGGGTGACTGGCAATGGCCACTACGGTGCCGGAGCTGGAGGCATGTACCGGAGCACTGATGGTACTGGTGGAGCGGGCGATGAGCTGACCTTTTAATACTTTGTCGCCCACGGCGACGATGGCTTCAGCCGGTGCCCCGATGTGTTGCTGTAAAGGCAACACCAACTGTTTGGGCAGACGCGCAGCCTGCACGGGTTGCGTCATGGCATCTTTTTTGTGTTCCTTGAGATGAACACCACCATGAAATTGAAACAGACGTCGCATCACGCTGTTTTCTCCTGTTTGCTGTCTGTTTCTTTCGGGAATGACCACTTCCAGTTATTGAGGTCAGTGCTGACGGGCACCATTTCGATGCAGTCCACCGGACAGGGTGGCAGGCACAGATCACAGCCGGTGCATTCGGAAGCAATAACCGTATGCATTTGTTTGGCAGCACCGAGAATCGCATCCACCGGACAGGCCTGAATACACAGGGTGCAGCCGATGCAGGCTTTTTCATCGATAACGGCCACTGTTTTGACATTTTCCTCGACCCCGTTTTCTGCATTCAGTGGTTTGGGGTCACGCCCCAGTAAATCTGCCAGTGCGATGATGGTGGTTTCTCCACCGGGAGGACACTGGTTAATGTCTGCCTCGCCGTTGGCAATGGCCTGCGCATAGGGTCGGCAACCGGGATAAGTACATTGACCACATTGTGTCTGTGGCAACAGCGCATCGACTTTGTCCACCATGGGATCGCTTTTGACCTTGAAGCGGATTGCTGCATAACCCAGCAGCAGCCCGAACACGGCTGCCAGAAGACTTAAAGCGATGATGGCGGCTAACATGAGTTTTTAATTAGCCCTTTACCAGACCGGAAAATCCCATGAAGGCCATGGACATCAGTCCGGCGGTAATCAATGCAATGGCCGCACCGCGAAAGGCCTCGGGCACATCAGCGACGTTGATGCGCTCGCGCATGGCGGCAAACAAAATCAACACCAGTGAAAAACCCACGGAAGCGCCAAAGCCATAAACAGCGGATTGTAAAAAACCATGCTGTTGTTGTACGTTTAACAAGGCAACACCCAGTACTGCACAGTTGGTGGTAATGAGCGGTAAAAAAATGCCCAGCACCTGATATAACAATGGGCTGGTTTTGTGTACAACCATTTCGGTAAATTGCACCACCACGGCGATGACCAGAATAAAGGTAATGGTGCGCAGGTATTCCAGGTCCAGCGGTGCCAGCAAATATTCATTGACCAGATAACTGGCAACCGAAGAAAGGGTCAGTACAAAGGTGGTGGCCAACGCCATGCCGGTGGCAGTTTCCAGCTTGCGGGATACCCCCATAAATGGGCACAGCCCAAGAAATTTAACCAAGACAAAGTTGTTGACCAGCACGGTGCTGATGAGAATGAGGGCGTATTCGGTCATGGTTTTTGGGAAATGGTTTGTGACATATTGGTAAGAGTTGTCGAATTCCCTGTTATATGAGCGGTTAATTTGGTCATTATAATGACGAGCAAATTTACACCACCCTCTGTGCGGACAAAAAGACTGTTAGGTAATAACGATAGATAACTGAAGTATATCGCTTTTCGTGAGAGTGGTGTTAAGTCTCAAAAGGGTAATTGTGTTTAGGCCTGTGTGGGTGTTTTATTGTGGGTTTACAGTGTTCGGGATTAATGCTCCTGCTTCGATGTGTATTTGCCTGCTTGAAACTCAATAACAGGTCAAGGAATTTTTTATCAGGTATTTATCGTTTTTATTGATAAAGAATCGCAGGGTGGCAATGATATGCACGAGCTTTGTGTCAGAGGAGGCGACCTTTTTTGTTATTGTAAGGTTACAATCCAATATATACCCGTAGCGATTGAGATTTAGGTCGTGTGCACGCCCTATTTACCCCATGGCTGCGTTGAAACTCCTTGCAATAGAACGACTATTCCGCGTCAT
>VAPF01007795.1_pt1 | contig 18728 bp, 13 predicted proteins | sample 3393931 | NCBI WGS metagenome assembly VAPF01 (sample SAMN08290437, study PRJNA428436) | hydrothermal vent metagenome | isolation source: Deep-sea hydrothermal vent chimney | place: Atlantic Ocean: South-mid Altantic Ridge | depth 2773 m m | reverse complement strand
GCAATCCTTTCACAAAGTGCTGTTGAGCGATGTGGCCAAAGCGGCCGCAGTGGGCAAGGGGACGCTGTACATCTATTTTAAGAGCAAGGAAGACCTCTATTTTTCGGTGCTTTACAGCGGATTTTCCCGGCTGGTGGACCGTCTCCACCGGCAGATGGACGAAGACTCCCATGGCCCGGCCGAAAACCTGGAGGTTGTGATTCGCGAAACGGTTCGTTTTGCCTATCAAAACCCCCACCTGTTTGAGGTGATGCGCACGGTTTCCGGCTGGGAGGCCATTGACCGGCCCAAGTGGGATGCCAGGCGCAGGGAATTGAAAGGCCTGATCGAATCCATTATCCGCCGGGGTATTGCCCAGGGAATTTTTCACGATCTCCACCCGGAATTGACTGCGCGGTATATCCCGGGATTTGTCCGCTCGGCATTACTTGATGGAATAAAAACTGTTGAACGTGAGGTCCTGGCCGATCATATTCTGCGGTTTGTCATGGCCGCGGTCACGGTCAGGGAGGATGCATGTTGAAACGATTGCGGCGGGCATGGCCGCTGGCCGGCCTCTTGCTGGTTTTTCTTATCAGTGGCTGCGCGGTGCACCAGGAGCGGGACGTGCAGACTTACCGGCGGGTGCTGGATGCCGGTAAATCAGGGCCTGCCGCGCAATTTCATCCCGAAGATCCCCTCACGTTAAAGGCGGCCCTCGGGCTGGCCAACACGCACAACGAGCAGCTGGCCATGGCCGGGGAGAATTACCTTCAGGCATTAATTGACAGGGACCGCGTCTTTGCGGCCTTTCTGCCGACGATCAGCTTTGCCCCGGCATTCATGCGCCAGGGAGAGACCGTTCCCGGCAGCACGACCGTTATGCCGGTTGCGGGGAATATGGACCTTCACCCGTTTCGCGATTTACCGGCCCTGCAGGCAGCCGGATCTACAGCACAGAGGCAGCGGGCCCTGCTGCTGGATCATCAGGCGGTTCTCATGCTGGATGTGGCCAAGACCTACTTCCAGGTGATGCATGCGGAAAAACAGGTCGAGGTTTTACGCTATTCGATTAAGGTTGGCCGGCAGCGGCTGACGGATATACGGGTGAAACAGAAGGCAGGGGTGGCGCGGCCGGTGGATGCCGCTCTGGCCGAAGCGCAGCTGGCGAAAACGCGTGGCAGCTTGGTAGGGGCAAAAGACGATGTGCATAACGGCCGGGCGATGCTGGCCTTTTTAATTGGCGTGGCAGCGGTAAATGGACCGCTCACCAACGGACTGAATGTCCCGTCGACGGACTGGCGGGCAGAGCCGCTGCTGAAACTGGCCGATGCCCATCGACAGGATCTGATCGCCGCACATGAGCAGGTGAAGATCGCGGCAGCTATGCTGGAAGCGGCCTGGGGCGAGTATTTTCCATCGGTCTCCCTCAATCTGACACGTTACCTGTCCCGGGGCACTTCGCCAGACGATGCGGACTGGACCTCGCTGATCCGAATCAATGTCCCGATTTTCTCCGCAGGGTTGATTCACCAGGATGTTCGCACCGCGTACTCCCGCTTGCGGCAGGCCCGATTCGCTGAATTGCATGTCCGCCGGCAGGTGGTGAAGGATCTGCGGGTGGCCGTGGATAATCTCCGGAGTGATAGTCAACAGATCTGCCAGCTCGGCATTGAGGTAAAGGCGGCCCGGGAGGGGACGCGGCAGGCGGACGCCGGATTTGACGCAGGACTGGGAACGAACCTGGAGCGCCTGGTTGCGGAAGACGGACTTCTGGCCGCCAAGCTGACCCTTTCCACCGCGCGGTTTAATCAAAACGTCGACTACATGAGACTCCTGCGCGTGACAGGGGCGCTGAATCCGGCTCTTGCCGTTGCGCTGCCATCGGCGAAAAATAATTTTCATAAAACGAAACAATGAGCGGGAAATGACACGGACAACCAGTAATAATGAAAATAATGAGAATAATGAGAAGACCTCGGCTGAAGGGGAATCCGTAATGGCGGGCAATGCCCTCGGCCGCCCCACTGAGCTTTCACGCCGCAAAAAAATAATCCGCTGGGGGGCGGCCGGGCTGGTTATCCTGGCGTTCGCCTTCGGCGTACCGGCTTTCATTCATTCCTTGTCTCATGAAACCACTGACGATGCTTTTATCGACGGCAATATCGTTTCGATCAGTCCGCGGGTGGACGGACACGTGGCCATGGTCCTGGCGAAGGACAACCAGTTGGTCAAGGCCGGCGACCTGCTGGTCGAGCTTGACCCGCGTGATTTAGAGGCCCGTCTTGATGCCGCGAAAGCCGCTCTTAAATCGGCAAGGGCGGCCGGCCGGGCGCAAAAGGCCGCGGTGGAGCTGACCACGATCATCGCCACGGCGGGACTGGATGAGGCCAAAGATAACGTCGCGGCAGTCAAAGCCGGGGTCGGGGAAGCCAGTGCCCGGATCGCCCTGGCCAGGGCCGCACTCGACCAGACCAGGGCCGAAGCCGATTCCGCAGGCGCCAGACATCAACTCGATGCCACGGATCTGGAGCGGTATCGCGAAATGGCGAAGACAAAGACGGTGTCGCCGCAGGATCTGGATCACGCGAAGGCTGCCGCACAGATCTCCGCCGCAGCCCTGACCGCAGCGAAAAAGAAAATAGATACCCAAAAGGCGAAGGTCCGGGAGGCCTTGGCGGCGCTGAAAGCTGCCGAAGCCGATCTGCGCCAGGCCGATGCCCGCCTGGTTGCGGCCGGATCCGCACCTCAGCGGATCAGGCAGAGCCGCTTCCGGGCCGAAGTTAGCAGCGCCGATATTGACCGGGCCAAAGCCTTGGCGACCCAGGCCCGGCTGAACCTTTCCTATACAAAAATTTATGCACCCTGCGATGGTTTTGTCACTAAAAAAGGGGTCGAACCAGGCCAGTTCGTGCAAAAAGGGCAATCGCTTCTGGCCATCGTGCCCCGGGCAGTATGGGTGACGGCAAATTTCAAGGAAACAAAGCTTACGCGCATGCGGCCAGGTCAGCCGGTCGACATCACCGTGGATGCTTATCCGGATATCACCTTTCACGGTCATGTGGCCAGCATACAGCATGGCACTGGAGCCCGGTTCAGCCTGCTGCCGCCGGAAAACGCCACGGGCAACTATATCAAGGTCGTCCAGCGGATACCGGTCAAGATCGTTTTCGACCGGCCGGCAGAGAGCGCTCACGTGCTGCTTGCCCCCGGGATGTCGGTGACGCCGGATGTGGATGTCGGGGATGGCGGCAATAAGGTCTCAACCCCGGCGCAAAATGGTACCGTCAAGGCACCATGACCCCCTCTGACGAACATGCCGCCGCCGTTCCGATAACGGTCAACAAGTGGGTGGTGGCCGGCACCGTCGTGTTCGGCGTGTTCATGGCGGTCATGGACATCAGCGTCGTCAATGTGGCCATGCCGCACATGATGGGCACGTTCGGCGAAGACATGTCGACGATTACCTGGGTGTCCACCGCCTACAGCATTGCCGAAATCATCATGGTGACGATGGCCGGCTGGTTAAGTACGCTCATCGGCCGAAAACGGCTCTACCTGTGGTCGTTCGGAGTGTTTACGCTGGGTTCCATCCTCTGCGGCACGGCGGTGTCGTTTCCCCAGATGCTCTTCTACCGGGTCCTGCAGGGCATCGGCGGCGGCTCATTGATCCCGCTTTCACAGGCCATTCTGCGGGAGTCGTTCCCCGAGGAGGAACAGGGGATGGCCATGGCCGTATTCGGCATGGGGGTGGTGCTGGCCCCGGGGATCGGAACAATTCTGGGGGGCTTTCTGACAAGTCGTTACGGGTGGCCATGGATTTTTTTTATCAACATCCCGGTCAGTATTGTCGGTATCTTTATGGTCGGTGCCTTTATCCATGATCCGCATTACCTGCGGCGCGGTGTCCGGAAGGTCGACTGGCTCGGGATCGCCCTGCTGGCCGTTACGCTCACTTCTATGCAGGTCGTGCTGGAACGCGGCCAGAGTAAAAACTGGTTCGATTCGCACTTGATCGTGTTTGGAACCATCATCTGTGTCATTTCGTTGATCTTCCTGGTATACTGGGAGTTGAAGATCCCTGAGCCGGTGATCAATTTCCGGATTCTGCGCAACATCCCGTTGACGCTCGGCTCGGCCATTGGGGTCATCTTCGGCGTCGCGCTTTTCGGCACCGTGTTCATCCTGCCGCAGTTCACGCAGAACCTGCTGGGATATCCGGCATTCCAGGCGGGGCTGGTGCTGGCGCCGCGGGCATTTATGTTGGTGCTCTGCATGCCCCTGGTCGGCTGGCTGTACAACCATGTCGATGCGCGGGGGCTGGTGCTGGCCGGTGTCGGGATCAGCTTCTGGGCCTATTATGAGCTCGCGGGGCTGTCGCTTGCGGCGGGGTTCTGGAATATCGTTCCCATACTGATAATAATGGGCATCGGTATACCGTTCATGTTCGTGCCCGTAAGCACCCTTTCCCTGGCCACCGTGCCGCGCCCGGACATGACCGACGCCACGAGCCTGTACACGCTGGCGCGCCGGGTCGGCGGCAACATCGGTTATGCGCTGGCGGCAACAGTGGTGGCCCGCGGCCAGCAGATTCATCGGGTTTACCTCATGGCGCATGTGAATCCCTTTAACCCGATTTTTACCGAATACAGCCGCATTGCCGCGAAGGTCATGGGCCATATGGGGCTCAACCCCCTGGCCCTGCAACATACCGTCTATGCCCTGGTCGACAGAACCGTGAATATGCAGTCGACCATGCTGGCATACAATGATGTATCGTTGGTTTTCGGTCTTCTGTTTCTGTGCACTATCCCCCTCGTGCTGCTGTTGCCGGTGAGATCCGCGTTTGCGGGCAGTCCCGTCTAAATGGTCATTGCATAATCGGCATTGTTAATTTAGCATAGCTGCAAGCCCCTGGTTCCATACCAGGGACTTTAAAGGAATGATGGTCAAGACATATCCGGCCAATTCTTGGCCGGCCGCCTTGTTAATGGCCACGTCAAGACCGATCAGGCCGATATTTGCCGCGCCGATGCGGCTTGTCCGGGCTTTTTCTGCCTGGCCTGGCCGTGGATTTTCTTTACAGGCCTTAACCCGGAGAAGATAGAATACCCTATGCGTAAAGTTCAGGATTATTATTTTACCAAGGCCAAAAAGGAAAATTATCCGGCCCGTTCAGTGTTCAAGCTGGAAGAGGCCCAGAAGAAACACGGGTTTTTGAAATCCGGGCAGCGCGTTCTTGACCTGGGCTGTCATCCCGGCAGTTGGAGCCTTTATGCGGCCGGGATTGTCGGCAGCCGGGGGGTCGTGGTCGGTGTTGATCTGCAGAAGACGGATATGCCCGGGCAAAAAGGCCATGCCGAAATTCACTGGCTCTGTTATGATGTGTATGATGACGATCTGGTCGGGCGGCTGAAAAAACAGTGGCCCGGTTTTCAGGTGGTGTTGAGTGACATGGCGCCGCGCACGACCGGCAGCCGGTATGCCGATCATCAGCAATCTATGCGGCTGGTACGCCGGGTCCTGGAAATCACCGCCCGGTTGCTGCATGAAAACGGGACCTTTTACTGTAAGGCTTTCCAGGGCGGGGATTTTCCGGCAGTGGTGCAGGAATGCAAGGCCCTGTTCAGGAAGGTCAAGGTCGTCAAGCCCGACAGTTCCCGCCGGGAAAGCCGCGAAGTATTTATCCTGGGGCAGGGCTTTCAACCCCGGCGGTACAGCAGGAAGCAGGAAAAACCGTAAGTCTTGCAGTAAAAAAAAATATAATAATTCAGGTGCAAAAAGCGAAAAGCCGGCATAACCTCGGCATGTAACCAGTGAGAAACAAATGAAAAGCTGAAGGAGTTGCAACGTGTCCGGACATTCAAAGTGGAGTACGATCAAACGGAAGAAAGGCGCCATCGACGCCAAGCGGGGCAAGGTCTTTACCAAGTTGATCAAGGAGATCACCGTGGCGGCGCGGATGGGTGGCGGTGATGTGGATGCCAACCCGCGGCTGCGCAGTGCCGTGAACACGGCCAAGGCGGGGAATATGCCCAAGGACAATATCGAGCGGGCTATCAAGAAGGGAACGGGTAATCTCGACGGGGCCAACTATGAAGAGATTCTCTACGAGGGATATGGCCCCGGCGGAGTGGCGATTCTCGTTGAGACCATGACCGATAACAAGAACCGGACCGTGGCCGATATTCGTCATTTTTTCGCCAAGGCCGGGGGGAATCTCGGCGAGTCTGGTTGCGTGGCCTGGATGTTTGCCAAGAAGGGGCTGGTTCTCCTCGACAAGGAGGGCATATCCGAGGAAGAGTTGATGGACATCGCGATTGAAGCGGGGGCCGATGATGTCCTGGAAGAAGATGAAGTCTTTCAGATTCTTACTGCGCCGGAAGATTTTAACCAGGTGGTCGAAACCCTGGAGCAGAAGGGGTTGCAGCCTCAGGAGGCCACCCTGTCCATGGAGCCGATAAATACCGTGGTCGTAACCGGGGAACGGCCGGCGCGCTCTCTTTTGAAACTGCTCGGCAACCTTGAGGACCATGAAGACGTGCAGAAGGTGCACGCGAATTTTGATATCCCCGACGAGCTGATGGAAACCCTTTCCTAGTGGCCCTTTGTCTCATGTCCTGTCAAGCGTCTGACGCATCTTGCCCGTCCGGAGAAGTGCCGGAGTGACCGGCGGCGACAGGATACTGGGCATTGATCCCGGTTCGCGTATCACCGGCTACGGGGTCATTGACCGGCGGGGCGCGAATCTCGGTTTTGTTGCCTGCGGGACGATTCGGACCGGCCGCGGCCGGCCGCTTGCCGAGCGTCTTGTCGAAATCTACGAGGGGCTCGTCAATGTTATTGATCTGCATGCGCCTGATATCGCGGCCGTGGAAGAGGTCTTTGTCGCCCGTAATCCCCGTTCGGCCCTGTTGCTTGGCCAGGCCCGGGGGGTTGCCGTGCTGGCCGCGATGAAGAGCGGTATCAGGGTCTATGATTATAGCCCGCGGGTTGTGAAGCAGGCGGTGGCGGGTTACGGCCAGGCTGACAAGGCCCAGGTGCAGCACATGGTCCGCGCCCTGCTGGGGCTTTCGGCAATGCCCGGCAATGACGCCGCCGATGCCCTGGCTGTTGCCATCTGTCACTCCAACCATTCTCCGTCCGCGGCCGGACCAGGCGCCGGCTGATTTTTTTGCCGGGAAATAGTAACTTTGTCAGGGACAAGCGAACAACTGCCATGCCACTATGATTGCCACCCTTTCCGGAATTCTTTTTTTTAAACAGCCCCATCATCTTATTATCGATGTGGGCGGTGTCGGCTACGAGGTCCTGATCTCGGCCCGGACCTATGACCGTCTCCCCGCTCCGGGTGACGAGGTGTTCGTGCATGTTTACACCAGTGTTCGTGAAGACGCCATCACCCTCTACGGCTTTGGCGAGATGGACGAAAAAGAGATGTTCCTGCTCCTGAATACGGTTTCCGGCGTGGGGCCGAAACTCGCCCTGGGCATTCTTTCCGGCATTTCGGTGCCTGGGTTGTGCGAGGCCCTCGCCTTGAAAGACATGGAGCGGCTGATCGGACTGTCCGGGGTCGGCAGGAAAACGGCCCAGCGTCTCTGCGTGGAGTTGCAGGATAAAGTGGGCAGTTTCGCCAATCCCGGAGCAGAGACGGATGGGGACCTGCCGGACAACAGGAAGGTTGCGGATGACAGTTTTCAGAATGCCGTCTCGGCGCTGGTCAACCTGGGATATCCCCGGATCCAGGCCTGGAAGACCTTGCAGGCGGTCCGGCAGCAGCACCCTGACGAGGCCGGCACCATGAAGACCGAAGCGCTGATCAGAGAGGCCTTGCGCTCCCTGGCCTGAAATTCTTTGTAAGCCGCTACAGGCACCCCATCTTTACGCGGTCGCCCATCTTTACGCGGTCGCTCCCGCCCGCATAGAGGGACTATAGCGAACGGCAGCGACTACGTAAATCTGTGGCACCTGTAGCGGCTTACAGGTTGGATGCAACATGAATCCGTGAGCGTTCGAGCACCCTACATGAATACAATTCGCACAACTTGGGTTGCGGGCATTATGTCCGCCTTAGTAAAAAACATGAGGTTGGCACGGACCCGGTTATGAATTTTGAAGAAGATGTGACTGGCAAACGGCTGGTGGCCGGCCGGGAAGGCCCGGAAGATACCGGACCTGACCTTAACCTGCGTCCGCAGCGGCTGGATCAGTACATCGGCCAGGAGCAGCTGAAGAGGAGTCTGCGTATCTTCATCCAGGCGGCCCGCCAGCGGGGCGAGGCCCTTGACCATACGCTGTTCCACGGTTTCCCCGGTCTGGGGAAAACCACCCTGGCCTATATCATTGCCAACGAGATGGAGGCCGGCATCAAGGTGACCTCGGGCCCGGTCATCGAGCGGCCTGGCGACCTGGCGGCGATCCTGACCAGTCTCCAGCCCGGTGATGTCCTTTTTATCGACGAGATTCACCGGCTGAACCATGTCGTGGAAGAGATCCTCTATCCGGCCATGGAGGATTTTCAACTGGACCTGGTGATCGGCCAGGGGCCTGGAGCCAGAAGCGTCAAAATGGACCTGCCCCGCTTTACCCTGGTGGGCGCCACGACGAGGACCGGCCTGCTGACGCCGCCCCTGCGGGATCGATTCGGGGTGGTTTTGCGTCTCGATTTCTACAGCGCCGAAGAACTGGTGGCCATTATCAAACGTTCGGCCCGGTTGTTTGACATCGACATTGACGAGGAAGGCGCCCTGGAGCTCGGCTGCCGTTCCCGGGGCACCCCCAGGATCGCCAACCGTCTGCTCCGGCGGGTCCGTGATTTTTCGGAGGTCGGCGGGCATCGGAAGATCAATCGCGAGGTGGCGGATGCGGCCTTGACCATGCTGTCTGTGGACCGCTTCGGTCTTGACGAGATGGACCGGCGTATCCTGCTGACGTTAATCGATAAGTTCCAGGGCGGTCCCATTGGCCTTGATACCCTGTCCACCGTGGTCTGCGAAGAAAAAAATACGCTGGAAGACGTGTATGAACCCTTTCTTATCCAGTCGGGTTTTCTCATTCGTACGCCGCGCGGCCGCATGGCCACGGTTGCGGCCTATGAACATTTTGAACGGCCGGTTCATCAGGCCCTGAAGAACCGGCCCGGACTCTTCGACTAAAGCGGGTGATGCCCGCAGCCGTAGGGTGCATTCCATGCACCACAAACTGGTGCGTAAAACGCACCCTACGCCTGTAGTAATCGGGGCATGACCGGTTTTAAGAAGTAAATGTGCATGGTTGGGGAGCAACGATCAGGCGTAACAATTTGTCCCTGTGTGAAGAAGAATGTTTTCAACCGCTCAACAAAATTATTTCGGTCCTGATTATCTCTAAAAAATCTCTTACGCTCAATGTCTCGGCAAAAATAATGTGGTGCAAGGTGCAAGGCGCCAGGAGCGTCTATACGTGCTTTTTTGGGCATAATAATTTTTTTTATACCCCATTAACCCCCCAAAGAAAAGCATGAAAGCATGAACGTCCCTCCCCCCGTCCCTCCCCCTCCGGTAACTGTTCAGATGTGCTCCATAACTGGGTAAGCAGACCAACGAATCCATAGTAGGCTATGTGAGGCGGTCTGATCGCCCGGAGATGGAGTGCAGCTGAACAGTTACCTCACCCGGGCAGCCAGTCCGCACCGATACGGCGGATCACATTAAAACCACCGCTCAATACCAGCGTGTTCTTTTTACCGATATGGCGCAGAAAAACCTGCACTTCGAATGACCGGGTCCCGGCATCGCAGAAAATAATCATGGTCTTGTCATCCGGCAGTTCCTGGTAACGGCTGCGGACCTCGGGATAAGGTACGGCCACCCATTTGTCCCGGCCGAATTTTTCAACAAAGGGGGCGACTTCCTTGGGGTGACGGATATCCAATACCACCCAGTCCCGTTCCCGGCTGGAATCGTCCATCCAGGCCAGGAACCGGTCCATACCCACCTTGCGCAGAAGCCCGGCGCAGATATTGTCCGCCACAAAGGCAACGGCATTCAGGGAATCAATGGCAGCGGAAAACGGCGGCGCGTAGGCCATCTCGACGGTAGTAAAATCATCAATAGTGGCGCCCTTGGCGATGAGCGCCGCAGCCGTGTCGATGCGGACGGATATGGAATCGTTCATTACCCCGAATCCTTGCAGGCCCAGGACCTTGCGGGTCCCGCGGTCAAAAACCATCTGGAAAACGACAATGGCCTCACCAGGAAAAAAATGGGCCCTGTCGGGCGGAGCCGTCAAGGCATAGTCAGCATCAAACCCCTCGGCGATTGCGGTTTCATAACTTATTCCGGTTGCCCCGATACAGCGGTCAAAGGCCTTCATAATAAAACTGCCGACAACGCCGTTAAAGGTGGAAACCTTGCCGGCCATGTTATCCGCGACAATACGGCCCTCGCGGTTGGCCAGTGAACCGAGCGGGGTAAACGTTTTCTTGCCGGTGACGAGGTTGGTGGAGGCGATACAGTCACCGGCCGCATAGATGTCGGGGTCGGAGGTCTGCAGCCGGTGATTGACCGTAATGCCGCCCCCCGGCTCCACCTGCAGTCCGGCCTCGGCGGCCAGTTCGCTGCGCGGCCGGATTCCGACCGCCATGATAACCAGATCCGCGTCAACGGTCCGGCTGGCTGTTTTAACCGCAACCACCATGCCGTCATCATCCCCGACAATTTCGGTCGCCGACTCATCGGTGTGGACCGGAATATTTTTTTCCTCGAGATGAGCCTTGAGCATCGCGGCAAACTGCCAGTCGACAATACGCGGCAGCAACTGCGGCATTAATTCCAGCAAGGTTGTTTCTATGCCCCAGAGATCGGTCAGCGCTTCGGCCATTTCCACACCAATGGCCCCGCCGCCGATAACCACGGCTTTCCCCACCCGGCCGTGGGCGATACGTTCCTTGATTTCAATGGCCTTGTGCAGATCGCTGATGGTGAAGACCCCGTCCAGGTCAGCCCCGGGAATCGGCAGCACGAAAGGCCGGGCTCCGGTGGAAAGCATCAACTTATCATAGGCGACATCGCTCTTTTCTCCGGAATCCAGATTCTCAACCCGAACGGTCCTGGCCCGGCGATCAATCCCCAATGCCCGGGTCCGGGTCATGACGGTCACGCCCTTGGCATTGGCGAAAAAAGACTCGTCGCGGAGCATGTGAAAGCTGGTGGAGCGTAATTCCTGTTCATCCGAGACATCGCCGCACACGTAGTACGGAATACCGCAGCCGCCATAGGATATCAGGTTATCCTGATCAATAACCGTAACATCCCAATCCGGCTGCAGGCGCTTCAACCGACAGGCGGCCTTGGGCCCGGCGGCCACCCCGCCGATAATGACAATCTTCTTACTCATGGCGTTTCCTCCAATATCAAAAATTAAATAAGATGAATTAAATAAGATGGAATCGTAAAAGATCATTTTATTCGTCATTACCGCGCAGGCGGGGATCCATAATTCATTGATATTACTGGACTCCCGCCTGCGCGGTAATGACGCAAGATATGGCGGGAACGACGTTGCAGTATGGATTCAGGCTTTTTGCGAAGTTGTCAAACAAATAAAACTGATTCAATCAAAGTCAAAGAGTCATGTTTCAGGCGGCAGGAAAAGAGGATGGCGCCGGAGCGCTGCGGCTAACGACGAAAAGGGCCGGAAAAGCCGCCGCGACCGGCACGGCCTGCTTACTGTTTCCATGGCCGGACCTGACCCGCCTACTGTTGGGGCGGCGCACCGAAAATGCCCGGCAGCAAACCCGGCAGCACCTTTCCCAGCTGTTGCTGAATGACGTGGCCGGCCGCATGCTGAAGGAGATCTTTCACTGTCTCGGCAACCATGTTCCGATCAAAGGCCGGATGACCGATGGTGCCCCGGATGGGCACTCTGACTATTGTTCCCTTCAAGATACGATAAGCATCCTTCCCGACAAGCCCCGGGGTCAGCGGGATCTGCAGGATGTACCGCAACGACTGATCCAGACCGACGGAACCGGTCAGCACCATCTCGGAACCGGCAGCAAAAATGTGAACCGGGGAACAGGTGATCCTGCCGTTACTGCCATAACATGTCATCTCTTTATCACCCAGCCTTAACTTGTCACCTTCTCGGCCGAAACCTGCCAGCACCTCCCGCAGCAGGGGGGAGCTCTTCAGTTTGACCCGGCTGACATCAAAAGCAACCGAAAACGCGGCTTTCCTGCCGCCCTGGTGAACCAGGGGCCAGGAAAAAGAATTGAGCCAGACATCCAACAAACCGGATGGGGTTGCCAACAGGCCGAACAGAGGATGAACCCGTCCCAGGAGCTTGACCAGGGGCTTCTGCAACCGGACATTGGTGAGGATCCGGCTGTTACGCGGCACGGTGAGAACGGCAGGCGTGGATGTCAGGGTAAGCTCCGGAGCCAGATCAAGGGTGCCGCCGTTCGCCTGACCCGTGAAATCCATGTGCAGAACACCTTTCTCCAGGTACACGGGAACATCCAGGGATGCAAGGTCAAGCCCCATGTATCCGACATGGCCGGCATAGAGTTTGGTATAAAATTCAAAGTATTTTTTGAATTCGGCACCCTCTTCGTCCAGCGGATATTGCAAAATAAAGGCTTCGGTTTTTCTCCCGGTCATCGCCAGGTCAAGGCCGAACCGGTTACGCAGAATCGAGGCAATCCTCTTTAAATCCGGGGTCAGCTTGCCCCGCGCCTTGAGGAGCCGCTTCCCTTTTGTCCCTGCGAGGCTGCCGGTGGCCTCAAGATCAAGGGGGCCGGAATGCAGAGACATGGTCTTGATAACCGCATTCCCTGAAAAAAGCCGTCCCTGCATCTCCACGGCCGCGCTGATATCCCGATCGGCATACAGCTTCTTTTTCCGCCGGAACAGGCTGAAATGCCTGAGCTGCAACTTCGAGCTCAGCCGCTGTTCGCCGGGCCCCGGGCTGGAAATATCAAAAACCAGGTGCGCCGAACCACGGAGACCGGTCTGCGCGGGCAGCTTACCCATGCCGTGCAGGAGTTCGGCCAGCCTTCTCAGGTCGACAGTCGTTTTTATCCCGGAGCGCCAGGTCTCCAGCGGCCTTTGCCAATCGGTCAGGGCCAGCTCCCTCACCGTCATTTTTCCCAGCGCCGCACTGACATGAACATTGCGCAGGAACAGGCTGTGCCGGGGAAAAACAACGGCCGTGTTTCCTGCACCGGTCAGGAAGAATGCAGCGCGGTTTTTACTGACCGCCAGACCATGGATGAGAACGGGCTGCTGCTTTTTGGCCTTTGGTTGATTAATCCAAAGCCGGATAGTTTGATCATGATAGGCCAGACCTGGCCGGTTCAGTACGAAACCGGCTATTTTGCCATCAAGCTCCCGGACCGCCAGGGTTCCCCTGTCAAAGAATCCTGAGGCCTTCAACTGCAGGTTCCCTGCCATTGTCGTGTCACGGTGGAGGATACCGAAAGTTTGCAGCAGATCGGCGACCCGTTCCAGGTTGAGCTTGGTATCAACGGTATACCGGCTGGAAAACGAACCGGCCCGGCGGTGCAACCCCCCGGCGGTCAAAGTGATTTGGCCCGGCCAGGAAGAGGCCTTCAGCTGAACATCCAGGGATGAGTTCTGCTGCAGGGGGAATGAGCGAGGGACCAATATCCGGCTGGTAAAAGACAATTGATGCGGCGGCAATACCAGCCGGCCGGAGTGAAAAAGGGTACACTTGCTGATCGTGACATCCGTGTCGATCTGATAGCGATGATCGTCTTTCAGGGTGGAGGTTGCCTTGAGGTTCAAGGTGCCGCCGCCGGACCATTGAAAGACAAAAAACTTTTTGAGTTCCTTGAACGTCTGCCTCAAATTCGCCGAGGCCTCCAGGGAAAAGGAATCAAGATCGCCCCGGCCGCGGGCGTGCATACAGGGCGCATCGAGTTCCAGCCTGCTGATCTGCACGGCCCGGCCGTTTTTTTCACCATTCAACCACAGGGACACCGGCTTGTGCCAGACAAATGAGCGGCCATGAAACACGCCGCCGAGCTGATCGGCCCGCGCTTTGACTGCCAGTTTAACGGTCTGGCCAACCTGCGCCAACTTGACATCGAGATCGAGAGTTCCGGACTTGAGCTGCCCATCCTTTCTGACCCTGAGCAGATGAGGAAAGAGATTGAACAGGATCGGCAGCTTAACCTTGGCCCGGCCGGCCAGTTGCTTATGGACAGTGCCATATACGCCGGCAGCATGAAGCGATGCCAGGTCGGAATCAAAATCCAGGCGGGTAAGATGCCAGCCCTGACCGGCCTTCCGGTCACAGTCAAGCGCCAGTTGCACATTATGAAGCACTGGTTGATCCTTACCCAGGAAGCCGCCGCTCAACTGCAAAGCGTCCAGCGTGGCCTTGCCCTGCACCTGGAAATCCCTGGTGCCTGCCGCCTTGAGGTGGAAGTCGGCATTGAGGATGCCCTGCCCGGCCGGCAGACCGCTCCTTGACGCGGCCGTGGCCAGGATCTCTTTCAGTTGCAGATTCGCTATCTTGACATCGACCTTGGCAAGCAGCGTCTCCTGTAACGTCCCCTGCCGGACCGGCAGATTCAGAGAGCCCTGGACCTCCACCTTGCCTTTTTTATCCCCGGCGTCGAACCCCAGGTCAAAGGTAATCACGCCGTCGGATAAAAATGAATGCGATTCAAGGTGTTGCGCAAGCGCTGTTATTTTGCCACCGGCCGCAGAAGCGTTAACCTGCCCGTCCTTGACCAGCAGTTCGGCAACCATCCCCTCCCAGGGAGCAAGCCCCTTCTCTTTCTCTTGTCCTTTTCGCTTCTCCTGTCGCGGCAGGGGTAAACCTTTTTTCGCCGATCCGGACTTGAGCTCTGATCTCAGGCGCGAAATGATCTCGACGACAGGTGAGTCGACAGTGATGAAACCGAGATTCTTCGGGGCCATGGCAAGTTCAAGCAAACCATGACTACAGGTTATTTTGGGAATTGTGATCCGAATCCCCAGGTCGGGATCACGGTAGATAATATTCCGGCACAGAATCCCCTGGCTCCAGCCGACCAACCAGGATTTAATAATAAGCTCTCCGGGGATTCTTTCGTTAATCCCGGAAAGGATCAGACGGCGGGCGAAGTTGGATGACAGGACAGAAGGCAACATGACGATAAAGGCAACGACGAGTACAAGTGCCGGTGTCAGGAAATATTTCCATCGCTTATTCACAAATCCCATGCCCCTCTCATACACATCACCCCGGCATCAAGCAAGCCGCAATCTATTCAGCCGGAAGAAAACCCTGTGAAACGACAGTTAGTTTGCCTTGAAAGAAAGCGCTTGTCAACATCGTTCTCGGCTCTGAATTCGGCTTCAGGTGTTGAGGGATAGCGTGGGAGTAACCGAGCAAACAAAAAAACAAAAAAAGGGAGTCAGGCAAAATGCCTGACTCCCTGATTTCTTTGGCGGGGCCGACAAGACTCGAACTCGCGAGACCTCCGGCGTGACAGGAAGCGCCCCTGGAATTTCCAAGGCGGGTGATCCCGCAACCCATTGTCTCCTCCCTGTGTTTTGCAGTTTTTAAGGCTATCTCCTCAGGTTCTTGATCCTGCATGAATTTAAGCTATGCTCTTTTGGCCCGGTTCTTCCCGGGCCGAAGACACGTTGTACGTGTGCCTGGCGATCATGAGGTCCTCATCTGTCGGCACGACCAGGACCTTGCAGGAACTGCCGGCAGCGGAGATCGTTCCGGCATGTCTCTCGTTGAGCGCCGGGTCAAGCCTGACGCCGAGATAGGCGAGCCCCCGGCATACGCTTTGGCGGACCGGCGCGGCCTTTTCGCCGATGCCGCCGGTAAAGACAAGGGTCTCAAGTCCTTCTAGTACGGCGGCCAGTGCACCGATATGTTTGCGGACATGGTAGCAGAACATCTCGACGGCCAGGGTGGCGCGAGGATCGCTGTTTCTCTTTTCCAGCAGGATCTTCATGTCGGAGCTGATGCCTGAAACCCCCAGAAGTCCCGATTGATGGTTGACGAGGTCTTCGAGCCCGGCAACGCTTTGGACCTCCTCCCTGAGCAGGTAGAGGAGGACCCCCGGGTCGAGGTCGCCGCAGCGTGTCCCCATCATCAGGCCGCCGGTCGGCGTAAACCCCATGGTGGTGTCCAGGGGTTGGCCGTCCCGGACTGCGGCCATGCTGGCCCCGTTGCCAAGGTGGGCGATAATCGTCCGGCCCATGGCCGCTTTGCCGAGGACATCGAGAATATATTCATAAGAGAGGCCGTGGAAACCGTATTTCCGCACGCCGTGGTCCCAGAGGTTGCGCGGCAGTGGAAGACGCTGGGCAATCTCCGGCAGCCGCCGGTGAAAGGCGGTGTCGAAGCAGGCGACCTGGAGTATTCCGGGAAAACGTCGGGATACGGCTTCGATCCCAAGGATCTCGGCCGGCAGATGAAGCGGGGCAAAGGCAATTAACTTTTTCAGGTCGGCAAGCAGCCCCTGGTCTACGGCCATGGGGGAGTTACGCTCGGCCCCGCCATGAACCACCCGGTGTCCCACGGCCTCGGGCCGGGGCAGGTTCTGGCCGTCCATGGCGTCCAGAGCGGCATGAATCGCAACGTTGTGATCGGCAAAGTCGCGGTTCAATTCGACCAGGATTTCTTTGGTCGGTCCCCGGAGCCGGAGCAGACCTGCCTGCAGGCCGATACGTTCAACCGCGCCCCGGACGAGAAGAATTTCCTCCTGCCCCCGGCATTGAAAAAGGGCAAACTTGACTGACGACGAACCGCTGTTAAAGCAGAGGATTATACGCTCATCGTTTAACCCGGCCGGGTTCATCGGTTCTCTGCATCAGGCAGATGGCAGAGGTTGTTCCAGATGATGATGACCCGGTTTTCATGTTCATGGCCAAGAATGCTCAGGGAAGCCGTGTCCAGTGTCAGCAGCCTGCCGGCATCGGGCGAGAGGCCGAGCCAGCGGGCCGCGAATACCCGCAGCATATGGGCGTGGGCAAAGATGAGGGAGTCGCCGTCGATAGCCGCCACCCTGGCAATAATCATGTCGGCGCGCCGCGCCACCTGGGCCAGTGATTCACCGCCCGGCGGGTCGTCGGTCCAGATCGACCAGCCCGGCTTCTCGGTACAGATGTCCGACGTTGTCCGGCCTTCATAGAGGCCGTAATCCCATTCCAGCAGCTCGTCGGAAAGTTCAGCCCTCTCCCCATAGCCCGCCAGCCGGCAGGTCTCGACGGCGCGCTTCAGGGGGCTGGTAAGGACCAAGGCAAAGGGATGGTCGGCCAGCCTGGATTCCAGGGCCTTGCCCTGCAGAACTCCAGTCTCGGTGAGGGAAATGTCGGTTCTCCCGGTATGCCGCCCTGTTGCTGCCCACGCCGTCTCGCCGTGGCGAACCAGCCAGATTTCCTGCTTATGCTTATTCATGATCTATATGTTAAGCGAACGAAATGATTTTTCGAAGCATTTTTTTGTTGCCGGCGTATTTTTTTTTTCAATACCGTAATGATGATGGCCTCGTAAAAAGTCATTTTAAGGCGGACATAATATGCCCGCAACCCATTGTAGGTTGGTGTTGAGCGTTTTTCCTCTCCATTGTTGGGTTTCGCTTAATTATTGGGATAAGCTGAACTTTATAATATCTACAACGAAAAAAGCGAAACCCAACATTAAGGGCATAATCGCTCAACACCAACCTACACCTTGAAATTATTCTAAAAATGCAGCAAAAAATCTCGAAGTCTACGCTTACCTGTTTTTTATGACAGGAATCCAGGAGTAAGGCACTATCCACCCCCTTGGTCATATAGTCATAAATTTTAGCATGATGCTTTCCCTTTGCGGAACGAATTGCCGATACAGGGTGTTTGATTTTTTCAGCATGATTTTTGCCGCCCGGATAGCGTCGGTGTCTTTGTATTTGTCCGAGAGGTAGATAATTTCCCTGATTCCGGCCTGGATAATGACCTTGGTGCACTCGTTGCATGGAAAGAGCGCTACATAGATGCGGCAGTCCAGAAGGTTGCGGGAGATGGAGTTGAGGACGGCGTTGAGTTCGGCGTGGCACACGTAGGGGTACTTGGTCTCCAGGTAGGCGCCGTCCCGGGCCCAGGGCATTTCATCGTCCGGGCATCCCCAGGGGAAGCCGTTGTAGCCGACGCCGACGATTTTGTTTTGTGCATTGGCCACGCAGGCGCCGACCTGGGTGTTCGGGTCTTTGGACCGCAGGCCGGAGAGCAGGGCCACGGCCATAAAATATTCGTCCCATGACAGGTAGTCAGTTCGTTTACCAACCATATTCTCCCTCGATATACCAGGTGAACTCGTCAAGGCCGGATGTTGATTAAGCCATGATTTCAGTTTTTTCAGTTTTTTCAGTTTTTTTGTTCGTTTTTGAAGCGTTTCCGGCGGGAGCGCCAGTTATTCTCCCCCGTAACTTGGTCAATGTAGCGTTTGATGGTTTGGAAGTAAAGCAGGCCGCCAACCGCTGTCATGGTGTTATGCTCGGCCCCCGGGATGACCTGCAGCTCCTTGCTGCGGGCGGCGCAGGCGGCGTGCAGCTTTTCCGCCTGCCAGATCGGGATCAGGGTGTCACGCATGCCGTGCAGGATAAAGGTCGGTTTGGTGACCGCGGCGATTTTTTGCGCATTATGAAAACCATCATCTTCCGTGAGGCCCATGGCGGCAAGGTTCAGGCCCAGCGTTTCGGCAAGAGGCATGCTTTCGGCAAAGCCGCTTTCTATGATCAGTCCATTGATATCCTT
>VAPF01002452.1_pt1 | contig 18728 bp, 18 predicted proteins | sample 3393931 | NCBI WGS metagenome assembly VAPF01 (sample SAMN08290437, study PRJNA428436) | hydrothermal vent metagenome | isolation source: Deep-sea hydrothermal vent chimney | place: Atlantic Ocean: South-mid Altantic Ridge | depth 2773 m m | reverse complement strand
TCTTTCCAGGCCATGGCCGTGTCGTAATTTCCGGTATAGGCGGAACCGACGCAGAGATACAGGGTCCGGCCAAACTGGCGGCAGATGCTTTCATAGCGGAGCTGCCGCTCAAAGGTGGAGGCCTGGGCCGTCGTTACCTTGCTGCCCGTTCGCATCAGGCAATACAGGTCATCCGGGGAACACAGGCTTTCTGGCTGAGACCAGCCATCGGCAACAATATAGCTGTCAAGCAGGGTTATCGAGTGCTGTCGGGCCAATTCCCTGGTAAGCGAACCGGCGGCATCACTCATCAGGTGGACCACCCGTCCTGCCCCGGCATCAGACAACTGCGCCGCCCCTCTTGTGTTGATTGCCTCATCAGACCAACCGATGACTTCACCAAGGGCGGCAAGGCGGGTCCGCAACTGCTCAGGTTCGGGGGTATGAATATGAATCTTCAGCCGGGTGGCATCCGGCACTACCACCACACTTTCTCCAAGCCCGGATAATTCATTGAGAGCGGCGGTTGGGATATTCTCTGTTTGAATGATCGCGTCAACGCAGTAACAGTTGGTGCGGCTCGCCTGAAAATCACTGTTGACCCTGAGTTTGCCCTGAAATAATTTGAGCACGGGAACAGAGACCTCCGGCTGTCCCGTAATCTGCCGGAAAAATCCTTCAAAAAAAATAAACATGGCCAAGGCGCCGGCATCAACAACCCCGGCTCTTTTCAGATCAGGGAGAAGCCGTACACCGGCCAGGACCGCCTGCCGGAGTTTTTTTTCTAAGACCGGATATAAGTCAGTCCTCTCAAATTGCCCAAGGGTCGCAGCAAGGGCATCAAAAACCGTCAACATGGTGCCGGAACAGGGCCTGGCAACTGCCTGCCAGGCCCTCTCCCTGCCCAGTGCGGCTTTTGCCGCCAAGTCCGCCGTATTTTCTACCCGCACAAATTCTCTAAAAAAAGCGGCTGCTATATTACCGGAATTGCCGGTGGCACAACAACCAAGCTGGTCAATGACGGACTCCCCCTCGGCCTCAAGGTCCAGAAGCGGTGCCAGGCTGATACGAAGATTGGTACCGGTATCGCCATCGGCCACCGGAAACACGTTGATCCGGTCCAACAGATCGGACCAGGCGGCGAAACATTCATAACCGCTGGCAAAGGCTTTATGCAGTTCTATCATGCCGACAACAGACGCAGGATGGCTTCCCTGTCGTATTTACCGTTTTTCTGCACAGGGATCTGCCCGACTACTTTGATCAGCCGGGGCATGGCATAGGGTTCCAATGTTGCGGCCAGCGCCGTTTTGATCTTATCCAGAGCACAATTTCCCTGCACCAGGGCAACAATCCGGTGTTCACGCCCGCCGGCTTCAGGTAGGGCCAGGGCAATACTGTCCTGAACCCCGGGCTGTTGTTTAATGATTGTCCGGATTCCCTCCAGGTTCACCCGTTTGCCCCCCACTTTGGTGATATTATCTAGCCGTCCCTGCAAAGAAAAACTTTTTTCGCCAAATGGTTCGACCTGATCTCCGGTCAGGAAAAAACCCAGTTCGTCACATGACGCATCAGGAGAAATATATGGCGAGCGGACAGACAGTCTCTGGTCGGAAATCTTCCATTCAACTACAGGAAAAACGGTAAATTGCTCTTCTCCCATAAACCGATTGCGACTGGCAATGCCGCCGGTCTCGGTGGCGCCGTATATCTCAACAAGACCGACTCTGTTTTGTCGCGCAAAATCAGCATTATCCGTTTTTCCCAGCATACCGGCCGAAGAGACGGCCAGCCGCAGGGTTCCTGCCGATGTCTTTTTCCCCCGCAGTGCCCGGTAATGGGCCGGCACGCTGGCCAGCAGAGTGCCGCCCTGCTCCTGGACGGCCTGGATGATCTCGCCGGGAAACGAGGGGGTGGCCGCCAGGACGGTAGCCGAAGAAACAAGCGGCAGGGCAACGGAGAAGAGCAGGCCGTAAATATGATAGGGTGAGATGGTGGCGACAATACAATCGTCTTCGGTGATCCCGAGCCAGCGGGCCAGAAACAGAGCCTCCAGGAATATATTGGCCGCTGTTTTCGACCAGACCTGCGGCATGGCGGTTGTCCCACCGGTGAAAATTTTCAATAGTTCGGCTTCAGGTGATAGCGTAGTTGTCGACAGATTTGGTGGTATTGTTGCCGATTGCGGGCAGATGACCTTTATTCCTGACGGCAATGCACGTGTAGTCTCTGCAATAGCTGTTTGAAAACCGGTTGCCTTTTGGATTCCGGCAAGGGCCTGTCCGGAAAAGGCAAAGGGCAACAGGAGAACCGGCCCGCCGGCAAGGGAAGCCAACAGGGATGCGGCAATGATCCCCCTGTTTTCAGCTGCGAGGCAGACGGTTTTTTCCGCATTGCCCCTACCGGCAAAATATGTCATCAACCAGGCAGCCATCGCATACACTTCAGCAAAGCTGTAGCCGGAACGGATAAATTCTTTTTCCGGAAATTCCGGCCCGTCAAGCAACGAGACGAGGACCGCCATCTCTGTTGCAGACAAAGAGCTGCTCATGATCCGGTAGCCCTGCCAAACGCCTGCCCCGCCAACTTCCGGTCTCTCGGCTTGAAGGTGTTATCATCCATCTCTTTTTTCACTACCTGTTGGAACAGCTTGACCATTTTTATCTTTTGCGGTTCATCCTGATAAAAAGTGTCCCAGGCATAATCAAACAGTTCCTGGAGCTTTTCCGGACTCATATTTTTAGGCTGATATACCACCCTGTCAGCGGAATAATCATTCCAGTCGTAGGAGAGGATACGTTTCTGCTGCTGGAGTTCGGCAAAGGCTTTTGTGTGGGGGAATGGTGTCAGTACCGTAAATTCAGCCAGATCAAGTTCTACCTCCAGCAGAAAATCAATAAGCCGCCGGATGGAATCTTCCGTGTGGTTGTCAAGCCCCAGTAAAATCGTTCCCTCGACACCAATTCCATGATCGTGATACCGCTTGATCCGCTCCCTGATATAATCCGAGGTATCAAAAATAGCCTGATACACATACCAGGCCCCGGCCCGGGCGGCCAGGTCAAGCACCTTCGGTTTGTCTTCAATGGGATGGGAGCACCACTTTTTTTTCAGCGGAATCATCTCACGGAACAGGTCCATTTCCCACGCGGTATCCTGGGCGAGAGAGTTGTCAACGATAAACAAGCGGTTATTATCGATGCCGGCCATCTCGGCGACCGCCTTGTCAATCGGGCGTGGTCTGAAAACCCGCCCGCCGAGATAGGAGACGGCACAGGGGTAGCAGTTAAAACGGCACCCCCTGGAGGCATGTACCAGGTCGACCATCTGGACGCCCTTGTAGTTATATAGTTTACGATTGAGGATATCCCGCCGGGCCGGGCCTACCAGCGCGATATCGGGCCTCTGGTTGATAAAGTTGTAGCAGGGCTGCAAGTTGTTTTGCCGGAAATCGGCAAGTACCTGCTCCATCCTTCCTTCGGCCTCGCCAAGGAAGATAGAGTCCGCATGCTGCATGGTTTCTTCGGCATGGAGCATGGTCGCAATGCCGCCAAAGATAACCCGGATTCCTTTCTGCCGATAGAGGTCGGCGATTTCCCAGCCTCGTTTGACCTGGACGGTTAGCATCATGGATATACCGACAAAATCGACAGGCTCGTCAAAATCAATGGTTTCCAGGTTTTCATCAACAAAATCGATATCAACATAATCAGGCAGCGTGGCTGCGAAGACCACCGGTCCATGCGGCGGCAGGTGGAATTCGGTCTGCCGGGCCAGCTTGGCCCACCTGGGATAGATAAGTTTAAATCTCATTGGGTAGCCTTCTGTTGGGTCGTGGCTGCGGTACGTATCTTTTCCGCGCTCAGCAGAGTCATCTTCAGGGTATAACCGGTCGGGCCGGGAACCGTTAAATCAATCTCCCCCGGAATAAGGGCTACTCCCACGGCCCTGCAGGATCGGGCAACAATAGTCCGCGTCTTTATCAGTTTGCTGCTGTAGGTATTGATCCGCCAGCAGCCATTCGCCGATGGCATGATATCTGTTACCCGGCCGTCGGCCGCTATTATGCGGCAACAGTCCGGGGGTTCCCGAAGACGTCCATACTGCACATCTTTTCCCGACGGGCGGACAAAAATCGCCCGCACATCATTCATAAGTCCGGCGGCAAATTCCGGTTTGTCAAACGGGGGCACGGCCCGCAGGACCTTGAGGCGGTCGGTAAGACGGGCCTCGAAAAGCGTAAAGCCCTCTATTGTCATGAGGGCACAGCGGATCTCGTTTCCGTCCAGAACGGTAACCCCGACCACCGTACTCCCGGCGCCGCTTGCCATGGTAAATTCGACGGAATGCACAAATTGCCACCTACCCTCGGGGTAGACCGATTCACAGGCCTTGCTCTGTTCCGTGCGCAGGGACTGCGGCGATTCTGCAACAAATCTCGGCAGTCGCTGTGATTTTTCTGCTGCACAGGAGGTGAGAAAAAACAGCAGCATTCCCAGGCAGAAAAGGCGGGCTCTCATGGTTTTGTAAACAGGGAGTCAGGGACCGGCTGGTTCAGAACAACATGGGAAAATACCAACTTGGTAAAGGCTCCCGGCCCTTCAAAAATGGTCACGGAATGCAGAAGACCGGCCTGGCCGGCAAGCTTGAGTTCGATAGAGCTGATGAATGGACGCAGTGATTCTTTTTTCGGGGTAAGGCGAATAGTCCGCTTATCTTCGAAGCTGGCTTTAAATGCGGCGTTATCCGTGAAACGGCCATTAAGCCAACCACGGATTTCACCCATGACGACCTGCATCGCGTCGAGCTGCATCCCCCGCTCTTCAACCAGTTTTCCAGCTCGGTCGGTAAATTTCCGAACTCTGCCATTAAACATGAGCAGGATGGAGCGAAAGGGCTCCCTGTACGCCCAGCGCAGGGAGCCGGGCGCTTGAAAAACAAACCGTCCCTTGGAGATAATGGGCCGGACCAGGATCTTCAGATGTGTTTCCTGGATAAAATCCGCCTGAACCGACTTCGGCCGGATGGCGGATTCCGGCACCCCGCCCGTACCTTGCGCAGGGGCAAGGCCGAGCAGAAAGAAGACAAAAATAACCGTACCGGCAAGCAGGGCTTTCACTAAAACATTCCCCCATTGACGGAAATAACCTGACCGGTCATGTACGATGCCGCCTCGGAACAGAGAAAGCCGACCACCTTGGCAACTTCATCGGGCCTGCCTATGCGGGCCATGGGAATCAAGGTCTTGATGTGGTCCTTGGGGGAATCCTGAATCATGTCCGTCTCGATCAGGCCCGGTGCGACCACGTTAACCCGGATACCCAGGCGGGCAACCTCTGTGGCGACTGCCCGGCTGGCCGCATTTAATCCGGCTTTGGCCGCCGAATAGTTGGCCTGCCCCCGGCTGGCCATGAGTGACGCTGCAGACGAGATGGAAACAATGGACCCCTTGCGCTTGCGTACCATCTTTTCCAGAACCGGACGGGTCATGTTGTAAAAGCCGTTCAAGCTAGTGTCGATCACCGACTGCCAATTGTCCCGGGACATCATCATAAAGAGGCCATCGGCAATAATACCGGCATTGTTGACGAGTACATCTATACCGCCAAACCTCAAGGCCAGATCTTCAACTACACGTTCCGTAGCCTGGCCGTCCCTGACATCAAACTGACAGATTTCTCCCAGGGAACCGGTCTTCTCAACCATGGCCAAGGTCTGCTCCGCCCCTTTTTTATCCCCCATGTAGTTTATCACGACATAATAGTCGGCCCGGGCCAGTTCCCCGCATATTGCCCGGCCGATACCCTTGCTGCCGCCGGTGACAATCGCCACTGTATTACTGTTTCCCGCTGTCATATTGATCAAGCCTGATAAAGTTGCAGGGTTACCTCGGCGATCACCCTGTCATCCAGGCGTAATGCGCAAAAGATCTCCCTGAGGTTTTCAAAATTATAGGTGTTTTCCGCCCTGGCAATAACCGCCCTGTCAAAAAATATTCGCTCGATATGAAACCGTGCCCGCTTGATGCCCACCAGGTAACCCATCTGGTCGGAGTCCAACCCCTGGGTTATAATTCTGTCCCAGCCGTTACAAACCCCGGCGGCCTGGGCCGCCAGTTCCACCAGGATCAGGGGATGAACACCTTCCTCATCAGCCAGGGGCCAGGATTTACTGACAACCGAGCGGGTTACGGCATAGGTACTCTCAACCTCAAGGACCTCGTCAATCAACAGCATATTGCCTCGATGTGGAAGAAGATCCTCAAGAGTCAGGCCGGCGAGTTGTAGTGCATTCACAAATCGGCTCTTCCCCGGGTACAGCCGGGATTTAAAAAAATAACTGCCAAATCAGATGACAACTTGATAGAGTCATTATATATACCATTATTTGAGATGCAGCACAATTCTGCAACACAATCCGGGCATCATTCTGCTGTACCGCCCTGGAGCGGTCTATGCATCCCTGATGCCTCATAGCATAAACCTCGACAAAGGTATAGGCGGAAACATAAAAAGCATGGATGCATTAACTGAAGAACTCAAAGTCAAGCTCATTGATATTCTGAACCTTACCAGCGTCAATCCGGCCGACATTGACAAAAACGCGCAGCTTGTCGGCGGTAATCTCGGGATCGATTCCATTGATGTCCTGGAAATGGTGGTCATGGTAGAAAAGGATTATGGCGTAGTCATAAACAGTCAGGATGTCGGAGAAAAGGTATTTTCAACCCTGTCTTCTCTGGCTGAATATATCAAAGAAAACTCCTCCAACCCCTCTCCTTGAGTACACCCCCCGTATACATTGCCGCAATCGGTATTATCAGTTCACTTGGTTCCGGGTTGGCCGCCACGGAGCAGGCGTTGCGCGAAAACAGAACCGCTGTCGGCCCATTGCAACTATTTCCCCTGCTCCAGGGGTGCCCTCTGCCGGTAGGACAGATTCACGGGCTCCCGGATGCGGCACACTTGCCCCGGACTCATCAGCTGGCAGGTATTGCAGCAGAACAGGCTATGGCCGGCTGCCGTCAACCGCCTGATGCAATCATTCTCGGCACCACTACCGGCGGTATCCTGAAGACGGAACAGCTACTGCGGGAAAATGAGCAAACAAAAAATTTGTACCGGTATCATGGGTTAACCACTGTTGCCGAGGAGATTGCCCGGCAATGGAACTGCAACGGCCCTGCCCTTACGGTCTCTACAGCCTGTTCCTCGGGGGCGGTCGCTATCACCCTGGCTCTGCAAATGCTCCGGGCCGGCAAAGCGGAACAAATCCTTGCCGGTGGTGTTGATTCTCTCTGCCGACTGACCTATTTCGGCTTCCACTCCCTGCAGCTTGTTGATCGTACCGGCTGTAGACCTCTGGATACAAACCGACAGGGAATGGCCGTGGCTGAAGGCGCGGCTTTATTGCTGTTAACCACAAGACGGCCCCGTGGACCTCTTGCCGAACTTATAGGGGCCGGTCTTTCCTGCGACGCCTATCATCCGGCAGCTCCCCATCCGGACGGCCAAGGCGCTCTCATGGCGATGCAGGCCGCACTTGCAGATGCAGGTCTTGGTCCGGCGGATATTGGCTACATCAATCTGCACGGAACCGGCACTCCGGATAACGACCTGGCTGAATCCAAGGCTATATGCAAACTTTTTCCCGTCCCGCCGCCTCTTTCCTCGATCAAGGGAGCAACCGGGCATAGTCTTGCGGCTTCAGGAGCCATTGAGGCCGCAGTGGCGGCGATAACGGTTTCCCGTGACCTGATCCCTGCCAACACGGGTTGCCGTGAACCGGACCCCGCTCTTGGCCTGCATCCGGTAACACATTTGCTTAAACAACCGGTTACTGCCGTCCTTTCCAATTCCTTTGGTTTTGGGGGCAATAACGGCTGCCTGGTGATCGGGCGTCCACGTCCATCCAACTTTTCCGTGGCACCGGTTCTGAAGCAGCATGAATGCCGACTGACCATTCACGGCAGCGCCTGCCTGACCGGATCAGGGACCAAGCCAGCCACCATGGCCCGAATTCTGCAAGGCAGTGCTGTCTGCGGCATGGCAGAACTCAATCTGATTTCAAAAAAATTGCCACAGCGGCTGATTCGCCGCCTGAAACGATTGCCCCGCATGGCTCTGTCGCTGGCCCTTGCCGCCCATGAGCATTCCGATCTGACCAGGAAACCAGCGGCCGTCTTCATGGGTACCGGCTGGGGCGCGCTCTCGGAAACCTATGATTTTTTGACCCGTCTCACCGATTCTGCAGAGCGGTTCCCAAGCCCCACCGATTTTGTCGGCTCCGTCCATAACGCACCGGCCAGCCAGATCGCAATCATGTTCGGCGCAACAGGAGCCAACATCACCACAAGTGGTGGAGACTATTCCTTTGAGCAGGCCCTCCTGGCGGCGGATCTCCTGCTCAAGGATTCTGATCAAGCCGCCCTGGTACTTGGCGCCGACGAAGGACATGATTATTTTTCACCGCTCTTTGACCCGTCTATTACGCCTGGAACCCTCCTGGCCGATGGCGGTGGGGCCTTGGTTATCAGTAAAACGACCAAGGGAACACAATGCAGGGTCAGAGTTCCATTTTACTCCAGCCGCCGGGCTGATGATGTACTCGCCGCCCTTGTTGCATGGTGCGGCGGGCAACAACAGGTCCGGGAGAATTGCGGCCTGATACTTGCCGGTATTCCTGCGGCTACGAGACAGGAGGGCGAAACGCAACTTATGCACTTTCTGACCAGGACAGGAAGTTCCGCACCCGTTATCCGCTACCGTACCCTGACTGGAGAGTTTGCCTCCGCTTCGGCCGTAGCTGCTGTTATTGCGACATCCGTCATAGAAAACGGCCGGGTACCGGGAACCATGACCAAGGATAAAGACATACCGCTTGCACATAAAAATATCCTGGTGCTGGGCCTGGGAAAATACATTACGGCCATGGAATTTGCCCGCCCATGAAAATTCTGCTCATCTCCCCCAATACCCTCACGGTCCCCTATCCCGTGTACCCCATTGGTCTTGATTATGTGGCCGGTGCGGTTGCCGACCGGCACCAGGTGAAAATAGCGGACATGAATATCCTCAGCCGGGAAGCCCTGTCTCAGATCCTCAGGGAATTCTCTCCGGAGATCATCGGCCTGTCCTGCCGTAACATAGATAATACCGAGGCCGGCGACCCGCTCTTTTTTGTCAACGGTTACCAGGAATTCGTTACCTGGCTGCGCCAACACAGCAGGGCGGTTATTGTCTGCGGCGGCAGCGGCTTTACTATCATGCCGGAAGAAATTTTCGCCGTTCTTGGTGCCGATTACGGCATAATCGGGGAAGGAGAACGATTCCGGCGGCTGGTGGACGCCCTGGAAGATGGCACGGACACGACAAACCTGCCAGGAGTACTCTCTGCCGGGGGGCGAGGGAAAACTCCCCCGCCATGGAAAGGCAGCAGGACGAGGGACCTTGGCAGTACTTCCAACTACCGGTTCTATCTGGAAAGGGGGGGCATGTTGAACCTGCAAACCAAACGTGGGTGCTCCTTTCGCTGCATTTACTGTCCCTACCCCTATATTGAAGGGAAAAAACATCGTCTGTCGGAACCGGAGGAGGTGGCCCGGACAGCCCTGCGCCTGCAAGAGGCTGGAGCCCGGTATCTTTTTATCACCGACTCTGCCTTTGATTCGGATATCAAACACAGCTTGGCTGTGGCGAGGGCCTTCAAGAGAATCGGCATCAAGATTCCATGGGGGGGGTTTTTTGCCCCGGTCAGGCTGCCGGCTGATTATTTCATGGTTATGAAGGACGCCGGTCTCCAACATGTGGAATTCGGCACCGAGTCCTTGTCCGATAGCATGCTGCAGTCCTACCGGAAGCCCTTTCGCACAAGGGATGTCTTTGCCGCCCACCGGCAGGCACGCGAAGCCGGCCTCCATGTGGCCCATTACTTTCTCATGGGCGGACCGGGTGAATCGATCTCTACAATCACGGAGAGTCTTGATAATATCGAAAATCTCAACAAGACGGCCCTGTTTTTTTTCATCGGCATCAGGATCTATCCCCGGACGGCACTCTACGACATCGCGCTTAGTGAGGGTAAAATAACAGCCGGTATGAATATGCTGAAACCCGTCTTCTACGAAGCCGACAACATTGACCGCGAAGCCATCGTCGCCCTTGTCACGGCCAGGGCCGGCAAGCGAATAAACTGGATAATCGGCTCAGGTGGTGCCAGAAGTGCCGCAACTGTCCATAAAATGCATGACCGGGGGTATACCGGACCACTCTGGGAGTATCTTGTTCGTTAGTACCCGATTAAAATTAAAGTTCAGCTTATGAAATCTCATTCATCTTTTCCTGAAAAGGTACTGATCATCGGCTCCGGTGTCGGTGGCCTCAGCACGGCAATTATTCTTGCCAAACTTGGCTTTGACGTTACCGTCCTGGAGAAAAACCCTAAACCTGGCGGGCTGATGCGCAGCTACACCCGAGACGGGATCGAGTGTGCTGTTGGGGTACACTACCTGGGATCGTTGGGCCAGGGTCAAATCCTGCGAAAATTTTTTGATTATCTGGGGGTCACCGCCGCGATTCCGGTAACACGAATGGGGCAAAATGGCATTATCGACCGGTATATTTTCGACTCAGCCGGCAATCATCCGGCAACGTTTGATTTACCGCAGGGGATGGATGCCCTTGAAGAGAATCTCAAACAGACTTTTCCGGAAGAACAAAAAAAAATTGCGGCAATAGTAGACCCGATACGCAAAGCAGCCGCTCAACTGCACGCGCTCGATTTACTCTATTCAACCGGGAACGATTTTTCACTGCTTGATCAGTCTCAGTCGTTTGGAGAGATTTTAGACCATCTCCAATGCTCGTCCGGGTTGCGAAGTGTCCTGGCCGTACCCGCCTGCTGGATCGGCGTTCCGCTCAATGACTGTCCCGCATACTATCATAATATGGCTCTTGCCTCCTATGTTTCTTCCTCGTGGCGTTTGAACCGTAGTAGTTCGGACATGGCGGATGTCTTGGCCGAGCGTCTGAAAGAATTGGGGGGGAAAATTATTACCGGTGCGGAAGTCAGCCGGGTCCAGGTCCGCTCGCGCGTCGTTACGGGCCTGCAATTAACATCAGGAGAGCACTTGACCGCGTCCACCGTCATCGGAGCAGTGCATCCGAAAATCGTTTTGAAGATGCTTCCACAACAAGGGGCGGTCAGGCCTTCATACCGGCAACGGATTACCGGCCTGAAAGATACCCATGGTATTTGTTCAGTCCATGCCCGGATTGATGGTGATGCCCATCCGGAAATCTCCTATAACATCTTTAAAATAGATCCGGACCGGGATGGTAATGTGCAGGATCTAAGGTATTATCAAATCCGGAAAAGCGAAAGAGAAGGCATAAATCTCCTTTCGATCCTTACGTCTGGCAAGAACGAACTATGGGCACCCTGGGAGAACACCCGAAGCGGTCGCCGCGGCAATGACTACCTGGAGGCAAAAGAACGACATGCCCTGCAACTGATCCGGGAGGCGGAAGAACTGTTCGGTTCTTTCAAAGGGTTGAAAATCCTTGATGCATACACGCCCCTGACAATGCGAGACTGGGTCAATAGCCCGGGTGGGAGCGCTTACGGTGTACTACGTTCTTCCCGTCAGATACTGGCCACGGCCCTGCTGAACCGCACCTCCGTGAAAGGATTGTATCTTGCCGGGCAGAACGTGATGGCCCCGGGAATTATCGGCACCATTATGGGGTCTTTCAGTACCATAAAACTGATTCTGGGGGCAGATGAGTTTAGAAAAGCGATCCGTTTATAACCTGCATAGTTGCGCTATTTATTATACGGTACGCTATACTTTCAGGATGGCTTCTATTGTGTATTCCCGGTCCAGGTGGTATGTTGATCTGTGCGAAAAATAAGGTTCTTTTTTCTTTTGGTAATCCATGAAGGACACACACGTGGAGCAGGTCACAGGTGTTCGTGAATTGTAACGATTAAGCTGGACTTGATGCGATAATTTGTGGTATTCACTTGTTGAATTGAAAAAGACGGAAAAAGACGGGATGGCCGCCAGGGTGACAACGGATGGTGACTCTCCCTGGTTTTCCGGCCACTTCCCGAATGACCCGATTCTGCCGGGAATTGCTCAATTGGAAATGATTGCAGACCTTATTGCTTCCTCCCAGGAAGATACCTTATGCATGGCGGGTTTGAGCCGGATTAAGTTCAGAAAAATCGTCAGGCCGGGGGAGCTACTTGATATTCACGCCGCCTGCGGCAACAAGAAAGATCAATATATATTCCGGCTAACAAGCAGGAACGAGGAAGTCTGTTCCGGCATAATGCTTTTTGCCAGAAAAAAGATAAAAAAATAGCGAATTTATGAACAACGACATTAACCAGACTATCACCAGAATCGCTGAAATCATCATTAACGAGCTCAAGCTTGAAGATGTTACGCCGGAAACCTTTGATGCCGACCTTGACCTGGTGGACGAGGTCGGCATTGACAGTATGGATCTGGCGACCATTGCCTTGGTTCTCCGGGACGAATACGGGATTCGTATTGACGAAGATGATTATCCCAAGCTGACAACCGTGCGCATTATTGCAGAATACATCGACAACAAGCTCAAAAGTGGCGAATAAGTGGCCGCACAGACTGAGAAACAGCAGGAGTACAAATTCTCTGATATCATAGCGGATCCGGTTATCAGAGAGCGGTGGGAAAAGGTACGGAAATATTTTTTCCTCCGTGAATCTACCTATGACATGAGCAACCGGTGCAATATCCGCTGTGAGGGTTGTTATTATTTTAACGGCGAAAAACAATTTGCCCGGGAAATCACCGATGAACAAGCCTGGCAACAACTTCTTGAGGCCGAAAAAAAGCGCGGCATAACCTTTGTCGTACTTGCCGGAGCCGAGCCTTCACTGGTGCCGCAGTTGTGTGAGGTCTGCTACCGGGCGATTCCCTTGGGCGCCATTGCCAGTAACGGCCTGAAACCAATACCGCAGGAGATAGACTACCGGATTCATATTTCGGTCTGGGGTAATGACCGAACCAGTCTTGCCCTCAGGAAGGCCCCTGACATGCTTATTCGGCAGATGGCGAACTATAAGGATGATCCCCGGGCAGTCTTTGTCTATACCTTCACCCCGGTTAACATTGACGAGGTCATGGAAGTAACCGGGCTCCTGGCCGCCGCCGGCCAAAAAATCACCTTTAACATGTTTTCCGCTCCGGTCGGCTACAACGGCCATCTCCGCCATACCCCGGAAACACTGGCCAAAACACGGCAGGTTATGATCGAACTACTTGCAGAGTTCCCGGAGACCATTATCTTTTCCCCTTACAACATTGTTGCCCATACCGGGCAGAAGGGACTGCATGAGCTTTTTTCCTGTTCTTATCCCCGGATGAACCCTTCCACGGATATCGGTCTTGGCAGGTCGTTTCGGCAATACCGCACCAATTTGCAGTGGGATCGTGATGCTGCCTGCTGCGTGCCGGATACGGACTGCGATGACTGCCGCCATTATGCCGCCGGCAGCGCCGTGGTCACGGCCAGGATGTACCGTCATGCCACTGACCCGGTGACCTTTTCCGCCTGGCTGGACTATGTTGACACCTACCTCGCAGTCTGGGTCAAAGGCTATGACAAGGGACGGAATCTCTGCGATACCCTGGTGACTCCGCCGCCAAACAACTAGTTGGTTCCTGTGAAATCATGATAACCGTCAATTCCCTGCTCGATGATCACTGGTATGAGCGATATAAAAAAATATCAAAGCTCAATATCCGCAGTTCCATCTATGATGTAACCGATCACTGTAACCTGCGCTGCAAGGGCTGCTTCTTTTTTTCCTCAGGCGAGCATGAGGCGGCATCCGAGGAAAAGGACATCGACAAATGGCATGCCTTTGTGGAAAAAGAGATGGCCCGGGGGGTAAACCTTGCCATCCTGATAGGTGGGGAGCCCTCCCTCTGCCTGGACCGGATCGAAGCCTTTTATAAACGGCTGCCCACTTTCTGCGCCACCAACGGACTGATTAAGGTTCCCAGGGACCGTTTTCCCGACCTGATGGTCGGCCTCTCCCTATGGGGGGACGAAGAGGATGAAAAAATTCTGCGGGGCAAGGATACCTTCAAGATTTCCAGTGCCAACTACGAGGGTGATCCCCATGCCTATTACCTCTACACCATTACCCCGAAACAGCTCGGCAAGACAGAGAAAATCATCCGGAAGATTGCCGATGTCGGCCTTAAGGTCCATATGCAGCTCCTGTCGAATGACGAGGGGGTGGACGGCTTTTCCTGGCAAACTGACGAACTTGTTGCCATTCGGGCGGAAATGGATGACATGCTGGACAATTACCCCCGGACGGTGATTTCCTCAAAATACTACCACCAGGTCATCACCACGGGAAAAATGCTGGGCAGAGAATTCGGCTGGATGGAATGCCCCTCGGTAACGGAACCCATCGATAAGAGAGCCCCCCGGCCCAAGCGCCTGACCAACTTTATCCGCTGGGCCTCCGACCTGCAAACCATGCATCGCTGCTGCACCTCGGAAACCCGGGACTGCTCCACTTGCAAGGATGGTGCCGCCCACATGAGCTGGGTCATGGTCAATAAGCGAGCCCATATCAAAACCACCCGTGATCTGCAGAACTGGATCGAAATTTACGAAATGTTTGCCAAACTGTACCAGTTTATCCCCTGGTAAAAATATATGGGGGGAAAAGACGCGGTTATCGTCGGCTATGATGCCATCTCCCCGCTGGGAAGTGACCTGGAAACCCAGTGGCAACATGCCCTGGCAGGGAAAAGCGGCATCGGCCCGCTGACCCGGTTTCCGCTGACGGAAGATTTTCCGGTCCGCATTGCCGGTCAGGTCCCGGACATTGACGATGAGGACTACTCCTTTCTTTCCGCCAGACACCAGGCTGCCTGGAGTTCGCCGGTCTTCAAGTACTCCATGCTCTCGGTCGCCAGAGCCCTTGAGCGCAGCCGGATTGAGATAGATCAGGATATCTCACCCCGGGTGGCGGTGACCTACAGTTCGGCCATTGGCGGCTTAGACGCGATTTTGACCGCTGACCGGCGATTACGGGCCGAAAATAAACTGCCCCATCCCTACGCAAACTCCAATTCCTGCATTAATATGGTAGGCGGCAAGATCGCCATCCAGACCGGGGCTCGTGGTCCGATTACCGCCACTGTCACTGCCTGCGCCACTGGTCTGACTTCCATGATAATCGGGGCCATGTTTCTGGCCCAGGGCAGGGCGGACATGGCCATCTGCGGGGCCGTGGATTTTGCCCTGGTTGAACCGATTGTGGCCGGTTTTTATACTATGAACGGTGCCTATAATCCCAAAAAGGGCCGGGAAAACGAGCCGCCGGAGGCAGCTAGCCGGCCATTTTCTTCGCATCGACGAGGATTTGTCATTTCCGAAGGCGCCGGGGCGGTGATCCTGACTACCAGGGAATTTGCCAAGGCGCACGGCCTGCGCTATAACACCGAGCTGGCCGGCTGGGGAATGACCTCGGATGCGCACCACTTTGTCGCGCCGAATTTCGAAACCGTTCAACAGTGTATCCACGATGCAATTGCTGATGCCGGACTGGCACCGGAAGATATTGCCGCTATCAATGCCCATGCCGCCTCGACCAGGGTCGGAGATAAGGTTGAATATGATGCCCTCAAAGCGATCTTTAATGATGCACTGCCGCCGGTCAGCGCCAACAAATCTCTCATTGGCCACGCCATGGGTGCCTCCAGCGTCATTGAAACCATCTTTGCCCTGCGCGGCCTGGAGCGGGACATGCTCCCGCCGACCAGGAATTACCAGCCGGACCCGGAAATCGTGATCGACTGTGTGCCCGAGGGAAAACGGTCCCTGGCCCAGGAGTTCATCCTGAAAAATTCCTTTGGTTTTGGCGGCTGTAACGCCTGTGCGGTTTTCAAAAAAGCTGAGTAGAAAACCACCTATGAAGGCACCAAAAAACAGGAAGGTCTTTGTCGTCGGTTATGACGTTGCCACTGCCCTGGGCAGCACCTTTGCCAAAACATGGCAGGGGGCAGTGAACGGCCGGGCCGGCTTGCGCAAAATAACCCGTTGCGAGACCGCAAGCCGCAGTAACGTGGTGGGCGAAATCCCCGACTGGGACCCGAGCCTGCTCCCGTTCGTTGACCGTAAAGAAGCCTCTCTTTGGGATGCGGCCTATATGTTCCTCACCATGGAGGTCTGCCGCAACGCCCTTGAACATGCCGGCCTGGAAATCACAGCAGAGACCGGGCCCCGCACCGGCTGCCTGATCGGCTCGGCACTCAACGGCACGGATGCATACCGCATTGCCATGGATAACTATATCAACCGGGGCCCGTTCAAGGTCAGTCCCTATCTCCTGCCCAACGTCTGCGCCAACCTGCCGGCCGGCAAGGCCGGAATGTTACTGGGATTCACCGGCCCGATCTTTTCCCCTCAGGGAGCCTGTGCCTCAGGCAATTATGCCATAGCTGTCGGGGCCAGGATGATCCGGGACGGAGACTGTGACTTTATCATGGCCGGGGGAGTCGAGACCTGCCTGATCCCTGAAATTATCCAGGGGTTTGCCAATATGCTTGCCACCATCAAAGTCGGTCCCCGGGATCGCGCCTTTGCCGATCCCGGTCAGGCGTCCCGGCCGTTCAGTATTGACCGCAAGGGCTTTGTCCTGGCCGAAGGAGCAGGGGTAGTGGTACTGGCGGCAGAGGAGATGGTAAAAATACATGGTCTTACCGCCAGGGCGGAAATCGCCGGCATCGGCTGGAACTCGGATGCCCATCATTTTACCCGGCCAAATCCCGAAACCGTTACCCTGGCCATGCGGGATGCTATCGATGATGCGGAGATCGCGCCCCATGATATCGGCGCGGTCAATGCCCACGGCACTTCGACGTACAAGGGAGACAGTACGGAGGTCGAGTGCTTGCGGGCCATCTTCGGCAGGAAATTAAAAAACATCCCGGTCACGGCAAACAAATCCCAGCTAGGCCACAGCCTGGGGGCATCCGCTGCTATTGAGGCTGCCCTGGCTATTGAGGCCATGCAGCAAGGAGTTGTTCTGCCCACGGTCAACCATATCCCGGATCCTGCGTTCAGCGACCTGGATGTTGTTCCCAACAAGACCCGCAAGCATATTCATGAGTTTGTACTCTCCAATTCATTCGGCTTTGGCGGCACCAACTGCTGCATTGTTTTTCGAGGAATGTGATGCGACCCAAACCATTTATCCCGGAATGTCTGGATAAATTTTCCTTTGTCAGAGATAAAAACAGCGGTACGATCTGGCATCGTTGCGAGCTGCGCACCCTGTATGCGGATACTGATCGGTCGCAGGTTGTCTATCATGCCAACTACCTGAAATATTTTGAATTCGGCAGGGCCTCGTTCATGCGGGAAGCTGCCTATCCTTATAAAAAAATTGAGGAAAGCGGCTATATCTATCCCATTATCAAAACAGAACTTAATTATTATTCACCGCTTTTCTATGATGACCTGATGTATATTCATACCCGGCCGGCCAGCCTGGAGCTGGTCAAGCTGCAGTTTGATTACCTGATCACCAGGGCCGACAACGGCGAGATCTCCTGCACCGGCTTTACCCGGCATTGCGCGGTGAACCGCAAGGGCATCCCGGTCGAGATAGATGCCAAGACCCTCCGGCTTTGGCAGAAATTCCCGGATTCATGACCTCCCTCCTTACCCTGGTCGAAATTACTATTCAGCCCTGGTTCGAGGACCACTGTTTTGGGGGCAGGATCGTCCTGCCGGCCGTGGAGACCATGCTTCTGCTGGCGGCGGAGGTAAAAAAATTCTGTCCTGGAATTGATGTCAGAGTTATGGCAGATGTCCGCTTTGGCAAATTTCTTGAGATTCCTCCAGGAAGTACTACTGTGGCGGCCCTGATTGAATGCCGCAGGAACGAAAATGGTTCGATATGCGCCAAACTGCTCAGCCGGGTACGATTCAAGGCCATGACCAGGATGAAAGAGCATTGCGAGATCCTGTTCCCTCAGTCTGCCGGAAGCAATAGGGTTGAGACAATGGCTGTTAGCCCGGCCCCCCTGGCCGGTCCGGTAACTGAAGTGGAAGCGGACAGAATTTATCGGGAACTGGTGCCCTTCGGCCCGGCCTATCATACGTTGCAGAAGACCCTTTTTCTTTCCGGGCAGGGTGCATGGGGAAAATTGAAAGCCCCGGTACTGCCTGTTGTCGACAGTATGCAGGAAATCATCGGTTCTCCCTTTCCCCTGGACGGAGCCTTGCACGCCGCCTGTGTCCTGGGGCAGCGCTCTGCGGATTTTGTGCCCTTGCCCGTGGAACTCGGCAGACGAATTATCAGCAGGCCCACCCGGGCGGGCGGCAGCTATATCACCAGGGTCGTGCCGGTATCCCGGACCAGTGACGAACTGGTCTTTGACCTGGGGATTTTTGACAATAATGGCCAGATTTATGAAACCGTCACCGGGGTGCGGATGCGGGATGTAAGCAGGGGGACGATCAAGCCACCGGGTTGGATAAAAAATTAAAAATCAGGAATGAAGATGAGATGCAAGATGTTCTTGTTATTTTCCTGGATCCGTGAGCGTTCGAGAAGGGTGCAGATGCAAGGCGGCAACGATGTTGATTATCCTGGTGTGATATCAACGAGTTGTCAACGCAGCAGATGCGCCGTTATCGGGCGCCCCGCAGGGCGGCGCGGTG
>VAPF01059840.1_pt1 | contig 18743 bp, 22 predicted proteins | sample 3393931 | NCBI WGS metagenome assembly VAPF01 (sample SAMN08290437, study PRJNA428436) | hydrothermal vent metagenome | isolation source: Deep-sea hydrothermal vent chimney | place: Atlantic Ocean: South-mid Altantic Ridge | depth 2773 m m | reverse complement strand
TCCGTACCGCTTAACTCCGGTGCTTCAATGCGGATCTCTTCGACGCTGACTGTCTCATCAAAACGTAGCCCCGTATCGGTGACGGCATCATTGCGCTGTTTATTTCATGTTAGAAACACGTCTTTCGTTCAGGCTCATTTCATATTGGACAAGGCTATGTCTTGACTCATCGTCTTTATTACTATAATTTGTCGCGTTCAGCTTCTGGTATCTCAAACGGCACATGCCCAAGAGATGAAACGGGAAGCCGGTGCGTTCTTAGGGTCATATCTGATGAACAATTCCGGCACTGCCCCCGCAACGGTAAGCGAGTGATAGAGAATCATGCAGCCACTGTGATACATCGTGGGAAGGCGATTCTCCTGGTAATTTACCACTCGCGAGTCCGGAGACCGGCCCGATGCTTACATGACACTGCGGAGGGCGGCTAGTCAGAAGGAAATTTATACAATTTCCTTTCTAAACACGCTCCTCAAAAAAATAAACCGTTTTTTATTCGAGGAAAAGACCGATGAATCAGACTACAGCTATTTCTAACAGCAGGCAAAAACTAAGCAATCGTCTGATTGCGTCTGCAACGACTTTTACACTTTTTTTAATTATGCTCGCCGGTGTAGGTTTTGTTCAGGGCAAGAACAACGCTGTGCACAATGCAGCTCACGATACACGTCATGTTATGAGTTTCCCCTGTCATTAAAGCGGGATAAGCCATGTTACGTAGTATTTTATTTGCCGCGCTTATCGCAGGCACTGTGACGGGTATTCTGTTTACCGGCATTCAACAGCTCCAGGTCATTCCTCTTATAATAAAAGCAGAAAGTTATGAGAGCGGTGGGCATGCTCAACAACATCATGACAGTACCGAACAGGCTAGCCTCGAGCATGGTAGCGTCAAACACAGTAATGATAAAGCCATTGAACGACAGCTATTTACCCTGCTTGCCAATATTCTTGCCGGTATCAGTTTTTCTCTGTTACTCGCTGGCGCCATTATCTTAAGTAGGCATACCGGTTGGCGCAAAGGATTGCTCTGGGGAATTTCCGGTTATTTATGTTTCTTTGTGGCACCGGCGCTGGGCTTAACGCCAAACCTGCCCGGAACACTTAGCGCAGCGCTGGATTATCGCCAGGCATGGTGGATTGCCACCGTCACCGCCAGCGCAATTGGGCTGGGCTTACTGGTATTTGCCGAGCATATTTTGCTAAAAGCTCTTGGCATGATCTTTATTGCCATGCCCCATGTCGTTGGCGCACCGTTACCAGAACAAAGCTACAGTTTAGCGCCTGAGCAACTGCGTTATAATTTTATATCAGCCAGCGCTATGGCTAATGCCGCCTTCTGGATCATTCTTGGCACCATGTCCGGTTATCTATTACGCAAAACCGGAAATGCCAGTTAAGTTCATGCCTGTTAGCAATAAAAACATCAACACCAGTGATGAACGTCATCAACAACGCATGCAGCGAAAAAACTTGTTGTCGATGCCGGTATTGCTGATGCGACTGAAGAGCGCGGCGTTATTGTTGTGCATACCGGCAATGGCAAAGGTAAAAGCAGCGCTGCTTTTGGTATGGTTGCACGCGCACTCGGACATAATATGCGTGTTGCCATTATTCAGTTTGGCAAAGCTAAAAATGCCACCGGTGAGGAAATATTCTTTCGCAAAATCCTTGATAAGGACTACCACGTCATGGGTGAAGGTTTTACCTGGAAAACACAGGATCGTGATCGCGATATTCAGGCGGCAGAAAAAGCATGGCTCAAAGCCGGTGAATATCTTCGTGCCGCCGACTATGATTTGATCGTGCTGGATGAGTTAAACATTATTCTCAAGCACAAATATCTTGCCCTAGATAAAGTCCTCACAACACTGCAACAACGGCCAGCTATGCAACACGTTATTATTACTGGTCGCGCTGCACAGCCCGAACTTATCGAGATTGCCGATACTGTTACCGATATGCAAAACACCAAACATGCCTACAAATCCGGCGTGCGCGCTCAAAAAGGTATCGAATTATGAGTGCTGTGCAAACCTGTCCAGCATTGCTCATAAGTGCACCAGCTTCAGGCCAGGGAAAAACAACCGTGACGGCTGCTCTGGCACGGCTTTATAGCGAACAGGGTAAAAAGGTTCGCGTTTTTAAGACCGGCCCAGATTTTCTTGATCCGATGATTCTCGAACAAGCCTGTGGACTGCCGGTTTATCAACTCGACCTATGGATGGGTGGCGAAGCACATTGCCGACAATTATTATATAAAGCTGCCTGTGAGGCCGACCTCATTCTGATTGAAGGCGTTATGGGTTTATTTGATGGCACCACTTCCAGCGCTGATTTAGCCGAATTATTTGGCATCCCGGTACTGGCCGTGATTGATTCCACCGCCATGGCACAAACATTTGGTGCTGTCGCACACGGCCTTGCCAACTATCGTGAAAACCTGCCTTTTGCTGGCGTTATTGCCAACCGTGTTGCCAGTATCAGCCACGGTGACATGCTGGCAGAAAGTTTAAACGCCATTCCATATATAGCGGCATTACCGCGAGACAACGCCTGCGAACTTCCTTCGCGCCATCTTGGTCTGGTGCAGGCAGCAGAGATTGATGACCTCAATACGCGTATAAATGCTGCCAAACAACATTTTGTCGATGCCGATTTTGATTACCTGCCTGAACCTGTCAGCTTTGAATCCGTTACCGTAGCAACACCTGAAACCTCTCTCCAGGGCAAACGCATCGGCGTTGCTCGCGACTCAGCTTTTACTTTTGTGTATCGCGCTAACCTCGAGCTACTGAATGAACTTGGTGCCGAACTGTCTTATTTTTCACCTTTATATGATGAAGCTCTGCCCGAGGTCGATAGCCTTTACTTTCCCGGCGGTTACCCCGAGCTGCACCTTGATGCATTAGCCAGCAATACAGCCATGCACCAAGCCATCAAATCACACCAGCAACAGGGTAAACCGATTGTTGCCGAATGCGGTGGCATGCTTTATCTGCTGGAAACATTGACCGATAAAGAAGGACATTCAAAAAACATGGTCGGCTTAATAAACGGTCACGCTAAAATGCAACAGCGCCTCGCCAACCTAGGCATGCACAGTGTTGAGCTTCCAGAAGGAATAATGCACGGTCACACCTTTCATCATTCAACCATGGAGACAAACCTGTCTGTGCTTGCAACCAGTAAAAGCTCACGCAAGCACGGACGTGGCGAAGCGGTCTACAGACAAAACCGGCTGCATGCTTCTTATCTGCATATGTACTTTCCCTCAAATCCGGAGGCAGGTGCCCGCTTGTTTATGCCATGAGTAAAACAACAAACGCAAAAGTCTGGTTCGTCGGTGCCGGTCCCGGTGATCCTGAATTACTCACTATTAAAGGTCAGGGGCTTATTGCTAAAGCCGATGCCATTTTGTTTGCCGGTTCACTGGTCTCGGAAGCCGCCATGCGCTGGGCAAAGCAAGACTGTGAAATACAGGATTCCAAAGGCATGGATCTCAATGCGATTACTGACTGGCTTATTGATCAGAGTAAACAAAATAAAATGGTTGTGCGTCTACAAACCGGAGACCCCGGACTATACGGCGCACTTATCGAGATGGTGCAACCACTCGATGCTGCCGGCATTGCTGTGGGTGTGGTGCCGGGTGTTTCATCAGCAATGGCCTCGGCGGCGGCTGGTGTAGAAAGCCTGACCCTGCCTGAAGTAACACAAACCGTCATCCTCACGCGCACCGAAGGCCGCACACCCATGCCCGAGGGGGAGTCGCTACAGGCACTTGCGCAACACCACTGCACTCTGTGCGTTTTCCTTTCTATTACCCTGTTAAAAAAGGTACAGACTGAACTACTGGCTGCGGGCTGGCATGAAGACTCTCCCATCCTTGTGGTACACAAAGCCAGCTGGCCCAGTGAGGAAAAAATCATTCATGGCACGATCAAAAATATTCGTGAAAAGTGTCGCGCAGAAAAAATTAATAGCCAGGCCATGATTATCGCCAGCCCGACCATCGGTGCACGACAATGGCCAGAACTTAAAAAATCCAAACTCTACGATAAAGATTTTAGCCACCGCTTTCGTCGAGCAGAAAAAAAACAGGAAGCAAACTCATGAACACATCTATCCTGCTAGTCGGTCACGGCTCGCGACATTTACCCGGCAATGAAGAAATCGAACAGTTTTCTAGCAGGTGGAAAAAAATGAATCCACAATGGCGAATAGAAACCTGCTATATCGAGTTCGCTGATATCATGCTTGATGATGGTCTGGATAATGCCGCCAAAGATACACAGCGTGTCATTGTTGTGCCTTTAATTCTCAATGCCGCCGGTCATGTAAAAATGGAAATTCCGCATCACATCGATAAAGCTCGCCAGCGTCATAGCGATGTTGAGTTTCTTTATGCGACCCATCTTGGTGCCAATGATTCTATTCTTAGCATCCTCAAACGTGCTCTGCGTAAGGTCATGATACAACTCGATGTGCCAGATCCAAAAACCACTGGGGTTATTATTCTCGGACGCGGTTCTTCCGATCGCATCGCCAATGGCGAAGTCGCCAAAATGGCACGCTGGTTGTTTGATGAAACCGATCACGAACATATTGATATCGCTTTTACCGGCATTACCTATCCACGCCTTGAAACCGTGGTGAAGCAACAGGTCACGCTGGGCATGACGCAGCTTGCTATCCTGCCCTATTACCTGTTTACCGGTACACTGATCGAGCGCATTAACCGACAGGTCGTTCGTCTGCAACAGCAATACCCGCAGATTGCTATTGAGTGCGGTGATTATTTTGGCTTTGAACCAGAAATTTATGCACTGCTTAACCAGCGCGTTGAACAAGCTGCTGGTGAAAACACTAACAAACAGATGATGGAATGTGATGGCTGTAGCTATCGACAACTGGCTGAAGAACATGATCACGGCCACAGTCATGATCATACGCATCAACACAATGAAGACAAAGCTGGAGTCACGGTATGAATAACACGGTAACAGAACAACTTACCCCTGCCGGGCAAAAAATCGAGCACGACTCCTTTGCCATCGTCGATAAAGAAACTGGCAGCCATGACTACCCTGCTGATCAATGGCAGATTGTGCGGCGCATGATTCATGCCACAGCTGATTTTGAATTTAATGGTCTGGCACATTTTCACCCGGACGCGGTCACTGCCGGGCTAAAGGCCATCACCAATGGTGCCAGTATAGTTGCCGATGTGGAAATGATCTGTGTCGGTTTATCGCAACCACGCCTTAGTTACTTTGCAGTCAACACGCATCACTTCATCGCCGATGAGGATGTTATCGCACAGGCTAAAAAAGAAAATACTACACGCGCTGTTCAGGCAATGCGTAAAGCACATAAATTGGGACTTCTTGATGGCAGTATCATCGCTGTCGGCAATGCACCGACTGCCCTGCTCGAAATAAACCAGCTTATACACAAACAAGGTCTTAAACCGGCATTAATCATCGGCATGCCCGTTGGCTTTGTTTCTGCCGAAGAATCAAAAGAGATTATCAGCAAAATTAATACCATCCCGTGGATTATTACCAAAGGACGCAAAGGTGGCTCAACACTCGTAGTTTCTGCCATTCATGCCTTGCTTGCACTTGCTGAAGCAAAACAAAAAGCATAACAATATACCTGCTGGATAAATTACGTGGCTACGGTAAAAAAGAGAAAAAAGAAAGGTAACCGTAAAGGCTATACCACCGGTGCCTGCTCGGCAGCCGCTGCGCGTGCCGCCACACTTGGTATCCTGCACGGTGCAGTACCTGATGATATTGAATGTATGCTACCCAATAAACAACTGGTTAAGTTTTCGGTTAACGATGGTCATTGTGATAAACAACATGCACATGCTGTGGTCATCAAAGATGCCGGTGATGACCCGGACTGTACCAATGGCGCACACTTAACCGCCGATGTCTGTCTGCTGTCAGAACAGGCAGGTGAGGTTATTATTAAAGGTGGTCAGGGTGTTGGCAGAGTTACCATGCGAGGCCTCGGTTTAGAAGTTGGTGGTCCGGCAATTAACGGTAACCCCAGAAAAAATATCGAAGAAAATGTCCGGCAGGCAGCAGCCGACTTGCTCGATCACAGCAGCCTAGAAGTAACCATCTCCGTCCCCAGTGGCGAAGTAATGGCGAAAAAAACCCTCAATGCCCGGCTTGGCATTATTGGTGGTATCTCTATTCTAGGCACTACCGGCATCGTTCATCCTTATTCAACCGCTGCCTTCCGTGATAGCGTCATTCAAGGTATTCAGGTGGCAGCCAATCAGGGGCAGGACACCGTAGTACTCACCACTGGTGGTCGCACCGAAAAATTCATGATTAAAGAATTGCCTGAACTGGCACCTGCCTGCTTTGTGCAAATGGGTGATTTTCTTAAATACGCGCTGGACACCATCGTCAAACAAGGCATTAAGCATATTGTTATTGGTGGCATGGTCGGCAAACTAACTAAAATGGCACAGGGTGAAACAATGACCCATGCTGGACGTAACGCCGTAAACACCAATCTTCTGGCAGAACTAGCGGCAAACATCGGTGTTAGTGAAGCTATCTGTAACGACATTCGCGAAGCCGAAACCGCTCGTTATGCCAGTGAACGCATGGAAGAAATTGGCATGATCAGTGAGTTTTACCACGCCCTCGGAAACAAGGTTATCGAAACACTCATCGGTCGTTACCCGAAAGACTTTGATATCAAAATACTGATCTGTGATTTTGATGGTGAAAAACTTGCAGAGATCCGACAGGGAGATGAGCATGCCTGAAGCCTGTCAAATCATAGGTGTGCTTGATAACGGTGTAGATGGTCTCAACCCGGCGGCGCTATCACACATCAAGGCAGCAGATATTGTCATTGGTGGCTCACGCACATTGGCGTTATTTAACGATGTATTTAAACAGGGTGCCGAACAAAAAAATCTTAGCGGGCAACTCGCTCATGTTTGCCAATGGGTAACAACAGCAATAAATAATAAGCAGAATGTTGTTGTACTTGCAACGGGTGATCCACTTTGCCACGGTATTGCAAAATATATGCTGACCAAACTGGGTAAGGATGTTTTTGAAATAATACCAAACACATCAACATTACAAATAGCCTGTGCACGTTTAGGTATTGCCTGGCAGTCTGCACATATTTGTTCTATTCACAGCAAAGATGCTGGAGAGTGGCATGAGAATGCCGACTACAGGCACGGCCTTTACCCGGTATTACAGGCCTGCCAGCAGCATAACTTACTGGCAATCTTTACCAGTCCGGATAATTCGCCAGGCCGTATTGCACGTATGTTGCAATACGAAGGCATGGCCGATAAATATGTCCTTTCGGTATGCGAAAAATTATTAAGCGCTGATGAAAACATTCATCACAATCTAACGATTGATGATGCAGCAAAGATGCATTTTAGTGAGCCGAATTTTATTATTTTGCAAGCTAACGCAGAAAGCAAAAACAATATTTTATTTGGTTTTGAAGACAGTGACTACGCACAGCGAAAACCCGATAAAGGCCTCATTACCAAACGTGAAGTGCGCGCTGTATCACTGGCGCGTATGCAACTCAGACGCAACAGTATTGTCTGGGATATTGGTGCCGGTTCCGGTTCGGTGGGACTTGAAGCGGCACAGTTATGCTTTGACGGCTATGTTTACGCCATTGAAAAAAACCAGGCGGATGCCGATATCGTCAAGCAAAACCAGATAAAACGGGATCTTCACAACTTCAAATTATTCAACGCCAAAGCGCCCGAACAACTGGATAGCTGGCCTGATCCACATGCTATTTTTATCGGTGGCTCCGGCGGTGAACTGGCCAAACTGATCAAACTTTGTTTGCAACGGCTGCATCAGGGTGGCTGGCTGGTAATGAATTTTGTCACTTTTGAAAACCTCAACGTTGCCACAGAAACACTAAAACAACTCGATATGGAATGGGGCATAAAGTGGAACATCACCCAGCTACAGGCCAGTCGCAGTAAACCTGTTTTACATATGCAGCGTATGCAGGCGGAAAACCCCGTCTGGATTGTTTGCGCACAATCTTCACTTAAACCAGATAATAAAAAATTATGAATAAAACCAGAACAGGCATATTGTATGGCGTCTCACTTGGCCCGGGCGATCCGGGACTGATAACGCGCCGAGCATGGGAAATTTTACAGCAGGATAATATCTTCTGGACCTACCCCGTTAGAAGTAAAAAAAGTGATAGTTATGCCCTGGATATAGCTTTACGTGCAAAGCTTAAACTACCCGAAAGCAATACCGCTTTAATTTTTCCAATGACGCATGATAAAGAAAAGCTGGCAAAGTACTGGCTCAGTGCCGGAGAGACCGTTAACAACATTTTAAAAACCGGGCAGGATGTTGCCTTTCTTGTTGAAGGTGATGCCCTAACCTATTCAACCTTCGGTTATCTTGCAAAAACAGTTAAAGCACTCAATGAAAAAGTAGAGGTTCAAACCATTGCCGGTGTCACTTCGTTTAATGCTGCTGCGGCACAATTACAGGTATCAATAGCCGATGCTGATGACAAGGTGGCCATTATTCCTGCCGGTTACGGACTTCATGTTATCGAAGATCTGCTGCAAAGATTTGACACCCTAGTGCTGCTAAAAGTTAAACCCCTGATCGATGATATTGTCGATCTGCTGGAAAAACATGAGCTGCATAAACATAGTCATTTTATCGAAAAGGCAGGTTCACCGGATGAACGCATTGTTCATGATATTGCTTCCTTAAAAGGCGATAAAGTTAATTATCTGTCGCTGATGATTGTGAAAAACCCCAGGACCGAGCGCGAAAAAATTATTCGCGGTTGTCGTAAAAAAGCAAGTGAAACTGAATCACAGGAAAAAAGCGCATGACTTCAGTTAACACGCGTGTTTGCATGGTCGCAATCACCAAACATGGCGCAGCACAGGTTACTAAAACGGCAGCCTGCCTGCCCGACGCAGAAGTCGTGGTTTCAGAAAAATTTGCCGAAACCATGCAGGGCATGCCCAATAAGGTCAATGTTTACACTGGCGCACTACGCGCACAAATGGCCGACCTGTTTGAAAATTATGATCAAATCGTCTTTTTTGTTTCACTGGGCGCAGTGGTTCGTCTTATTGCGCCTCATCTAAAATCTAAAGACGAAGACCCCGGCGTACTGATTGTTGATGATGCCTGCCAGTTTGTTATCCCCGTACTTTCCGGACATATAGGCGGTGCCAATGCCTACGCCCAACAGTTCGCTAAATTACTGGGCGCGACGGCTGTGCTAACAACTGCATCGGACGCAGGAAAAACCATCCCTGTCGATATACTTGGTCGTGAACTGGGCTGGCAGCTTGAAGCACCAAAAATTAATATCACCCGTGTTTCAGCACACGTTGTCAATGAAGAAGCCATCGCCTTTGTACAGGAATGTGGCAATTCCAACTGGTGGACACGCTCCACCCCACTACCGAAAAACATTCACCTGTTCGACAGTTTTGAGGATGTCGATCTTGATAAACATAAAGCCATTCTCTGGGTGACACAACGCCAGATTCCACAAACACTCTGGCACGATCTCGAAGAACGTCTGGTGGTATACCGCCCACCCGAGACATAACACCAATGAAAGTAATTTTAGGTATAGGTTGCGACCGGGGTGCAACACAGAAAACACTGGAGTCAACCATTGATCTGGCACTGGCGCAGGCAAAGCTGACACGTGCAGCTATTCATTCACTCGCCACCATTGATAAAAAAAATGATGAGAGCGCTTTGTTAGCGCTCTCATCCGAACATAACTGGCCATTGAATTTTTATTCGGCTGAACAACTGGCAAAAGTTAAAGTGCCCAACCCTTCTGAGGTGGTGCGCAAATACATGGGTACACCCGCCGTTGCAGAAGCGGCTGCCCTGTTAGAAGCAAAGGCAGAGATGAAAGACTTAATTATTGAAAAATTTAAATACCTGGGCGAAGACAAAAAAAACGCCACGGTATCTATCGTGAGGATACACAATGAGCAAAGGTAACGGTAAAATTATATTGGTGGGCTTTGGTCCGGGCGCAGAGCAACACATGAGTGTTCGAGCCTTGCAGGCCATCGAAGAATCTGATGTGGTCATCGGTTATTCCACCTATATTAAACTGGTCAAAAACTTGCTGCAAAATAAAGAAGTCATTCGCAAAGGTATGACCGAAGAGATTGACCGCTGTATCGAAGCCTATGAACAAGCCATGCACGGCAAAACTGTGGCACTGATTTCCTCTGGCGATATCGGTGTTTATGGCATGGCCGGCCCGACCTATGAGGTTCTACTAAAATCAGGCTGGAAACCTGATTGTGGTGTAGAAGTCGAAATTGTTCCAGGCAGTACAGCGCTTTCAGCCTGTGCCTCTCTGGTCGGCGCACCATTAACCCATGACTTTTGTTCTATTTCTTTATCTGACCTGTTAACCCCCTGGACAAAAATTGCCAAACGGATTGATGCTGCGGGTAATAGTGATTTTGTTATTGCATTATATAACCCGAAAAGTGGTCGTCGAACACAGCAAATCGCCGAAGCACAACGTATCTTATTGCAATACCGCAAGCCCGATACACCGGTGGCAATTGTTAAATCTGCCTACCGTGAAGCACAGGATATTCAGATGGTCAGACTGGATGAAATGAAGGACTGCAAGATCGGTATGCTTACCACGGTACTGATCGGTAATAGCACGACCTACGTCGAACAAGGCCTGATGATCACACCACGTGGTTATGCTAACAAATATGAAAACATTACCGGCGATGCTATTGCCGGTGAAAAACGCGGACGTTCACTGAGCATGGGACTCACCGGCTGGAAGGCCTGTGTTCGAAAATATCTGCGCTCAAACAGTGAAAGCTCCTTACGTGATGTAGCGGCTTACTTTGACAGTTCAAGCGGCGAAATCATCTCCGCAATCAGTGAAGCAAATCAGCATGAGAATGAAGATAGTGCAGGCGAATACACAGCAGCACTTGCACAACACAAACCGCAAGCGATCATCGATGCGGCAAAAAAATGGGGACAGCTACGTGCTGTGGTGCGCAATGATGCAGGTGCCACAAGTGAACTGATGGTGCACGCCAGTGATTTTGCCATGCGTGGTGACTGGCTGAGTATCGAAAATGAACACCTGCATCTGCATGTTAACTGGTTAGCCGTCGAGCAGGCATGGTTTATTCGTCGTGGCGATAAACTTTGTGGCGTGCATTTTACCAACGATAAAAAAGAAACTGTTTTCAACCTTTCACTGGTACATGAAAACGGTGTTTTTAATGCCCCTGCGCTAGAAAATTATGAACAGGACTGGCAGCAACTAACAATGATCAACGAGCTGAAGAGAGCATGTAATGAATAAAGTAGAAAAACCTAAAATGATGGAATACGCCCGCCACATGCTGGTCTGTGTCGGCCCGCGTTGCACCGAAGAAGGCGAAGCGCAGGATCTGTTTGACATGCTGGGTGAAAAATTCAAAGCCGCTGGTATCGATAAAGGTGAGTTACGTGTCAAACGTACACGCACACATTGCTTTGCCACCTGTAAATCCGGCCCCGTTATCGCTATTCAGCCTGACGGCATCTGGTATTACAATGTCACCGAAGCCAACCTTGATAGAATCATCAATCAGCATCTTGTCGGTGGTGAGCCCGTCGAAGATCTTATTTATCACCGTCAGGGGGCGGCCTGTGCCACTGCCTGATTCAAGCCATTTTTCACCTGCTGATCGCAAAATGCTGCATGAGATTATGTTTGCACGCCGCGATATGCGGCACTTCCTGACAAACAGCACGATTGATGAAGAAGTGATGGTGCGCCTCATGGAGGCCGCTCACTGCGCCCCTTCTGTCGGTTTGATGCAACCCTGGCGTTTTATTCGCATAAAGAAAAAAGTCCTGCGCGAAGACATCTCAAAACTGGTTGAACAGGAGATCGAACACACCGTTGATGCCATGGGCGTACGCAAAACCGAGTTTATGAAACTCAAAGTTGAAGGTATGCATGATTGCGCCGAACTTATTGCTGTGGTTCAGGCACCTGACGATGGCACTATTTTTGGACGCCGTACCATGCCGCAAGAAATGGCGCTGTGTTCGACAGCCTGCGCTATTCAAAACCTGTGGCTGGCAACACGTGCAGAAAATCTTGGCATGGGCTGGGTTTCCTTGTTTGATCCAGATGCGCTGGCTCAATTACTGCATTGTCCCGAAGGTGCTCAGCCTATTGCACTACTCTGTCTTGGCCCAGTCAAAGAATTTTATGCAAAACCCATGCTGGTTGAAACCGGCTGGCGCGAAAGCAAAACACTGGACAGTGTTCTGTTTAATGATCAATGGCCTGAAAGCGCACAATAATGACGGCTGCTATCATCATGTTTTCTGCACTGATTTTAGACCGCCTGTTTGGTGAAACTAGGCACTGGCACCCGCTGGTTGGTTTTGGCAAGCTGGCACAGTTTGTTGAATTACGGATGAACATTCGCAGCGCCACACAAACAAAATTTCGCGGGCTTTTTTCATTACTATTATTGATCATTCCGCTGCTCAGTATCACCGCCTATATTAGCCATTACTACAATACCTACTTCATCTTCGACACCATCGTGCTCTATTTTGCCATTGGTGCGCGTAGCTTGGTTGAACATGCACAACGCGTTGCCGATGCGCTGTCATTAAAACAGACAGATAAAGCGCGAACCTTTACCAGCTATCTGGTCAGTCGTGATACAGATGCCATGAGCGAAACAGAAATGTCACGCGCCACCATTGAATCCACCCTGGAAAATGGCAGTGACGCCATTTTTGCCCCGCTGTTCTGGTTTTTTGTCGGCGGTGCGCCTGCGGTGGTTTTGTATCGTCTTAGCAATACGCTTGATGCCATGTGGGGCTATCGAAACCAACGCTATTTGCATTTTGGCTGGGCGGCGGCACGGCTGGACGATATTCTCAATTACATTCCTGCACGGCTAACCGCCATCAGCTATGCCTGTGTTGGCCATTTTCAGTCAGCCTTGCAATGCTGGCATACTCAGGCTGCCGCCTGCAAAAGTCCGAATGGTGGCCCGGTAATGACATCCGGCGCGGGAGCGCTCACGTTACAGCTTGGCGGACCAACCAGCTATCATGGAATAGTGGAAGATTGTCAGCTAATTGGCTGCGGTGAACGCCCGCTGGTTAACGATATTATGCGTGCAATAAAACTTGTTCAGCGAAGTATTTATCTCTGGATGAGCCTTGTATTCATTATTGCGGGGGGACTGAGTCTTGCTTGAACACGGTGGCAAACTTATGCAGGCAGCCTGCCGCTACAACATCCCTGTTGCTGACTGGCTTGATCTTTCAACCGGCATTAATCCTGTGCCCTGGCCGGTCAATACAATTCCGATTGATGTCTGGTCACAGTTGCCGGATGATGATGATCTGATACAGGCCGCTCGCAACTATTACGGCGGCGAATACCTGTTACCTGTCGCTGGTTCACAGGCGGCGATTCAGGCCTTACCAAAACTACGCAGCGCGTCATCACGCATCGCCATACTTGCGCCCGCTTATGCCGAGCATGCACACGCCTGGCAACAAAATGGCTATGCCGTCACGCCTGTATCAGCCAATGAGATTGATAGTGCCGTTAAAGACCATGATGTTGTGTTACTTGTTAATCCCAATAACCCAACAGGTGAGCGCTTTTCTCCTGAACAATGTTTTCGCTGGCATAAACAGTTACAACAATGTGGTGGCTGGCTCATTATCGATGAAGCTTTTATGGATAGTACGCCGCAACAAAGTCTTGTCGCGCACAGTCATCAACAGGGGCTTATTGTATTGCGTTCATTAGGCAAATTTTTTGGTCTTGCCGGAGCGCGTGTAGGTTTTGTTTTTGCAGAACAGAATATTTTAAAAGAACTGGAAACCTTACTCGGGCCCTGGCCGATTAGCGGGCCATCACGCTATGTGGCAAAAGCCGCCCTGCTGGACAAAAACTGGCAAAGCATCACCCGCAAATCGCTGAAACAACAGGGCCAGCGTCTGCAACAGCTACTCAGTCATTATGGTTTAACGCCCGATGGCGGCACCACACTTTTTCAATGGCTAAAAACTGGCGACGCCAAATACTTCCATCAACAGTTAGCCGCACAGGGTATTTTAACCCGATTGTTTCTTCAGCCATGCAGCATACGCTTCGGTCTGCCCGCAAATGAAAAACAGTGGTCACAATTGGAACAGGCACTGACATTATTGACTTCTGAAAATATCAAACCATACCAAGCGCTACCATGAGTGTACTGATGATACAGGGCGCAACATCCGATGCCGGTAAAAGTGCGCTGGTCACTGGTCTGTGTCGAATTTTTGCCCGCCGGGGTCTGCGTGTTGCACCGTTTAAACCACAGAACATGGCGCTAAATTCTGCGGTCACAATTGATGGCGGTGAAATAGGACGTGCGCAGGCTATCCAGGCAATGGCTGCTGGCATTGAGCCACACACAGACATGAACCCTGTTCTGCTCAAACCTAATACCGATACCGGCTCTCAGATTATTATCCGGGGTCACTCAGTCGGTAATATGGATGCACGCAGTTATCATGACTACAAGCCAGTCGCAAAACAGGTGGTACTCGATTGCTACTACCGCTTACAGAAACAATACGATGTCATCCTGGTAGAAGGTGCCGGCAGCCCCGCTGAAATTAATCTGCGTGATAAAGATATTGCAAACATGGGATTTGCCGAAGCGGTCGATGCACCGGTACTGCTAATTGCCGACATAGAACGTGGCGGTGTTTTTGCTCACCTCTCCGGCACCCTGGATTGTCTTAGCGAAAGCGAACACAAACGGATAAAAGGTATGATCATTAACCGTTTTCGCGGCGATATGGCTTTATTAGAATCTGGCATCGAATGGCTGGAAAACAAAACTGACATCCCCGTTACCGGTGTACTACCTTATCTGAATGGCCTGCACCTTGAAGCTGAAGACAGCCTTTCACGAAAAGGAAGTATTGCCAGTAATAGTAATTCGGTGAATATTATTATCCCCACGCTACCTCGCCTGAGCAATCATACTGACTTTGACCCGCTTAACCTGCATCCACAGGTTAACCTGCATTTTATCACTGCCAAAGACAGTATCCCGGTGGCGGATTTAATCATTATACCGGGAAGCAAAAGTGTGCATGCTGACCTCACATGGTTGCGACAACATGGTTGGGAAAAAGCCATTAACAAACACCTGCGTTATGGCGGTCGGGTTCTGGGAATTTGCGGTGGCTTTCAGATGCTGGGGAAAATCATCCATGACCCGCTGAGAATAGAATCCGAAGCTCTTTCAAGCGCAGGGCTGGGTTTACTGGATATCGAAACAAGCCTGGGGAAAAGTAAACATCTGCATAATGTCACAGGAACCTTGTTCAGCAATGGTTCGAAAATTTTCGGTTATGAAATTCATGCGGGTATAACAACAGGCGCTGGACTAGAACATCCATTCGTGCAATTACAAGGCCGTACTGATGGCGCTATCTCTGCCGATGAAAATATTATCGGCACTTATCTGCACGGCTTATTCGAATCAAGCGAGGCGTTGAAAACACTGCTCGGCTGGGCCGGACTTAACGATATCAAACATGAGGACTATCAACAGCGCCGCGAACATGACATTGATCGCCTTGCCGATGCCATCGAACAACATCTGGATATCTCGTTCATTGACAGCTTACTCAAAATTGATACCGGCTCAGTCAGCAGCGAGCAATGTTCATGAAGCAACTCATACTGGGTGGTGTACGCTCCGGCAAGAGCCACCTTGCCGAACAGCAGGCATTAGATTCGGGTCTTGAGGTGGTTTATATCGCCACCGCTACAGCCGGTGATGATGAAATGCAAAAGCGCATACAAAAACACCAGCAGCAACGACCAACTCATTGGCAGCTTGTTGAAGAACCGATCATGCTGGCTGAAGCCTTACAAAACCATGCCAGTACCGAACGCTGCCTGCTGGTCGATTGCCTGACCCTTTGGCTAACAAATCTTTTACTGAAAGAAGACGAAGTTTTATTTAATACACAAAAAACCGCATTGATTGAAACCATCACAACACTGCCTGGAACGTTAGTACTGGTTAGTAACGAAACCGGTCTGGGTATTGTGCCTATGGGTGAAATCACGCGGCGTTATTGTGACGAAGCGGGCTGGCTTCATCAGGAGCTTGCGCAAATATGCGACCGAGTAACCCTGACCGTTGCCGGCCTGCCCTACCTACTTAAAGGAGACCCAAATTGAACAACGTAAATGAATGGCTGAAGATACCTGCGGCCACAGCAGACAATAATATCCGTCAAGCGGCGGAAGCACGCCAGGGCATACTTACCAAACCACCGGGGGCACTCGGTATGCTTGAGCAAACCGCCATTACCCTGGCCGCACTACAGGGAACAGAACAACCCGACGTCGAACAGGTACACATTGCTGTGTTCGCCGCCGATCATGGTGTGGCAAGCGAGGGCATATCAGCATTTCCGCAGGCAGTCACGGCAGAGATGGTAAAAAATTTCGCCCACGGTGGTGCCGCCATCAGTGTATTAGCCAAAAAACTTAATGCCAAACTTGAAGTCATTAACCTGGGAACTGTGTATGACCCAGGACCACTTGATAATGTCATTAATATTAATATTGCTGCTGGCACCGCCAACTTTTGTCATCAGGCAGCTATGCAGGACGAGCAACTTGGCCAGGCTATGGATGCCGGAAGGCAGGCAGCAGAACGCGCCAAGCTTGCCGGTGCACAGCTGTTTATCGGCGGTGAAATGGGCATCGGTAACACAACAGCAGCGTCGGCACTGGCTTGCGCCCTACTCGACGCCCAGCCCGAACAACTTGCCGGTCCTGGCACCGGCTTGGACAGCAAAGGTGTGGCACGCAAAACAGAAATCATCCGTCAGGCACTCGACTTTCATGGCCCGCAATCTGCGACACCACTGCAAGCATTACGCCGCCTTGGTGGCTTCGAGATTGCAGCACTTGCCGGCAGTTATATCGCCTGTGCACAAAAGGCGCAGCCCGTGCTGATCGACGGTTTTATCAGTTCAGTCGCAGCGCTCGCTGCTACACGCATATGTGCCGATGCCGGAAACTGGTTCCTTTATTCACACGCATCAGCAGAGCCTGGACATCGACGAGTGCTTGAAGCATTGAATGCAACGCCCTTACTGAATCTTGGCATGCGTCTGGGCGAAGGCAGCGGCGCGGCAGTTACCGTGCCCTTATTGCGTATGGCCTGCACCCTGCACAATGACATGGCCACATTTGAAGATGCGGGTGTTTCAGGCAAAGAAATATGATACAGGTAGGGCTGCTTCGACATGGCGAGGTTCAGGGTGGTAACTGTTTTCGCGGTAGCACTGATGATCCATTAACCGAACCTGGTTTAGATCAGATGCGAGCAGCAACACGGGGAAGCCCTGCCGGAACACAAAGCTGGAACCAGGTAATTAGCTCACCACTTACACGCTGCGCCAGTTTCGCCAGGGAATTTGCTGAACAACATGCACTACCTCTGACATATGATCATCGCCTCAAAGAAATGCACTTTGGCGACTGGGAAGGTCGTACCGCCGCCGAACTTTTTGATGAAGATGCAAAGGCATTGACGCAGTTTTGGGCAGACCCATTCACCCAGCCACCACCAGGCGGCGAACACTTCGAGCATTTTCAATCACGTGTGCTTGAGACCTGAAATAGTATTGTTCAGAATGACAGCGCCATGCATAACGAGCAACACATATTGCTGGTGACGCATGGCGGTGTGATTCGATTACTGCTTTGTCACCTGCAACAACGTCCGCTTAGTACGCTGCTGGACGCTGAAGTTAAACATGGTGCTTTATTTACTTTCCACGGCTCGCTCGATGCCTGTGGTATGAGCACTTTTCAGACGGAGTGCCCGGCCTGATATGTTCATGCTTCGCGCCTTTCTTGTTGCACTGCAATTTCTTACCGTGCTTCCTGTACATTTCAAAAAAGTGCCCGACAACAAAACGACAGGCTATTCACTGCTGCTTTATCCTGTGGTCGGGCTACTTATGGGCTTGTTGCTTGCGGGCATCGGCTGGGCAGCTAACGGACTATTAAGCAGCAGCGTGCATGCAGCCATAATACTTACCAGCTGGATTATACTCACCGGTGGTCTGCATCTGGATGGTCTGGCTGATAGTGCGGATGCCTGGGTCGGCGGTCTTGGTGATCGCAAAAGAACACTGGCCATTATGAAGGACCCTTATTGTGGGCCGGCGGCGGTGGTCACCCTGGTGCTAACACTTCTGATTAAATTCACCGCCATTGATCATCTCATCACTACAGAAAACTGGGCCGTGCTGGCATTGATTCCAGCACTCGGCCGCACCATGCTTATATTACTGTTACTTACCACAACATACGTTCGCAAAAATGGTATTGGCAGCACCATGGTCAATCACCTGCCAGCGCGAACCAGCATGTTCGTTGTTTTTTTAAGTCTGCCAGCCCTGCCCGTGATACTTGGTGTGCGTGCTTTCTGGTTAATCTTTGTTGCTGCCGGTGTTTTTTTTGTACTGCGGATGTTTATGCTACGACGTAAGCGTTCATTCTAGAACGCTATTACCCCACCCTGTCCAAATCTGATTTCAAAAAATTATTCCCGTATTTTTCTTTCCAGTTTTTTGGCGTAAGCT
>VAPF01010410.1_pt1 | contig 18769 bp, 16 predicted proteins | sample 3393931 | NCBI WGS metagenome assembly VAPF01 (sample SAMN08290437, study PRJNA428436) | hydrothermal vent metagenome | isolation source: Deep-sea hydrothermal vent chimney | place: Atlantic Ocean: South-mid Altantic Ridge | depth 2773 m m | reverse complement strand
TATCTTGTCGCTTTTGTAACTGCTCATTTTTTCTATGCTTTTTTGCGGGACTACCCCCAGATTACCAGAAATTAGCTTACATTTCCCAAACGTCAGTTAAATGATTCACTCTCTTTTGCCGTGAAATCTTTGATAACACCGGGTCTGAAAACCAGACAATGAGTGGAACCTCCGAATTGAAAATATCCTACCTCATCACCTTTATTAACCTTTTTCCCCGGCTTGATATCATCTCCGATAATACATGATGATATTTCCGCCATGCCGACAGGTATCATGCACATTAATCCAATCGTCGGATCATCAGCTTCAATAAATATTATTGCCCGTGTTGCAATATGAGCGATATAGGCCTGTGACAAATCAGGACCGCCAATATCAAGTCCCGCCGCCAAAGTTTCAGAATAATAAGTTTCCCTCTTTACATACGCTTTTTTTATGGTACCTGTAACTGGGCTATGCCAGCGATGATAATCAAATGCACACAAAAAAGCCTGATAAACATCTCCACCAATAAACTGATCAGTTGTTTCATCGTTATTCAACATATCATTTAAAGAATAGGGCTGTTCTTTTATCCAGAATTTACTATATTTTGGGACATTATTGCTGATTTTAAAGACAGTGGAATCACACCCGCTGACAATTACTTTATTATTAGTCGGTTCAGCAATGGGCCGAGCTCCTTTTGCTAATTTTCTGGTAAAAAAACCATTCCATGATTCAAATCCCCAGTGTGGGGCGTCCGGTTTGTATTGATAGTCTTCCATATGCAAAACTTCTTTAGCTGAGTCACACATCCAGCCGGAAGGGGAATCGTTTAATACCTTCGTTGAGTCTTTACTATTTAAAAAAGAACACCATCTGTTTAATATTTCATGAAATGCGGTATTTACATCATTATTACGAAAGGCAGCACCTCCTGCAGGTGTATCCATGCACCAATCAAGAATGGCATTAATCGGGCAGCCAACTAAAGCAGTATCATTAAATTCAGGTGCTTGGTTTAAAACCTCGTTTATCAATGTTATCATTTCATCAACACTTTCAAGATATGCATTCCTGCAATGGTCTGAATGATAAGTCTTGTGCCAATCAGGGACCTGTGAAATCATTTGAGTTATATACATTCTTACAATAGGATTGTTATCAATTAACTGTTGGAACTTCTGCATAACCTGATCAAGAGTTATAGCCTCTTTTTTACTTGCGACCTTGTTTTTTTGATTAATCAGCCATGACGCTAAATGTTCATGGTTTACCGGAAGCCAGCCTCCTAAACGAGAGTTTTTTTGATTTGTTTTTAAATCTTTTTTGTTTTTCATTGATTTTGTCCCTTTTTTTATTTTTTTGTTCGACAGCTTTTTTAGCTTGCTTTGTCAGTAAATTTCATTTAATTGCCTCTCATTTGAAACATATCGCAGAGTTTAGTGAACCGCTCCCTTGAGAATGATAGCATGCAAAAGATGATTTGAATAGAAAAAAATGGACGGTGTCATGTCTACGTATTTCAGAAATTTAATTTATCTTCCGGGCGGCGTCACCCTCTCGCCTCTCCAAATCCGGTATAATTAAGAGTAATGTTCAAGTCGGGAAGAACGTAAGAAGGGAAGCAAGGTGAATCCATGAAATTTGAGAAGTGCCACATATCGGAAACAATTAAAAAGAACCTTGCCCCTATGGGGTTCAACAGGCCTACGAAGATACGGTGCAAGTCTATCCCTCAATTGCACTAATTTTTTTCCGCTGAATCTGTTTGTCTCTATAATGTATAATACTCATTTAACTTTACTCACAAGAAAGCCATGCTAAAATTATCTTGACATACCAAGCGAAAAAACTTAGCATTAATTGCAAACACATTACAAACATATTACCAACGGAGGTAAACGGATGAGCAAGAGTGAAGGAAAGGCCAGAAGCATTACATTAAAGGTACCGAAGAACATAGACCTTGAGGAGATGTCCAACGATCAGATTGAAGAGCTCGCAAAGGACATGGCGATGAAAGCGGCGGATGGAGCACCTAAAAACAGCACGCTTCTCGGCATCGAAAAACTTGTGTTGACGAATAGTTCCTCCCCTGAAGTGGGTGTTTGGGGCCAGTGGTCACGCGCATGTGATGACAAGAAGCTTGGCAGGGAAGGTCTCGTGATAAATCCTGCTGTTTTTGAAGCTCCGATAAGGGAAGACATAGAAAACATTGGGTCATCAAAAGTGGTGATGCAGAACAAAGTTAAAAAAACAGCGATTAAAACAGCTATAAGAAAAGTTGTCAGGAAAAAGGCCGGAAGAAAGAAGACTAAGTAAGCGGCGGAGAAGTGTCAAACAGACAATTTGACCCTTCCCTTATAGCCGTAAGGCAATGCGGGCCCAAAGTGCTTGTAATGGACAAGGTCACGGGAAGGTCTGTTTATGTGCCTGGTTCGAAGAAGAGACACCTCTCTTTGTTGCATGAGTCAGGGAGTGGATTAACACCGGAAGCTAAAGCGGCCAGGGATTTAGTCATCAGGGAATTATCAGACTCGGGGCTGGGAATATTATCCCAGCCCCGTTTTCAGACACTAAACACCCTCATCCTTAAATTGACTGCCTCATGTAATTATTCGTGTTCGTATTGTTATGATTTTACCGGCTCGAATGAGCAGCGGTATATGGACACACATGTTGCACTGGATGCGCTCCGGCAGTCACTTGAAATTTGTGACGGACATCTCCAGGTGATCTTTCATGGTGGAGAGCCCTTTCTTGCATTCGAGCTGATCAGGCGGATAGTGTCTTACGGCAAGGAAATGGCGTCGGCAGCAGGAAAAAAAATCATGTTTAACGGTCAAACGAACCTCAGCCTTCTGACTGACGATTCAGTGAGCTTCTCCGAGGACAACAATATTTTCTGGGGTTTCTCTCTGGACGGTGATGCTTTGCTCAACGATGCGAGCCGAAAGACAAAGAATGGCGCCGGTACACATAAACGATTCCTTGATGCCGTCAGAAAATTTCCCCGATTTGTAAAGCAATGCGGCGTAAAGGCGACAATAACGTCGGTAAACCATGGAAGCCTTCTTGAGATGTCACACTATTTCCGTTCTCTCGGGGTCAAAGGCTGGGACTGGTCGCTTTTCCAGGATGCAGGGAGAGGGAAATGCAAACCTTTTAATTATGATGCCGGTATTTTGTGTGCTTCGTGGAATGACCTGTTCGACAAAGTCCTGGAAGGGGAGTTTGACGGATTCAGCCTTTGGCCCGTGCTGAAGTATCTGGAGAATTTTATTTACGGAGCAGGCAGGGTCATGTGTATCAGAAAGGATTGCGGCGCCGCCCGTGACGTCGTATCTGTAACAGCGGGGGGAGATATCAAGGCCTGTGATTGTCTGGATGCCGACCGTCCGTATGCAGTGCTTGGGAACATCCGGGATGTAGGGATTGCGGAAGCGATGGATTCTTATCCTGCTCACCTTGTACGCTCCCGAAATGTCCTGGGCGGTCCTTGTGGAGATTGCATATGGGTCCCTATATGCGGAGGTACCTGCCTGGCGCACTGCGATGACCTGAACGGAATAAACGGGAAAGAATGTCTTCTGACCCGCAATGCGTATACCCGGATATCTGATCATCTGGCCCGATCACCCCGACTTCTTGAGTACTGGAACAGTTGTCATGAAAGCAGAACATAAAATAGATATCCATGAAGAATTACGTTCGTTGATCGCCCATGACCTGGGGGCTCAAATATTCTCTAGCATGGGGGCGGAGCAACTGAGGAAAGTGGCTGCCGACATCGTAAACGTGGACTTGTATCGATTCCCTACCTTTGTTAAACTGACCGCCAAAGCCCTGAACCTGAGCGACGACCTTGACGGCTTTGTTCAACGTCATATTGAACATCTGTTATGGGTCCATAAGCGCGTTGCTATGTGGAGATGCGGTAATCAGGCTTCCCGCCATTCACTGGCCTGCCAAACAAAGGTTATTGGCGCGGACTACCTTATGCAGACAGAAGGGTATCCAACGATAGCGATATCACCGATGACATTGCCATACGAAGATGCTCTTTGGGTCACACGGAAGATATTTGCCTCCAGGGAATTAATAATGTATGGTGAGGACATTTCAATGGGGGGCGGTTTTGACAAGGTGAGCGAGGTTTTCGGTCTTAAGAATTTTCATGTCGTGGGCGCGGGAAAATCGGCGCCGCGCGCTATTCTGCAAGTTCTGAATAAATCCGGTGTTTTCCTTACATATCCCGACTTTGTTTATGAGGGTCATAAAGTGCACCGCACGAAGTTCATGGGTGTTGAGTGGCCTTTTTCGTCATCGTTCCTTTCACTTTGTATGAGAGAAAATACGATGCTTCTCCCTGTTTTTTCAAGGCGGAGTTCAGGGAATTGTCTTGAGATAACGTTCGAACAACCTGTGTATATTGCTGAGCCTATGGAATCCTCTAAAGACAGAATCTGGGCAAAACATTTTATGGCCGCCACCCTTTCTGATATGCTGCAAAGACTTATAAGCAGGGAGCCCGCGCATTGGCTTCTTTTATCAAGTCTTCTGGCCGAGTGTCGCCATAAAGGAATGTAAGTGGCGAGAATACTCTTCATCAACATGCCGTTTGCCTCGTTCTTCTGGGGCAGCCTTGCACTGGGCACACTGAAAGCCATATGCAGAGAAGGCGGGATCGAAGCTGACGTCTTTTATCTGAACATTCCTTTTGCTAACCTTATTGGCCGCGAGCGTTATACCAGGATGAGTGATCTCATTGATTCGGAAGTATGTTTTGTGAGTGAATTGTTCCCGGAGATGACACCCGAAAGCGTCTGGGAAAGGTATTCAGGGCTTATGGTCGGGCAGAACAAGGAGAGCGTTTCCGGAAATCTTTTGGGACTGAAGGATGACTTTCTGGAGATAGCGGGCGTTTATGCTCCTGCATTGCTGAAAGACGCCATAGACAGTGTCAGGTGGGATGATTATGATGTTGTCGGATTTACGACGAACTACTATCAGACCGTCGCCAGTCTTGCCCTTGCCCGGAGGATAAAAGACCTGCATCCCGATAAGCGGATTGTGTTCGGCGGTTCCGGATGTTCCGGAGATATGGGTAAAGAACTGGTTGATGTTTTTCCCATGGTTGATGCGGCTGTAAGCGGTGAGGCTGATTCTGTAATTGTTGAGCTTGTGCAGGCATTATCACTTGGAACCCCTCTGCATGAACATCCCGGTGTCTTTGCCAGGCCAGGGATATTTCCTGCCCGGCCCTCCAGGGAGGAAGAACGGAAAACAGATGTCGAGTGCGACCTGGAGACGCTGCCGGTGCCTGATTACACCGATTATTTTGCTCAGGTTAAAAAAGAAATGCCCGACATAACGGTAAAGATCCCGATAGAGTCTTCCAGGGGATGTTGGTGGGGACAGAAGTGTCAATGTTCTTTCTGCGGTCTTAACGGGTTGAGTATTCGGTACAGGACCAAGTCCGCTGAGCGTGTGCTTTCTGAAATACGCCGGCAGGTTGAACATTATGGCGCTACAGAGTTTATTGCGGTGGACAATATTCTTAATCCCTTATTTTTCAGAACGTTTCTTCCCGGTCTCAGGCAACTGTATGAACGTTATGGCATCACGTTTTTCTATGAGATAAAATCGAACCTGACGGATAGTGAAATCCAAAGCCTGAATCAGTCCGGCGTTAAAGAGGTCCAGGCCGGAATAGAAAACCTGAACGACCATGTCCTGAAATTAATGAAGAAGGGTACAAGCGGGCTGGAGAATGTCCGGTTTCTGCGTGATTGCGCTTCTCATGGTCTTCAGGTGCATTATTCACTGCTTTGGGGCACCCCGGGGGAGACACGGGATGATTATATTTCACTCAGGCGGCTGATACCGTATATTCAACACCTTCCGCCGCCCAAACACATCGTACCGGTTGCACTGGCGCGTTTCAGCCCTTATTTTAACAATCCCGGGAAGTATGGTATCCGTAATGTCCGTCCGTCCCCCCTTTATCCGGTGCTGTTTGGAGGAATGACAGACAACTATGATAGACTTGCCAATATTTTCAACTTCGACCTTGACTCTGACAATGACGAGGGCCTGAACATGGAGCGGAGCAGTTTTATCGACGAGGGGCAGGCTTGGCGGGAAACGTATAGCGGTCTTTCTCTGGTATACTCCGAATTTGAGGAGATGCTTATTATTGTCGATATAAGATATGGAGCTTCAAAGGTTTTCCGGCTCGCATCACCTGCGAAAGATATCGCCCTTTTTTGCCTGAAAGGGCAGACCGATTCCAATATCAAAAAAGCATTTTCTGATATCAGTGAGGACGAAATCGAGAAGTTCCTGCGGCGGATGGTGGAAAAGCATATTGTTTTACCATGGGACGGCGGCAGGCCGGTGCGGTATCTTTTCCTCCCTGTGCAGGTTTCCATGGAACGTATGCACAGGACCATGGATGCATTGCGTTCCGGCGAGGAATGTCAGGAGAAAAAGACAGTAAGTTCCTGAATGGACATCCATGGAGTTCTGTTTCCTGTCTTTGTAATTTCACTAACTGTTCTGTAGTGAACTTTTACATGATCAGCTATGGGCGGTCTCACCCGGACATCACCCACTAGCCCCTCCAAATCCGGTATAATTAAGAGTAATGTTCAAGTCGGGAAGAACGTAAGAAGGAAAGTAAGGTGAATCCATGAAATTTGAGAAATACCATATATCGGAAACAATAAAAAAGAACCTCGCCCAGATGGGGTTCAACAGGACCACGAACATACAGTTCAAGTCCATCCCCTCAATCCTGCAAGGCGAGGACGTTCTGGCGATTGCGCAGACCGGGACTGGTAAGACGGCTGCTTTTGCGATTCCCCTCATTGACATGATCCATAGGCGGAAGAGCAGCAAGCGGTCCTATGGGATCTCGTGCATTGTCATGGTCCCCACGCGTGAACTGGCGATGCAGATCGGGGAGGTCTTTGAAAAACTTGCGCGGCACACGAAGGTCAAGACCTTTGCTTTGTACGGCGGTGTTGAGCAGGACCCGCAGATTAAAAAGCTCCAGGATGGAATCGACGTGCTTATCGCGACCCCCGGGCGGATGTTTGATCTTATCAAGCAGGAGTACGTTGACCTTTCACGGGTCAGTACCCTTGTGCTTGATGAGGCCGACCATATGCTTGACATCGGGTTTATTGATGACATCAAGTATGTGAAGAAGAAGCTTACAAAAAAGCACCAGACGCTCTTCTTCTCAGCCACGATTAACAAAGAGATAAAGAAACTGGCCTTCTCGCAGGTCAGGAGTTCCGCAATACGCATCCAGATAGCACCGGAGGACCCTGTATCGAAGAATGTCTCGCACTTTGTCATGTTCGTGGAAATGGATGACAAACGGTTTTTCCTTGAGAGGTTTATTAAAGATAATCCAGAAAGCAAAATCATCGTATTTGTAAGGACACGGGTCCGTGCCGAAAGGGTGGCGAAGGCCATGGAGAGGGTGCGGATAGAGGCGGTCACTATTCACGGTGACAAGCAACAGGATGACCGGTCCGAAGTGATGAAAAAGTTCAAGGAGGGCAGCTACCGCATTATGATCGCCACGGACATCAGCGCCAGGGGGATTGACGTGCCTGATGTCGATTATGTAATCAACTATGACCTTCCGGACAACCCCGAGAATTACGTGCACAGGGTTGGAAGGACCGGTCGCGGCATCAAGCTGGGTGAGGCGATATCATTCTGCGGCAAAGAAGAAAAAGGACTTCTTGAGGATATCCAGCAGCTGATCAATAAAGATATCGAGGTGATAAAGCTCTACAAAAAAGATTACGATGACATCGTCAGCTCACCCGGAGAGGACCGCAACCTGCGGGAGTTGATCGAGGAACATCAGCAATGGGTGGCAAGCCGGAAGAAAAAAAAGAGGAAGTCCCCGAAGATAGCAAAAAAGAAGAAGAAATAAAAGATGGAGAGTGAAAAGGTGAGTGAAGACCGTTTAGTAGAAATTGAAACAAAGATAGCCTTTCAGGAAAACATAATAAAAGACCTGAGCGACACCGTATACAATCAGCAGAAACAGATGGATACCCTGTACGAAACCCTGAAACACCTCATTGACCAGCTCAGGGAGTCATCCATCATGTCCGCCGAAGGAAATCTGAAAGACGAAAAACCACCGCATTATTAGCGAGCACTTACCATCGGTGTCACCCATAACCGGAGGTGGTCGGTAAATTCAACTCATTTATTGAGGAATCAGGAGATGTTTACAGGAATTATCCAAAAGAAGTGCAACTGTCCCACCCGGACGAGGCTTCACTATCTTCCGGGTTTTCTGTTAATATACGTCCCTTTTCAGATAAGAGAGATATTGTGAATAAAGCCCATATTTCAATAATTGCAGAAGAACTCAATCTAACAACAAACCAGGTGACGGCCACTGCCCTGCTCCTCAATGAGGGTGCGACCGTGCCCTTTATCGCCCGATACAGAAAGGAAGTCACGGGGTCTCTGGATGAGGTTGCCATCAGAGCGATTCGGGACAGGCTTACCCAGCTCGGGGAACTGGACAAACGGCGTGAAGCCATTCTCAAATCCCTGACGGAAAGGGGAAAGCTTACGGATGAACTGAAGGAGGAAATCCTTCAGGCGGAGAGCATGACAGTACTGGAGGATATCTACCTGCCTTTTCGTCCGAAACGCCGCACAAAGGCGACCATTGCAGGGGAAAAGGGGCTTGGACCTCTGGCCGACCGCATTTTCGCCCAGGACAACATTGATCCAGCTGCATTGGCTGAAGCCTTTGTGGATTCAGCCAAAGGGGTTGATTCCGTGGAGGATGCCCTGTCAGGGGCCCGTGATATTATCGCGGAAAGGGTGAATGAGGACCAGAAAGCCCGTGCCGCGATACGTGAACTCTTTGCTTCAAAAGGTCTATTCAGGACAAAGGTGGGTTCGGATAAAAAAGAGACGGGCATAAAGTATAAGGACTATTTTGATTTTGAAGAGCCTGTATCCAAGGCCCCATCCCACAGGATTTTGGCCATGCGGCGTGGAGAAAAGGAAGGATTCCTGACCCTGCGCGTAATACCGCCTGAAGATGAGGTGCTCGCCATACTTGAATCGCTCTTTGTCAGAGGAGATGGAGCAGCTTCCCGGCAGGTCGCGATGGCGGTGCATGACGGCTACAAAAGGCTCCTCTCCATATCCATGGAGACGGAGATACGCCTGGCCGCAAAAAAACGTGCTGATGAAGAAGCGATCAGGGTATTTGCTGAAAATCTCCGTCAACTCCTGCTTGCTCCGCCGCTCGGCCGGAAAAACGTCCTTGCTGTTGACCCGGGGTTTCGTACTGGATGCAAGGTGGTCTGTCTGGACAGGCAGGGGAAACTCATACATACAGAGACAATATATCCCCATCAGTCAGAGAAAGCCTCATCAGAAGCCGCCGCAAGGATTAAAATTCTTCACGGAAAGTTCGGGGTAGAGGCGATAGCAATAGGAAACGGCACCGCCGGACGGGAGACAGAGGCCTTTATCCGAAAGCTCAACCTGCCTGGAGAGGTCCAGATAGTGATGGTGAATGAGAGCGGGGCATCCGTATATTCCGCGTCGGATACGGCACGCGAAGAATTTCCCGACCGGGACATAACAGTTCGTGGCTCCGTATCCATCGGCAGACGTCTGGTGGACCCACTCTCCGAGCTGGTAAAGATAGACCCCAAATCCATTGGAGTGGGACAATACCAGCACGATGTGGACCAGGGGGCATTGAAGCGCGGCCTGGATGACGTGGTCATCAGTTGTGTGAATGGTGTCGGCGTTGAGCTTAATACAGCCGGCAAGCAACTGCTTATGTATGTCTCCGGTCTGGGCCCACAACTTGCCGGAAACATCGTTGAATATCGAAATGAACACGGCCCTTTTCGATCCAGAGAGAAACTGAAGAAGGTGCCTAAATTGGGTGCAAAGGCGTTTGAACAGGCGGCAGGCTTTCTGCGTATCAGGGATGGAGAGAATTCACTTGATGCAAGCGCCGTCCATCCTGAGTGTTATCATCTTGTAGATGCCATGGCCATGGACCTGGGATGTTCAGTCCCTGATTTAATGGGGGATGAGGCGCTCCGCAACAGAATAGACCTTACAAAATATGTATCAGACAGGATGGGCCTGCCGACATTAACTGATATCCTGAAAGAGTTGGCAAAACCGGGCCGGGACCCACGTGAGAAATTCGAAGCCTTCAGTTTTGCTGAGGGGATCGAAAAGATCGAGGATGTCAGGCTGGGCATGAAACTCCCGGGAGTTGTAACCAACATAACCGCATTCGGCGCCTTTGTGGATATAGGGGTTCACCAGGACGGGCTGATACATATCAGCCAACTTTCAGACGGTTTTGTGAAAAATCCCAATGAGGTGGTCAAGGTCAATCAGAAAGTGAACGTCACAGTGCTGGATGTGGATCTAAACAGGAGAAGAATCTCCCTTTCCCTGAAAAAACAATCAGAAGCAGACAATTAATCCTCAAAAAGTTCAGGATTTAAGAACTTTCAGCCGCTTTTCTGATTTCCCTCAGCATGTCCCGCACCAGGTCCGTCCCAAGTCTTTTTGAATAGCGTATCTGATCAATATATTTTGCGTCCTTTATGATCCTGATTATATCGGTTTTTTGAATTACATTATGAGGCGGGAGGTTGCACTGTTTCGCATACTTGTCCCTGATATCAAAAACTTCCCTGAAATTTTTCTTCTTGTCATCCTGAAGTCTGCTATATCCGCTTATCTTTTTGTATTTATCCTCCGGGTCTCTCGTGTAATCCTTGTTCTGTATCTGCAGGTTCTTCAGGAGAAAGATTTCCATCAATTTTCTGGTGTGCAGTTTTGCTAAAATGCTGTCTTTCAACGCCGGCAGATACCTTACATCGTTGAGGGCGTAATCGATCGCCTGATCGAAAACAGGTCTCTTCGTCCAGTTGTATTGCTGATATCTCCTTTTCTTCCCCAGGACAATCCCAAGTTCAAATGCTATTACGGAATGAAGGTCCTTTTTTTCATGGTTAAGAAGCTCGACCGCCGGCCTTAAATCCAGTATCGATTTTATTTCTATGCCGGCCGAGTTTTTCAGCAGCGACAAATCACTTCCTGCATCGTACATTATTTTCAGGATGTTCGGATTCTCAAAGAGAAGTTTAAGGACTTTACTGCCTATATTGAATGGATCAATGATTACATCGTTTGTTCCATCGAAGACCTGCGTTAAGCACAATTTTTCTCCATAGGCATGACAATTACACTCGGCTTCTATGTCCAAAGCGATAATATGAAACTCTTTCTCTTTAAACTTGTTCAGGTATGACCGGAGATCGGTCTCGTTTTCAATATTAATATAACTCACAATAATCTCTTATCCATCAATAGTTAATGGCAAACTTCGGCAAAAAAAGGCGAAAGTAATACATTAATTATAAGCTTCTCAGGCGTAAACTTAAAGCGCGGGGGGTGTCCTGTTCAAATTTTCCAGGAACTTCCCTGGGTGAAACGCTTTTTTAAGCAGCCTTATCCCCTGGTCAAGTGCCTGTACTTAATCCTGTGGGGCTGGTCAGCGGCCGCGCCGAGACGCTTTTTCCTGTCCGCTTCATATTCCGAATAATTTCCGTCGAACCAGACCGCCCGGCTGTCACCCTCAAAGGCAAGTATGTGGGTGGCGATCCGGTCAAGGAACCAGCGGTCGTGGCTGATGACCAGGGCGCATCCGGCAAAATTCTCCAATGCCTCTTCCAGGGCGCGCATGGTGTTTACGTCCAGATCATTTGTGGGCTCGTCAAGCAGCAGAACATTCGCCTCTTCCTTGAGCATCCGGGCCATATGGACGCGGTTTCTTTCACCTCCGGACAACATTGAAACTTTTTTCTGCTGATCGCTCCCGGAGAAATTGAAGCGCGCCACATAAGCACGTGAGTTGACCTCCCTCTTACCGAGCTGGATAACATCCAGCCCGTCGGTGATCACCTCCCATATGGACTTGTCAGGATCAAGGTCATCACGGCTCTGGTCAACGTATGCCGGTTTTACTGTTTCTCCGGTCTTGAAGGTGCCGGAATCCGGCTTTTCCTGACCGGTGATCATACGGAACAGAGTGGTCTTTCCCGCTCCGTTCGGTCCGATGATCCCTACAATACCCCCGGGGGGAAGGGAGAATGTTAATTCTTCAATAAGAAGATTGTCTCCATACGCCTTTGTTACATTATCAGCGCTTATAACTTCATCACCCAGACGGGGGCCGGGCGGAATGTATATTTCGAGTTCTTTTGATCTTTTTTCCGTATCCTGACTGAGGAGCGCCTCGTAGGAATTAATACGCGCCTTTGATTTCGCGTGGCGTCCCTTTGGGCTCATCTGTATCCACTCGAGTTCACGCTGGAGTGTTTTTTGCCGTCCGCTCTCGGTCTTCTCTTCCTGCTGCAGGCGGTTTTTCTTCTGCTCCAGCCAGGATGAGTAATTGCCCTTCCATGGTATGCCCTGCCCTCTGTCGAGTTCCAGGATCCATCCGGCCACATTATCGAGAAAATAGCGATCATGTGTCACCGCGATGATTGTGCCGGGATAGCTCTGAAGATGGTGCTCCAGCCAGGCCACGGTCTCTGCGTCCATATGGTTTGTGGGCTCGTCCAGGAGCAGGATGTCCGGCTTTTGCAGAAGCAGTCTGCAGAGGGCGACACGCCTTCTTTCACCTCCGGATACGATTTTGATCGGGGTGTCTCCCGGAGGACAGCGCAGTGCGTCCATGGCCATCTCAAGACGTGAATCAAGGTCCCACGCGTCCTGCGCGTCAAGCTTCTCCTGCACCTCTCCCTGACGTTCGATCAGTTTGCTCATCTCATCGTCAGACATGGGCGCGGCGAATTTTTCATTGATAAGGTTGTATTCATGAAGAGCGTCTACTGTCTCCTTTACCCCTTCTTCAACGATTTCGCGAACTGTCTTTGTATCATCAAGTTCCGGCTCCTGTTCAAGCAGCCCTACAGTGTGGCCGGGTGACAGGACCGTCTCACCGTTGAACTCCCTGTCTTTTCCCGCGAGTATACGGAGAAGGGAGCTTTTCCCGGATCCGTTGAGACCGAGCACCCCTATCTTCGCGCCGTAGAAATAGGAGAGATAGATGTCCTTCAGGACAGGTTTCTTGTCATAATATTTGCTTACTCCGATCATGGAGTAAATGATTTTATCGGGTTCATTGCTCATCTTTATCTTAAATCCTTTCCTTTAATAGTGGATGCGGGCCCAAAAGCCCCTGATTTTAACTATAGTTAAATCTCATCATGAAGTATGAATTATACCATAAAAAAACAGTCTCGACCGTTAAACAGCTTGTGTGCGGAAGAACCGCCCAATAAGATGTAAAGGTTGAAATGTCATAATTTCAAACGACAATCTTTACTTTTCAAGACGTTCCTCAAGTATACATTCCTGGTTTGGGGCCTGGCGCGCTAGGCACCTACGGGACTATAAACTTTCTTTATAGAATATAGAAACATTTTATTATTTTTTCCTTTCTGCTTATAGTCAGTAAATATCTAAAATCCTTATAAAATAAATGGTTATGGTCTTTTGTCGGCTGGCATTCCTATTGCTAACTCAAGATAGGGGTTTTATATACAAAGATAAAAGACTGAAAGAAATTAAAAGAACGCATGGAACAATTTAGAAAAGTGTGACCATAACAATATGTCAAGTGAAGACAGAACAGACAGCCTGAAATATATTTATCAATAACTATCTATTAAGCTTTATTCCATAACAGTATGAACCTAAAAAATGGGAGCTGTTGGGCGATATTGGAGTATTCGCATGTAAAAACAGAACATCTAAAGGAGGAGCTATCATGGGAAGTAAATCAGAGAAAAAAGCAGGATTGTTTATCGCGTGTTATGAAATCGGTGGTAATATGCCTGGTGCACCTTTGTTCAAAGTCCACCTTAGCGTATATACACCAGCTGAAACGCTCTCCGGTATAGGTCAGATCACCCAAGCTACCAGACCACCCCTGGATATTGGGACGAGGCTTCAGGGCCAATACACATACATGTGCGTGATGCCTAAAACCTGCCACATTCTCATCACTGCCACTGGTTATCCCGTAATCAAATGGCCACAGGGAGGAGGCATAGGCCCTGTCATTCCACCCAATGTTGACTTGAGAATGGTTGTCACTGAAGACTGGAAGTCTGGTGCAGCTAATTATAAGTATGTTGATAACAAAGGCAATTGGCATGAAATTAAGGACGCACCGGTAAAACTCGTCCCATGTAACACCATATAAGGAGAACAAGAACATGGAAAAAAAACAGGATATTTTGCTAAACAGCCATTTTGCAAACAAATATGGTTATTGATGGAGAACTTGGTTGGTTTTCAAGAGAATACAATGCTTCAACTGGTTATATGTGGAGATATAGACCTGATAATTCCGGAGTTTATGAGGCGATTGAAGAAATACTTCTTCATCCATCCACTGATGCTGTGGGTGTTCCGGGAATGATTATCTGGAAGTTTAAGGCAATAAGAGAAGGTATGGGATCTGTAATGTTTGAACTTTATCCACCTGCTGGAAAAGAACCTGTTGAAACGATAGTCATTAAAATCGAAGTGAATAAGTAACCTGTATGGCCGATGACATTGGTCACATTGGATAGGCGAATATTAAGTGGTTAGGGGGGTCGGGTTTGACGGCCAGTCAAGATGAAACCGGAGCTACTTAAGAAGCAAGAGAGTGTGGTGCGTTTTTAGTGCTTTACCAGAAACTATGTAATAACTTGTTGTGGGGCAATGCAGGAGGGCATGGTGAGCAATGGTTTTGTTGCTACTGGGGATTAACACTTATTCTGAAAGGGGGTGATAAATGAGAATGTCTTGGAAATGTTTCAGGCAAGGAAAGCTTAATACTCGTTCTAAAAAAAGGAGGTAGACAAATGGCGTTTATGAATGTTCGGCTGAAATTTGATCCTGGAGTCGTTATGTACCTGGTTATCATAGACAGGATGATTGAAATGCATAAAGGTGTAATGATGGTGCGACCAACCGAAAAATTCCAGGATATGGTGTATAAAGAGGTCATGAACCATGTAGTTGGTGGACAGGAACCTCCGGAACAAATCCGTACAGCTATTTTGAACCTTGCGGATGACATGATGGCTGGTCGGGATGTGACTATGCGTGCTGGTGATTACATCGCCCTGATGAACTTTGCCAGAGAGCAGAAAATGGTATAAATATGTTCCACATTTCAGGAGAAAAGGTGCTGATCCTTTTCTCCTGAAATCCAATGTGCTGAATTTAACATATAGAGAGGATTGGTGTTTATGGAATTTGAAGGATTTCCAAGCGTTATCGGCCTTGAGTTGACTCTTGCCTGTAACCTTCGTTGCAAGCACTGTGCATCATCCGCCGGTCACCCTCGTCTGAATGAGCTTAGTCTGGAAGAGATCCTTAATATTTGTGACCAGTTCCCTGACCTCCTGGTACAGGAAGTTGACTTTACCGGGGGTGAGCCGCTTCTCCACCCCGACTGGTTCAGGATCGCCACTTACCTTCGTGACTTGAATATTCCAGTGCGTATGGTCTCAAACGGTGTGTACCTGAAAGATAATATATCACGTCTTGTAGATGCCGGAATAGCAACAGTAGGTATCAGCGTGGATGGTCTTGAGACCATGCATGATCACATTCGCGAGAGGCCGGGACTGTTCAGGGAGATTATCGATGGAGTGGAGGCGGCACTTGCCGCAGACTTACCAATAGCAGCGATCACAGCTGTTAACAATTATAATGTGAGTGAGTTGCCGAAGTTGTATAGCCTCCTGCAACGTTTAGGTATTCGTCATTGGCAGGTCCAACCAATTTTCTCCCGCGGCCGTGCACGGGAAAAAGAGCTGACTTTATCAGAATCCTCCTTTTTGGAACTGGGCGAGTTCGTGCACAGTAATGTCGCATCGTGTGGAACGGCTGGATTCAGCATGATGCCTGCGGATGGGGTTGGCTACTTCACAGAGCTGGACACACGGGATACTGCCTGGCAAGGTTGTGGCGCCGGCATGTCGTCCTGTGGTATCACGGCCGACGGCAAGGTTAAGGGTTGTCTCTCGCTCCCGGACCATCTTGTGGAGGGCGACCTGCGTAAGCGAGACCTGTGGAGTATTTGGTTCGATAAAACTTCGTTCCTTTATAACCGCGGTTTTTCACAGGGAGATCTTGGCGAGAACTGCACAAGTTGCGAGTTCGGCGAGCAATGCAGGGGCGGATGCTCGGTTATGTCCTATTCAGCCACTCAGCAGTTCCACAACGACCCATATTGTTTTCATAGAATTCTATCCCATGGACATAAAGGGGAAGACAGGAAAATGATGTCGCATCAATAAAAAGCAGACACAAAAAAAGGTTGGCCAAGGGAAAATGCCACAAGTCGAGGCGAATAATCCACTCTGATGACAAAGAAGAGACAAAGGGCTCCCTTGATTATGGACAAAAATGCCCTTCTGCGGTCTATAATAGAAAAATAGAGCAAGGAATAGCAAAGGGAGATCCGGGCCATTTCTTCACGGTTCAAGGGTAGCCCTATTTCCCTGGACCTCTTTCAGAGCTGAGACTTAATGATGTAGCGGGCAGGTCGGGCATGCGGAAAGGAATGGCAGTGGGCAAGAGGCAGGGGTTACTGGAAAAACTTCTTAGCTTCTTCTTCCAATTTTGTCATATACCTTTTTTCTATGGATAATGCCAAGAATGCGAACTTCGTTTTTTACTACTTTAAATACTACCCGGTAATCCCCCACCCGAAGTTTCCAGTATCCCTTGAGGGTTTTTCTCAAAGGCTCTCCATACATGTGCGGTTCCGTGGTTAGTCGGGTCTCAATAGCTTTTTTAATGCGGTTCCGGATATTTTTATTTAAAGCCGGAATATCAACGTCTTTTACATCAGGATGATAGCTGAGTTTAAATGGCAATACTACCAGACCTCTTCATGTTTTAAGGCCTTTGCTTTTCGGAAGGTTTTTTCCCTGGCATCGGCAAAAGAAGTGAGCGCCACATCTTCATGGATCTCAAGGGCTTCCCTGATCAGGTCCCGGGCTTTCAGCGACAAAGACACGCCATCGCGGCCGGCCAGTTCTTCAACGGTCTTATAGAGGGGTTCTTCAAGGATAATGTTTATTCTTGGTTTCGTTGTTGGCATATTGACCTCCTGTTTGAAGTGTAACATATGTGAGACACCCGACGCAAGCAGAGTTGGAGGGGAGGGGAACGTTGGAATGATGGTGGGGCGTAGGTACATGGCGTGCCATGTCCCTGCTTTTGCCTGTGTTAATGGTGTTATCCCGTGAAAGTGGTTCGGCATGACATATAACTTCAGCTAATTCAACATTTGGCCGTATATCCCCTGTATGCATCCATTCCCGGTGGATGACCTTTCCGGATTCATTTAATTTCATTTCCCCATGTCCCCTGACGTTCGATTATAACATGGTAATGAACGACCATGATTCAGTGCCTGGGGATTGTTACTTGTCCGTTTTCGTTTTGCACTTTCAAGCCCCGCCCCCATTATTATACTCCTGAAAAATTATGTTTTATGTAGTATCATATGAAATATCCGATAAGGATATACGTCCTTTGAGTGAGATGTAATGCCATTATGAAGGTTTTCGGCAGGGAAAAAGTATCGGAAGACGAAAAAGTCTATATTTTATAAGGGGTTTACGGAGCTTTCAAAAAAGGCTAAAATAGGGGTAGGTTACAAAAGGTAACATAACCTGTTGAATTTATTATCAAAAGCGGTCTTTGACAACTGTATAAATGGGTATAAAGGAGGCCCGAAAAATGTTAGTAACTCGGGGTTACAAAAAAGCAGGGTATAACCTGTTGATATTATTGAGTAAAAAAGGGGTGCGGTGAGAACATAAGACCTGATGAATAAGGGATTGCGACTAACTTCCTCAACGTCGGAGGCTGCAAGCTCATAATGCGTGAGAACATAAGACCTGATGAATAAGGGATTGCGACGGGATATCTTCTGCAGGCAATACAGCCCCGCATTATGTGAGAACATAAGACCTGATGAATAAGGGATTGCGACGTTCGCGCTGGAACTGTTAGACACCCTACTTCCGAACAGTGAGAACATAAGACCTGATGAATAAGGGATTGCGACCTTTTTGCATCTGTTCTTGGTTTATGTTTTTTTATTGTCGTGAGAACATAAGACCTGATGAATAAGGGATTGCGACACTATTACAGATTAAATGGATATTAAAATGCCTGCCATAGGTGAGAACATAAGACCTGATGAATAAGGGATTGCGACCCATTCCAGCTCTGCCCCGCACATCGACCTGGCCAAATCGTGAGAACATAAGACCTGATGAATAAGGGATTGCGACGGATTAGAATAACCTCACCATCATTGAGAGGGGTCGAGTGTGAGAACATAAGACCTGATGAATAAGGGATTGCGACCTAATTGATTCCCTGTCAGTCCGCCATTCATTCGTGCCATGTGTGAGAACATAAGACCTGATGAATAAGGGATTGCGACTTGCCTGGTTGAGCCAAGTAAGGCTATTTGACGATGTGAGAACATAAGACCTGATGAATAAGGGATTGCGACTGAAATTCAATGATTTCACCCGCTCCCCCGCTGATTGTGTGAGAACATAAGACCTGATGAATAAGGGATTGCGACTCAACAAAAAACTCCGTGGCTGAACCCGTGTTCATAAAGTGAGAACATAAGACC
>VAPF01012029.1_pt1 | contig 18846 bp, 21 predicted proteins | sample 3393931 | NCBI WGS metagenome assembly VAPF01 (sample SAMN08290437, study PRJNA428436) | hydrothermal vent metagenome | isolation source: Deep-sea hydrothermal vent chimney | place: Atlantic Ocean: South-mid Altantic Ridge | depth 2773 m m | reverse complement strand
CCTGGTTTTGCAGTAGAATCCACTTTATTTGCATCTAACTGTAATTTACCAAAAACTGGACCATCTTTTAATTTAAAGCCCAAACGTACACGGTCGGCGCCAAAGGTTGTACCACCTAGCGCACCATCTTTATTTGACTGGTTACCTTTTTGCTGTGCGGTAATTTGGGTAAAACCAAACCATTTCACTTTCATTTCTGCCTGTGCGGGGACGGCAGCAACCAGACCCGCAACAACGGCAAGGGATAATATCGATTTATTCATTATGCAAGACTCCTGCATTAGTTTTTTTATGATCATAGCTATAATTACAAAATGCTATTACTTCCTGCGCCTCCCCCAATGAAAGCGGTTTGCCTCATCTTAAAAAGCGATTCGTTCTGAAGCAATAACATTATCTTCTGCACAGAGGATTCTAACTATCAAAACACTCGTGTACAAATGACTATGGGCAGTATATTCAGATCCATTTAAATTGCAAGTATATTCATGCAATAATTTACTATGCGCTTGTTTATTTTGGTTATTCAGCCGAAATAACGTCATTCTGGCCGTGAATATAGTTAAAAATACGAGTCAATAAAAAACAGACCGGAAATTATTAAATAAAAGTAATGTTGCATTTCTGCATGTTCAACAAAATTTAAGCGGTGGAGAGAGTACCTGCCCTTAAAATTGTGCGAATAAATTCGCACGTCCAAATTACCCGGCAAGCTGCAAAAAATTAACCGAAGAAAATTTACCAGGGAGAACGGTAATTAGGCGACATTCAGAGGCTCTCCAAATATCCCACCAGCACAAAAAAGCCCCTGCAAGCAGGGGCTTTTTTGTATTTCTATATGGCTTAATGTTTCGAGACTTAACGTTTTGAAAACTGTGTCGCCCGACGTGCTTTGCGCAAGCCCACTTTTTTACGTTCAACTTTACGTGCATCACGGGTAACATAACCTGCCTGACGCAATGGAGCACGGTAGGATTCATCATAAGCCATTAAGGCACGGGTAATACCATGCCTGATTGCACCGGCCTGGCCGGAAATTCCGCCACCAGCAACGGTGACATTAATATCAACACTGTTTTTCATGTCCACCGTATCCAGTGGCTGACGGACAATCATGCGTGCCGTTTCACGTCCGAAAAATTCATCCAGTGGTTTACCGTTAACGTTTATATCGCCTGCACCGGTTGTTAGAAATACCCGGGCACTTGATGTTTTGCGTCGCCCTGTTGCGTAATATTGTTCTGCCATGCTAAACCTTTAACTTTAAAGTGTAATTGCTACTGTGTAATTGTTACTGTGTAATTACTGCTGGATGATAGACACTGGATGGTATATTAAATTTCCAGTGGTTGAGGTTGTTGTGCAATATGCTGATGTTCGGCACCCGCGTAAACTTTTAATTTACGGTACATTGCACGCCCCAGAGGGGTTTTAGGTAACATACCTTTTACCGCAAGCTCAATCACCCGTTGTGGGGCTCGCTCGATCATATCGGTAAAATTGGTTTCTTTCAGCCCACCCATATAACCTGAGTGATGATAATATATTTTATTTTTGGCTTTATTACCACTCACACGTACTTTTTCTGCATTAATCACAACGATGTAGTCACCGGTGTCAACATGTGGTGTATAAATTGCTTTATGCTTACCGCGTAACCGGCGCGCAATTTCACTTGCCAGTCGCCCCAGTGTTTTACCATCAGCATCAACCAGAAACCAGTCACGTTTCACGTTGTCTGCCTTAGCGCTTATGGTTGTCTTCGTTAATCCGGTTTTCATCGCTAGTCCCGCTGAAATCTCAATACATTAAAATTAGGTGTGTCGAGACAGCTCGCCCGACAAAGAGGCGGAATCTTACAGAAAATATGTGAAATAAACAAGTTTTTTGACGGCTGCGTGGAAAATAAATAGTGGCCAGGGAAAGTGACCAAGGAAAGTGTCCAGGGAAACCGAAACCCGCAGAATGACCATCATGTATCCAGTGCTGATAACTTAGGAGCCTGTCCCAGGCTCGCCGCAAGTTACGGAGAATTAACCCGACAGGGGTTAATTTCGGGCAAAAAAAAGCGCGGAAGGGATTCCGCGCCAAAATTACCACCAAAGGGAGGATGGAGGAAATATGAAAAAAACTACTCAATAACGTAATTCGTATAAGTATATTCTAATATTTTTACTGTCTTGTCAACCCTTTTTTTCCCGTAGCGATACCAGGTTGCTTCAGGATAGACCACAATAACGAGTCCAGGTTCACAACAGTTCATCCATCCGGCTGAATTAATTCTCACCTTGCCTTCACCCGCCAGACCAGGTGCGCTGATTTTTTCTTTGGCATAAGTTACTAACGGGGTGGATAAAATATATAAAAATTTGGTTTAAAATGTTGCATCTCGATGCCGATGCAGCCATTATTACCCCATGCGATATTACAGCCCTTTTGATCAGTTTATTATGCAGGCGGACAACACCCTGCGAACGTTTGCCGGAACCGGTACCACAACCGCTCGTGACTACCCTGCCGAATCTATTGATGAAATAGAATTACAGGAGAACGAAAGAAAACATAGCGCTGGTTTAATGCGTGTTAACCACAGCGGCGAGGTGTCTGCGCAGGCGCTGTATCAGGGTCAGGCGATTACCGCCAAAGATCCTCTTATCCGTGAAAAACTACAGCAGGCGGCAATCGAAGAAAATGACCATCTGAAATGGACCCACACCCGACTACAGGAACTGGGTAGCCACACCAGTATAGTCAATCCACTTTGGTACACCGGTTCGCTGGCTCTTGGCGCTTTTGCCGGTGCATTGGGTGATAAATGGAGCCTGGGTTTTCTGGCGGAAACCGAACATCAGGTAGTGCGCCACCTTGCCTCACACCTCGAGCGTCTGCCCGGGCACGATGCAAGAAGCCGTGCCATTATCGAACAGATGAAAATAGACGAACTGAAACACGCAACCACTGCCATTGAAAACGGAGCGGCGGAACTGCCCTTTGTAGTAAGAAAACTGATGGCAACCATGTCGAAGATAATGACCGTAACAAGCTATTATATTTAAGCCCGTGAATAACTAATTACCGTTCTCCTTAGTAATTACCGTTCCCCCTGGGAGCCTGTCCGAGCCGGAAAAATCTATTCATCGGAATAAAATACTGCCCGCTGGACTTTCTGCCAGACACTCTCCCCGAATATCTGCTTAATCACCAGTGCGATGGCAATATTCCCCTGCGATAACAAACTATCATGGAATAACTCTATATCCTGCGGGGAACGGGGTAAATGCTGTTGTTTGAGCTGCGATATCATTTCCCCACCAACAGCAGAACATGAGGGTATTGTGGGCATAGCCAGATAACGGCTGACTTCAGCCATTGCCCGTGCCGGTTCTAAACCGAGTTTTTCGGTCAGCAGCGCAGCAGCCTGTTTAGGCGTAAAGTGGCCGGTTTGCAGCTTTACATCAATCACTACCTGCAACGCCTGCAACAAACGCTCACGCAGCAGCATAAAATGGTGCTCACTGGTATTAAACAAGCCCGATTTTTTCACAGATTCTTCTTCACAATACAGCGCCCAGCCTCCGTACAGCGTAGCTGAGGTATTGATTAAACGGGCAGGATTGCCAGTACAATACTGATTCGCCATAACAGACTGGAGATGATGACCAGGGAACGTATCACGCACACTGCATAGATCCCTGTAATACTTATTATATGCAGGTGGCAATTTATCGTCAGACCTGGCTGTCACATAGTAGATCCCCTGCTGCTTCAGGTCGGCTGGTGTGGGTGGCAGATAGAGAGAGAAGGTAACCGTATCCTGCAAAAAATCCGGTATCTGCTGCACCACTAATGACTGCGTATAAGGCAAGGTAATAAATGACTGATCTTCTACCCACTGGTGCAACCGACGTATCCGGTTACGATATTCATCCAGCAGACTATCCGTAGAGGAACGTACAGCCTGCATTTCCTCCAGCCAGCTTTGTCCATCTTCATTGCCACGAATTTTTTTTACCAGCCGCTTTAATTCCTGCTCCGTTTCAGCAACCAGCCGCTGCCCGAATACAAGTAATTGTGAGGCATCAATATTCAGAAAATGCCGACGTTTTAACAGGCGATTAAATGCTTCCTCACCAATGGCATAATCCCCTTTTGCCTGTGGCGTAATATCGGTTGCAAGGAAATTTGCAAACTGTTGCAAAGCACTTGCTGCCTCATCTAGCAGCGGCTGTAATCGTGCCGGGTTGGTGAACCGGGCCTGCGTAAAGGGATGACGAACCAGACCGCGAATAAAATCGGCACCACTGGTACACCGCTCTATGGCCGTATCCAGCCATTCAGGTACAACTTTTTGCGGCGACTCCAGCAACATTATTTTTGCACCGCGCAGGTAGCCGGGAATAGACGCCAGGCGCTGCTTCATTGCCCGATGAAAATTTTTCCCCGGATAAATTAATAACTGGCAGATGGCATTGACCGGAAGGTAAGCGACAGGATCCCTGAAGCGCCAGTCACGCACACTCAATTCATGCAGCTCGATACTGATTGCTCCTTTTAGCAGATTACAATCGAGTTTTCTGCCTTCATCTAATTTTGTTTCATTCACTTCTTCCAGGGCAGATTTCATCATTTGATTTAACGCAATCAGTGCGCCAATATCATCGTGTTTATAACTGCGCAACTGACCGGCATAATCATCCACACCAGAGAGTGCTGCCAGCTCGGGATGAAATCTCAACCAGGCATGGTAGTACTGCTGCAGTAAAGTATCAAATGACTGTTGCGGGGTGATGTCTGTGGCTTCCATTTTTCCAGTGTCCTGCCTTTTTTAATCTGTTGCTTCAATCACTTCGTAATCGTGCGTAATTTCCACACAACTTGCCAGCATAATAGAAACAGAACAGTATTTTTCTGCGGTAAGACGCACCGCTTTTTCCACTCGTCTGTGATCAAGGTTTTTCCCCTTCACTACATAATGCACGTGAATTTTTGTGAAAACCTTCGGTACTTCCGTTGCCCGCTCTGCCGACAGCTCAACATGACAGTCGGTAATTACCTGACGTGCTTTTTGCAGAATCAACACCACATCAAACGCGGTACACCCGCCCATACCCAGCAATACCATTTCCATTGGGCGCACGCCCAGATTGCGACCACCACTTTCCGGCGGACCATCCATTACCAGTGCATGTCCGGTTTCCGATTCGCCCACAAAAGACATATTATCCAGCCATTTCACTACTGCTTTCATAATTCTCAACCTTTTTTATAATTATTACTGAAACAGATAAATTACCCCGCCGCAAGCGGACAGGGTATTAAAGCAGAAACCGGATTTTTTAATCACAAGATGTTGATTCATGACTTATTCAGAGCTTCCTTAAACAATTCTGCCAGTTTCTCTCCGGGCTGCGGTGCTCGCATAAATGCCTCTCCAATCAGAAAAGCATACACCTGATGATCAAGCATATATTTCACATCATCTGCGGTATGTATGCCACTTTCGGTTACCGTTATTCTATCTGGTGGAATCATCGTAAGCATTCTACTGGTGGTTTCCAGAGAGGTCTCAAAGGTTCGCAAATTCCGGTTATTAATACCGATTAGTTTTGCACCGGTCTGTAATGCTCGCTCCATTTCTTTCTCATCATGCACTTCCATTAAGACATCCATACCAAGCACAGATGATAAGGCTAGCAGTTCATGCAGCATAGTGTCATTTAACGCCGCAACAATCAGTAATATGCAATCGGCACTGATTGCTCTGGCTTCATACACCTGATACGGATCAATAATAAAGTCTTTACGGATAACCGGCAGGCTACAGGCGGCTCGTGCCTGTCGCAGATAATCCTCATGGCCCTGAAAAAAATCCCGATCAGTAAGAACGGAAAGGCAGCTTGCGCCATGAGACGCATAACTTTGTGCTATTTCTGATGGCCTGAAGTTTCCCCTTAATAGCCCTTTACTGGGGGACGCTTTTTTTATTTCGGCAATAACGGCTGCCTGTTTTTGCTGTGTTTTTGCCTCTATTGCTGCAATAAATCCACGCGGTAACCCCGCTTCTTCTGCACGTTTTTTCATTTTTGCAATCGGCACGGAAGCGGAACGTTGAGCAATTTCCTGCTGTTTACGTTGCAAAATTTTCAGCAGAATATCAGGTGGGGAATGAGCCATTATTTTTATCACTACCTTTTATGAGTATTCGTAGCAGATATCCATTAAAGTTTATTACTAAAAATTGCCAGTTTTTGTGATTAGCTGTTCCAGCTTTTCATTTACGACACCACTGGCAATTACCTGACTGGCTTTTTCAATCCCTGCTGCCAGTGTCTCCGCCAGCCCGGCAACATAAATGGCGGCACCGGCATTTAAACAAACAATATCTTTCGCTGGTCCGTCCGTATTGGTGAATACATCACGAATAATAGCCAGACTGTGGGCAGCGTCACTGGCATGAATCTGCGTCATGCTGGCGGAATGATAGCCGAAATCTTCCGGTCTGATACGGAAGCTGGAGACTTTACCGTGTTTTAATTCTGCAATAAAGGTCGGTGATGTGATACTGATTTCATCCATGCCATCATCGGCGTGTACAACCAGCACATGGTCACTGCCAAGTTTTTTTAATACCTGCGCCAGTGGTTCCACCAGTTCCCGACTAAATACGCCGATAACCTGATTTGGTGCCGCCGCCGGGTTGGTCAGTGGGCCAAGAATATTGAAAATGGTTCGTACTGCCATTTCCTTTCGTGGGCCGATGGCATATTTCATTGCACCATGATGTTTCGGCGCAAACATAAAACCAACACCGATCTCATTGACACAATCGGCAACCTGCTCAGGCGTGATCTCAAGGTTTACTCCCGCCGCTTCCAGTACATCGGCACTACCCGATTTACTGCTGATAGAACGGTTACCGTGTTTGGCAACGCGGCCCCCGACAGCGGCAACGACTATCGCGCTGGCAGTAGAAATATTAAAACTGCCGGACGCATCACCCCCGGTGCCACAGGTATCGACCAGATGCTCTTTGTTTACCTCCACTTTAGTGGATAACGCTCGCATTACACTGGCGGCGGCAGCAATTTCATCAATCGTTTCCCCTTTCATCCGCAGGCCGATTAAAAAACCACCAATCTGTGCTGGCGTGGCTTCACCGGTCATTATCAGGCGCATCACTGCGGCCATTTCATCACCATCTAAATTTTGCTTTTCTGTAACGGCTTTTATTGCTGCCTGCATATCCATTCAACTTACCTCAATTTTTTTGTATGCCTGTTATCAGGAAACGGCTACATCTTCAAAAAATTATTTAACAGACGGTGTCCGTGTTCTGTCAGAATTGACTCAGGATGAAACTGTACCCCTTCAACCGGTAGCGTCTTATGCCGTACGCCCATAATCTCATCCACCGCACCACTCTCGGTTTCTGTCCAGGCGGTTATTTCCAGACATGCGGGCAGCGACTGTTTTTCGATAACCAGCGAATGATAGCGCGTGGCAGTACAGGGATTTTTTAACCCGGAAAAAACATGCTCACTTTTATGATAAATTTTTGACGTTTTGCCGTGCATAATTTTACCCGCATGGACAATTTTACCGCCATAAACCTGACCAATACTCTGATGCCCCAGACATACGCCCAGTATCGGCATTTCATTACCAAAACGTTCTATTGCCGACATTGAAATACCGGCCTGATCTGGGGTACACGGCCCCGGTGAAATCATGATACGTTCCGGTTTCATTGCACTGATATCATCCAGAGTAATTTCATCGTTACGACGAACCACGACATCGGCACCCAGTTCGCCCAGATACTGCACCAGGTTATAGGTAAACGAATCATAATTGTCGATCATTAATAACATCGTTTTCTACTCACTTTTTTATTCAGTCTTCCTGTCTATAGCTGGCATTATATCTTTTCTGGCAAATGGCGCGGCTAATGGCTCGCCAACAAACAGACCCTGCCCCGGCCAGGCTACACTTTTCCAATAAGCCTCAATCAATGATTCACCCTGGGTGTAGCGATCAATCACGATGCCTGGATTGGGAAATTTCTCGGTGAAGGCACACGGCTCAACGACTGTACCATAACTACCGGTTACTCCTGCATCCAGCCATTTTAGAATACTCATCTGTTTTGTCGCCAGCAAATTACCACCGGTAGAGGTAAGGTGGTCGGCAATAGCACCGGGCAGATAAATATTGGTATCCAGGTCTTTCACGCGCACCTTACCGGTAAAATAAAACAACACATCCTTTTTATTTTTCAGCGCATCCGTCTGTACCTGTTTTATTTTTATTCGCTTCGACAAGCGTGCAACAATAACCGGGTAACGCCTTGAACGTACATTCCTCGCTTTGTCCGAGGTACTGACCAGATAGGCAGTACCCGCTGGGAAAGTGCCATCCGCGGCAACGCCGTGGTCGATCATTTCCTTTATATGTTTCAGGTCACTACCCGCCAGCAAAATACTCGGGCGAATACCCAAATCCGTATAAGGGGTTGAGGTATCCGCATTATAATACGAACTGCGTTTTGTTGGCTTACAGCCTTTGGCGCAATACGCTGGATCAAAACCGAAGGTCATGGCACTGGTTATTGACATACAGGCAACACGGTAGGGTTGTGTCCAGGCCATAGCGTAAAACTGTACCGACTTTGGGGTTTGCGCATAAACCTGCCGGCGCAATCGCCGAAATACTTTTTTATCCAGCATTTTTTTTACCGGTATCCGTATGCGTATAATATTCTGTGGTGGAATATGACGTTTGCGCTGGTAATAGCGGGCAATCTGCTGACTTTGTGGATCATCCAGATTGACAATCAGTGCTAACTGTTGCGGCGAAACCGCAGCCTGAACGGCTGATAAAAAACCGCAATATATCAGCGCCACGGTTAGCAGATTCCACGGATAAAATATTTTTACCATCTTCCTCACCCGGCTGATTCCTAACGATGCGTCCGTGATGCATCCAGCCCGGCTTCCGCCATTGCCACTGCACGGAAAATGGCGCGGGCTTTATTCATGGTTTCCAGCCATTCATTTTCTGGCACGGAATCATAGACGATGCCTGCACCAGCCTGAATCGACAGACGCTTATCTTTAATGACGGCGGTTCGAATCGCAATAGCTGTATCCATATTGCCGTTCCATGAAAGATAGCCCACCGCGCCGGAATAAATTCCCCGCTTCACCGGTTCAAGCTCATCAATAATTTCCATGGCACGAATTTTGGGTGCGCCGCTGACCGTTCCCGCCGGAAAGGTTGCGCGTAATACATCCATTGCATCCATCCCGTCTTTCAGCTCACCACTCACATTCGAGACGATATGCATGACATGGGAATAACGTTCAACCTGCATTTTTTCCGTTAGTTGTACACTGCCGATTTTACTCACCCGGCCAGCATCATTACGCCCCAGATCGATCAACATCAGATGTTCAGCCAGCTCTTTCGGGTCCGCCAGTAATTCTTTTTCCAGTGCAGCATCTTCGGCATCATCCCGACCCCGTGGTCGAGTACCCGCAATCGGACGTACCGTCACTTTTCCTTCTTCGACACGCACCAGAATTTCCGGTGATGAACCCACAACATGGTGATCGCCGAGATCCAGATAATACATATACGGGGACGGGTTTAAACTGCGCAGCGCACGATATAAATCCAGCGGTGGCGCATCAAGGCCGATAGTCAGGCGTTGCGATAGCACCACCTGCATAATATCCCCATCAATAATGTATTCACGGGCTTTTGCTACCGCTGCTTTGTAACCTGCTTCGGTAAAACCGGAAACAAAATCTTCTTCATCAATCTGTTTCGGATTATGGCCCCCTCGCTCAGGCAGTGGCTGATGCAGAGAGTGTTCAATTTCACGCAGACGTTTTTCACCCTGAGCCAGAGCATCGGCGATATGCGGATCCACCTGCACAATAATATAAAGTTTGCCGGAAAGATTATCAAAAACAATCACTTCTTCCGACACCATTAATAAAATATCCGGGGTTCCTAGCGGATCGGGTTTTTTCTCCTGTAAGGATCTGTTGGTTACCAGCCGTGGTTCAATATATTCAATGGTTTCATAGCCAAAATAGCCAACCAGCCCACCGGTAAAGCGTGGTAGTTCTTCTCTCTCAAACACCTGATAGGTTTTCTGGTAATTACTTATCCATGTCAGCGGGTCATCAACCCGGTACTGTGAAATACATTGCTCATTTTCGTACACACTAATATCAGCGCCACTGACCTTAATGACCGTTTTACAGGGCAGACCGATAATTGAATAACGTCCCCACTTTTCCCCTCCCTGCACCGATTCAAATAAATAGGTATAGGGAGCATTAGCCACTTTCAGATAAGTGCTTAAAGGCGTATCAAGGTCGGCAAGTACTTCTCTAACCAGCGGAACGCGGTTCACCGGATGATTTTCCGAACGAGTTCTAGCTTGTTCGAATACCGATTGATTGATGGAGTTACTCTTTATGGAATCAGAGGACATAAAATTTCCAGGTACCGGAATGATCTACCAGGCAACAATGTTTTTAATTTCTGCCATTGAGTCAACTACTGCATCGGGATGATAATCCCGAATATCCTCCCCATGATTATAGCCATAAGACATACAGATAATAGAAAAACCGGCGGCCCGCGCAGCGTTGACATCACTCATTGAATCGCCAAGCATCATTGATGCCTCCGGTTCAATTCCCAGCATTGTTGCAGATTGTAACAATGGCATCGGATCGGGTTTTTTACGCTCGACCATATCCCCGCACAAAACTATTTCAAAATAATCAGCGATCCCCAGATCGTTTAATATCGGCAGGGTAAATTCACTGGCCTTGTTTGTTACACAACCGATTTTTACCCCGGTTGTTTGCAGAAAAGCCAGTGCCTCATTAACCCCATCATATAACACGCTGCGCTTTGAGGTGTTTTCCGCATAAAGCTGGCGAAAAACAGGCAGGGCCTTTCCATACAGGACTTCATCGTAATTTCCATCAAGCTGGTTCATCAGCGCCCGTTGAACCAGTCTTTCTACGCCATTACCAACCCAGTGCCTGACCCGTTCTTCCCCTCTTTGCGGCAGAGCCAACTGAGACATCATGGCATCAATACACCAGGCAAGATCCGGCACACTGTCCACCAGAGTGCCATCCACATCAATCAATACCATCTCGGGCCGGGATATCATACTGTGACCTTATTAACCAGCTTTCGCCAGTTCCTCACGCATGGCGGCAAGCACCGTGTTGTAGTCATTCGCATCAGTTTCATTGCGAGCACTAAAGATAGCAGAACCGGCAACAAAAGTATCGGCACCGGCTTCGGCAATTTCACGGATATTGTCCACTTTAACACCACCATCAATTTCAAGACGGATATCCAGACCGGAGTCATCAATAATTTTGCGCGCCTGACGCAGTTTACCCAGTGTTGCCGGAATAAAGGACTGACCACCAAAGCCGGGGTTGACCGACATCAGCAATACCATATCCACTTTATCCAGCACATAGTCCAGATGGCTTAACGGCGTGGCCGGGTTAAACACCAGGCCGGCTTTACAACCTTCGTTATGAATCAGTTGCAGGCTGCGATCAATATGCTCGCTGGCCTCCGGGTGAAAAGTAATGTAGGTCGCACCCGCTTTGGCAAAATCGGGAATAATACGGTCAACCGGTTTTACCATCAGGTGGACATCAATATCGGCCGTCACTCCGTGCTTCCGTAACGCATCACAAACCAGCGGACCTATCGTCAGATTCGGCACATAGTGATTATCCATTACATCAAAGTGAACAATATCCGCACCCGATGCCAGTACATTGTCAACTTCAGGGCCTAATACAGCGAAATCGGCTGAAAGAATGGAAGGAGCGATTTTGTAATCTTTGGTATTTTTATCTGCCATGGAATTTCCTCTTTTGGCTAATCTTCAGAAGTTATAAGAATGACGCTACAGACCGACATCCCTTATTGTAATATATAAAGGCGACGCATTTTACAGCATTGCTGTCTATGCGTCCTCTGATTTCATTATCCCTCACTTTGATTATGTTTTTAATGATGCAAATACTGATAAAATGTAATGGAAAATACAGCCCCCTACCTTGAGGAAATACTTATGCCCGTTACAATCGCCTTACATCTGCTCGCTGTTGTTATCTGGGTTGGTGGTATGTTTTTCGCCCATCAGGTATTACGCCCATCTGCCGTAGAGGTACTGGAGCCACCACTACGATTAACTCTGTGGGTACAGGTCTTCCAACGTTTTTTCCTCTGGATATGGCTAAGTATTTTTATCATACTCATTACCGGCTACTGGATGCTGTTTCAGCACTTTGGCGGCTTTGCAGGTGCCACCCTCTACATTAATCTGATGCACGCTGGCGGTCTGTTGATGATGCTGATTTTTTTTCATGTCTTCTTTTCGCCATTTCGTCGCCTCAAACAGGCTGTCATTATTAAAGATTTTACTGAAGCCGGTCGAAGATTAAATCAGATTCGCCAGTTGGTTGGTATTAATATTGTATTAGGTATACTGGTTATTATCATTGCCAGTGCCGGTCCATATCTATAAATCGGACATATAGACCGGACCTGATAGACCAGGTTAAACCATACCTGTCTACCATGGTGAATATAGCCAGAACCATTGTGAATATGGCAAAGGAGGGTTAACTTGAGTAGTATTTCCGCCTGATGAACTTTAGAATATCGTTATATGGCAGTTAAGCTATTGTTTATAACGAAGATAATTAACCGTTGTTTTTTAGTATATAATTTAGTATAAAATAATATGGTTTTTCGCAATCCATTTTTAGCATAACTAAAATCGATCCATCAAAACTATTAGGAGAATCCTATGAAACGTCAATTACTAACTATTTTAACTGCTGTTGCACTTGCAGCCAGCGCTAATATTGCTTTTGCTAGCGGCAATATTGCAGCAGGAAAAGCCAAATCAGCAGTATGTGCAGGCTGTCATGGTTCAAAAGGTATAAGCATTGCACCCATTTACCCTAACCTTGCCGGTCAGAAAGATGCTTATCTGGTAAAACAACTGAAAGCATTTAAAGATCATAGTCGTGTTAATGGCATCATGAACGGCATGGCCGCTCCATTATCTGATGCAGATATGACTAACCTGGCTGCATACTTCTCTAGCCTGAAGCCATAGACATATCGCTTCAATATAGCTGAGTAATCAGTTATATCGGAAATAAAAAAGCCCCGGTAATATCATTATTATCGGGGCTTTTTTATGACAAACACTATAATACTGCTATTCCCGTGTTCACCGAATTTATTCATCTTCTATGCAACATACCCGGCAAAACACCCTTACTATTGCACTCTACTTTATACTCACGCTGTTATACCCGCCGTGCAGCGCCGCCAATGCAGATTATTCACCTTTTCAGACACGCGATCAGAACCCGTTTACCCTTATTCAAGGCCAACCATTACCAGTTAACGCAGTTATTACGCATAAAAACAAATGGTTATGGACAAATACCCTGGCCATTACAAACACGCTTAATAGACAGCAGACAACAAAGGAATCAATATGGCTGGACGTCGAAAGCTACCGTTTTAACACCGGAATAGAGTACGGTTTAGGTGATAACTGGGCAATAAAAATAGACCTGCCGGTTACCTATAAGGGAGCCGGATTTCTGGATTCTTTTATTAATAACTGGCATAAATTCTTTAACCTGCCACAGGGTGAACGACCCTACACTAAAAACAATCAATACCGGGTACAACGTACACAAAGCAGCCAGATTATTACCGACCTTAGCTCAGCCGATATTGGCATTGGCGATCTGCAACTCAGCCTGGCGCGGCAGGTATCTTATTCCAGGCAATCCAGCCTCAGCCTGTGGGGTGGTATCAAATTCCCTACCGGCAGCAGCCGTACATTAAACGGTAATGCTGCCATTGACCTGTCAGCCTGGCTAGCCTATAACAGAAAACTGTCCGCTAAATGGCTGCTCAATACCAATGCAGGTATCGTCTTGCCGGCAGTCATCGTTACCGGTAATAAGTCAGCCAATAATAGCAATATTTCCACTTACGCCGGATTTGCTTATATGATGATTGGCTGGCAACCAATGGACAGCCTGGATCTAAAAGTGCAGCTTGAAGCTCACAGTAGCTATTATAAAAACAGTGGCTTGCGTATGCTTGGCAGCACTTACCTGGTCACCTTCGGTAGTTCCGTACACATTAACCAGTGCAACAGCATGGACCTGGCAGTAAGTGAAGACATTAAAGTTGACGCATCACCAGACGTGAGTTTTCTACTTAGCTGGCGCTATCTTGGAGGGTGTTAGAAAGTGAATATGGAGCGGGTGATGGGAATCGAACCCACGTTTGAAGCTTGGGAAGCTCCAGTTCTACCATTGAACTACACCCGCACAGGCGAACCAGAAACCTTCAGCCTCTGTTCATTGGAGCGGCATTATCGCATCTTTATAGCAAAACGCAAAATTCAGCCTTGTCCAATATAAAATGAGCCTGAACGCAGGCATGGTGAAATACGAAACCGGGATAAAACAGGTGACGTTTATCTCAACCCGGAGAATGAGAAGAACGTGGCGGCATAATTTTAAACTTTAGGCGACAACTGTCTTGAAAAACGCCGCTGGCTGGCAATGGAGAGATCCATATCATTCGTTATACTTAAAAAGCACTAATCAGAAATCCAGTTTTCAACGGCCAGGTTAGGAACTCGATTAAACTCTCGGACATTGTTTGTAACAAGTACAGCCTTAACACTTCGAGCATGAGCAGCAATTAAAAGATCATTATTCCCAATAGGTGTACCCTCTTTTTTAAGTTGCGCTCTTATTGAACCGTAGTGCTTACCAGCATTTTCATCTAAAGGATCTATTAATAATCTTTGCGTAAAAATCTCAAGTTGTCGCCATCGTTCTTCTTTTAAATTATCACGCCCATTCTCTATCCCAAAGCACAGCTCTCCGTATGTAACTGAAGAAATACAAATATCTTTTATCGCCTTAAATTTGCACCTTAATTTATCAGAGTGGTTTTTTAAAACATAAATACAAATATTGGTATCGAGCATATACATTAATCAAAATCCCTTTCCTGTGGTTGTTCATCGAGCCTGTCTTGTAAAAAGTCATTACCAAAAACAGATTTAGAGTCAAAAAATTCATCCCAGGTCAGCTTTTTCGCCGAAATAATAATGTTATCCCCTTGCTTCGTAATGTAAACCTCGTCAGTATCAAAGCGGTACTCTTTAGGTAAACGGACAGCCTGGCTTCGCCCGTTCATAAATATTTTGGCTATTTGTGCGTTCATATCACCACCTCGCTATATAGGTATATACTTAATAGTATATATCAAGTGGGCATAATAGCAACTGGATGGATACGCAATATTTTATCGAATACGCTTTGAACCAACTTACTTTGAGCCAACTCAGATAGGCTTTCATAACAAATAATATTTACACTGACCCCACTTATACTGCTTATAATGACCGTCGAGACTGTAATCAGCCTACTTTCACCGTACTGGTTCAACCGCAGGAAACGTCCAGCTGCCATCGAGTATTGCTTTGCGCGGCTGATACATGCGAACGATATAATTCCAGCCTTCACTAATTGGCAGGTAATTACTGCTTTTTGGGTCGCCGCCAAAATGTATGGTAAAGGAGCCGTCCGCATTGGGGGTGCCCGATATGTTATTCATGCTGTTTGCGCCGACTTTATTTTTTTCCAGAAAACCTTCCTTGTTATAAACAGTGATTGACCAGAAAGCATCCACCGGCACATCCTTTACCTTAATCTGGTAAGCGCCGACCGGTAAGTTTGGCTCAACATTAAGATAATAGGCTTCGTTTTCAGGCAAACCACCCCAGCCCCACGCCGTGGCAAGCAGATGGCGGACCTTATCGACATCTTCTTTTTTGCCAAAGGTTCTGCTGGCATCGCTAACGCCACGACCCAATTCAACCAGTAAATCAAAAGTCGTCTTGTAACTTTTTTTATCATAATCCGGGTGGGTGAAGGGTTTGGCTGATTTCGCTTCGATCTTTAGTTTATCCTGCAAAGCATTAGCTTTTTTAATGTCTTCAGGGCTGGATGAATCGACCAGTGTGCGCGCTGAAATCATTACATAAGGTGTACCATATTCCTTCATAGTCAGTTTGTAACGTCCGGCTTTGTGAAAGACCTTTTGCAGGTAGTGATCCTCGTTGATCACCATTACCGACATGTAACGTTTGCCGGAATCCGGCATGGTAAAGCTTGCACCTTTACTGATATCGACCACCGCCGCACTGTAAAGTGTATCCCGGTTCATGCGGATGACAGTCTGCTGATCCAGTGGCGTGGGACGGCGTATGTGAACCCATTTGTTGATGCCGCCACTGAGCTTTAATACCCGATCATACTGTGCTGCGGTTTCAGCCCGCACAAAGTTATCCACATTTACCTTAACTGGCTTGTCTGCTCGAGCTTCAGGCTGAGCCGCCGTTACGGATAGTGAAAATATTGAGACGGTAAGTACAAGCGCAACGAGCAACGCATAAGCTGTTTTTCGAGTATTCATAATAAATTCCTTCTTGTTATTTCACCGACGAGTGACATAAACAGCCGCCCTTGAACGGGTGCTATTCTCTGTAAAAAATTATTTAGGCAGTACGATATTTGCCTGTAGACGCAAACGCCAACCTTTCGGACCCGCATCCGGCGACTCGACCCAGTAACCGACACCACCCTGTAGACTGACCGGCACCTTACCGATCTTCACCAGTTTTGCGACAGCGGCATTCACCGGTACTGACCATTGCTCGGTTTTCCAGTTATAAGTCGATTCGGTCTGTGCCGACACCGTCCAGGCACTCGGCCAGGTATAGGCAACGAACGGCTGTATGAAGGTATTGCTGATATCAGCGCGGGCGCTGTCACCGGCAACCGACCACATGTGATTGGCAATCGCACCGATGGTCCAGGGACCGTTCATGGATATGGCAACAGCCGATGGCCCGACCGCCCACTTTTTGGCACCAAGTTTAGGATCGGTCGCCGTTGGCAGCAGTATTGCAGCACCGACACCCCAGGTTACACCGGCACCTGATTTTCTGGGTGAGAAAAAAAATTGTTCATTGATATCGCCAAGACCGGTCTGCGTACCCCCACCGAGGGCAACATCCTGCTGACGGATCAACGGCACAATAGTTCGCGTGATTAGAATCCAGTCATCATTGACATCGACTGGAATGACCGGTTGAACGTTTATGAAAAATTTATCGCCCTTGTCATCCAGACCAATTTTCCTGTCAAAATTCATCTGCACAGGAACCGTAATTAAATTTGCGATAGGGTTGGTGAGCTCCTGTGCCAGCGCTGCATCACTATTAGTTTCAGCGACGAGGTGCGTGCATACACCCAAACTAAGCGTCATCAATATAATCTGTAATCTTTGTTTTCGCCACATCTAAAACACTCCTTCCTTTGAACAGTTACCAGGGACTTGCTTTAATATATCAACGCCTGCATTAAACATCTTTTCCTAATTCGTATCAATCTTTATTTATTTAAATAATTCATCACTAGTGTCCGGAATATTATTCAAACAAATTCAATTGGTTAATGTTTTCTTGATCAATCATGTTTTTATCGAACCCCGTAAGCAGTTGGGAATTCATTCATGTAAAATCCAATGGTAGACCCCACTTCTTCCCTTCTGCACTTAAATTTCATGATGCGGTGTCTGCTGGTTTGATTATTACGCGTTAATATTGGTATTTTATGTATATTTGTATTACTATTTTGAATAAGTATTATATTTCTTACATAGGTGCACTATGAAAACATCGTTAGTAACAACAAAAGGGCAGGTTACAATCCCCGCTACAGTACGGCAACAGATCGGCATTCACCGGGGTGACCGAGTTGGTTTTATTTATGAAGATGGCAAGATCATTATGTTGCCTGTGATCCAGAACATAGAAGCAGCATTCGGTTTGGTAAAAGCGAGGCAGAGCGCCAGTCTTGATGATATGGAAAAAACGATTCAAAACAGAGGCGGCAAACTGTGATTGCAGCGGATACCAATGTCCTGGTACGGATTCTGGTGGATGACCCGGAACAGCCTGGACAGGTGCTGGCAGCTCGAAAACTGGCAAGAGAGAAACAACATCTCTTTATCGCGCAAATCGTGACGGTTGAACTGGTGTGGGTGCTGCAAATGTCTTACAGTCTTAGTAAGGCGTCAATCATACAAGTGCTTGAGCATCTTTTACATAACAGTGCTTTTGAATTGCAGGCAGAAGATCGTTTTCTGGAGGCTCTGAGCGTGTTCAGAAAAAGTAATAGCGATTTTTCAGATTGTCTAATAACAGCTGAAAGCCGGGCAGCTAACTGCACACTCGTCACCTTTGACAAGAAACTTTCCCGTTTATCTGGAGTTGAACTGGTCAGTCAAAATATTTAAGCAGCGCTTCTCGCTAAATATCAACCAACCTGTCGCATTTTATTGATATTTTCATGAGTTATAGTCAAATCTGGTGTTTAGCGAATGAATCAAGCGGCGACCTGCTCATTTAATGTGACTTCAACACCGTCTTTAAATTGAACACCTCTGATCACCTTGCCCAAATAATCAAAGCCCCGTAACTTTCTCCATCTCGATTGGGCGCATTGACATAATCGGCGCAAGAAACGCCAAGGTGCTCTTTGGAGTGACCGATATCATGCAACGGCTATTGATACGCATGAATACCTGATCCAATGCCTGGTTTACATTGATTTAAATATGGTTAGAGCAGGAAAAGTTACTCACCCTTCAAAATGGGAT
>VAPF01064486.1_pt1 | contig 18883 bp, 14 predicted proteins | sample 3393931 | NCBI WGS metagenome assembly VAPF01 (sample SAMN08290437, study PRJNA428436) | hydrothermal vent metagenome | isolation source: Deep-sea hydrothermal vent chimney | place: Atlantic Ocean: South-mid Altantic Ridge | depth 2773 m m | reverse complement strand
ATCACGGAACAGGGGTATCAGATTACCGAGGCGGCTCGGAATCTCGGTGTCAATGAGAACATGTTGGGGCGCTGGAAGCGTGAGATTGAAGGGGGCGGAGAGCTTTTTCGGCAGCCTTAAGATCAGAGGGTCTTTTTTTCACAGTACAAGACTTGGGACGAGGCCAAAAGAGACCTCGTTGACTACATTGAAATGTTTTACAACAGCAAAAGGCTTCATTCTTATTTGGGGTATGTCCGTGTCCATTTTTACTTGACCAGGTCACACCAACCCTACAATGGATTTGCTGCGGGCATTATGTCCACCTTCGGTGCAAGTAATACGCAGATTGCCGCACCCTGTGACCCGTTATGGAGATACCATGAGATGCCCCCAATGTCATCAGCCGATACCGTCCTATAAAAACCCGGTACCTACTGTCGATATCATCATTGAAATTGACGGCGGCATTGTGCTCATCGAACGAAAAAAACCACCGCACGGCTGGGCCATCCCCGGTGGCTTTGTTGATTACGGCGAGTCGTTTGAAAAGGCGGCGGCGCGGGAAGCCCTGGAGGAAACCGGGCTGGAGGTTACGCTTGTCCGGCAGTTTCATACCTACTCCGACCCGGATCGTGATCAGAGGCAGCATACCGCCTCAACGGTATTCATTGCCAGGGCCAGCGGCAGGCCGCGCGGTTTGGATGATGCCGTCCGGGCACGGATTTTTACCCGCGACACGCTCCCGGACCTGGTCTTTGACCACCGGAAAATTCTTGATGATTATTTTCAGGAAAAAGAAAGAAAATTTCAGGAAAGATAAAAGGCGTAACCGTTCACCAAGAGCGGTAACCCCGGGAGATGCAACCGGGGAGGATCGACGGAAGACGGCCCGGAACCGGGACGGAAAAAGGTAAAATTATTTTTTGCGCGCCCCCTGAACGCGACCCCGAGAACAGGTAACTCAAAACAGGTAACTCAACAAGACATAGACTATGATCCCCACCCCGAGGGAGCTGTATATCATCAGTCAGGGGATACAGTCACTGCGCGACTTTTTCGCGATCAGGGCAAAGGAGCCGATGCCGGCCAGCAGTGCCACTACCATAAAGATCAGTTCTTTCATTTCAGGTCATCTTCCGTCACCTGGCAATCGACGGCTCTGCGGTGCGTCAGGCCCGGATCTTGACCCCTTTCCTTTTCCGCAGCCGGATAGCCGACGGGGTGACCTCCATCAGCTCGTCATCATTAATATATGCTATACAATCCTCCAGACTCATGTCAAGGGACGGGGTTAAAATAACCGCCTCGTCCGAACCGGAAGCCCGCATATTGGTCAGTTTTTTGCCCCTGGCCGGATTGACCACCAGGTCTGCGGGACGGCAATGGTCGCCGATAATCTGCCCTTGGTAGACAGGCACGCCGGGACCGAGAAACAACTTGCCGCGCTCCTGCAGGTTAAACAGGGCATAGGCTACGGTGGTACAGGTTTCCTTGACAATCATCACCCCGTTCTGCCGATGCTGGATCTCGCCGGCATACGGACCCCACTCGGCAAAGACATAGTTCATCACCCCCATCCCCCGGGTATCGGTCATAAACTCGGACCGATATCCGAGCAGGCCGCGGGTCGGAACCCTGAACTTCAGACGGGCCATTCGGTTTTCCAGCTGCAGGTCCAGGAGGATCCCTTTCAGTTTCCCCAGTTTTTCAATAACCACGCCCTGGAACTGCTCATCGACATCAACGGTAAGCTCCTCGTAGGGCTCAATGGTCTTGCCGTTCTGCTCCCGCATGATTACCTGGGGCCGGGTTACCTGGAATTCGTAATTTTCACGCCGCATCTTCTCGATTAAAATAGAGAGATGCAATTCCCCGCGGCCCGATACCCGGAAACCGACCGCGTCGGTCAGCTGCTCCACCTGCAGGGCGACATCGGTAATTATTTCATGGTTCAGCCGGTCTTCGAGATGCCGTGAAGTGACATACTTGCCGTCCTGCCCGGCAAAGGGCGAATCATTGGGGATAAAATTCATGGAGATGGTAGGCGGGTCGATCTCGATCAGCGGCAGGGGCCGGGGATTATCGGGATCGATAAAGGTAACGCCCACGGCCACATCATCCATGCCTGCCACCGCAACGATATCACCGGCAGAGGCGGATTCCACCGGCACCTTCCGGTCGCCGCCGAAACAGAAAATCTTGGAGATGCGGACCGGCTTAACAGAGCCGTCGCGCCGGGCTACCGCCACATTGTTATTTAAACTGATTTTGCCGTTGAGCAGCTTGCCAATGCCCAGACGGCCCAGGTAAGGCGAGTAGTCAACGGTGTTGATCTGCAGTTGCAGAGGGGCGGCGGGATCACCGGAGGGCGGCGGGACATGCTTGACAATCATCTCGGATACAACCGTCATACCGGTTGCGGCCGTAACCGGATCGGCGAACTCCTTGACGGCATAGCCCTCCTTGGCCGAGGCGTAAACCACCGGAAAATCCAGGACCTCATCAGAGGCGTTCAGACGGACCAGCAGGTCAAAGACCTGGTCGACGACCCAGTCACAACGAGCGCCGGTTTTATCAATTTTGTTGATCACCACCAGGATGGGCAGCCCCACGGCCAAGGCTTTTTTGACCACAAAAAAGGTCTGGGGCATGGGGCCTTCCTGGGCATCGACCAGGAGCAGCGCCCCATCAGCCATCCGCAGCACTCGCTCCACCTGGCCGCCGAAATCCGCGTGGCCCGGGGTGTCGATGATGTTGATACGGTAATCGCCGTAGGCGTAGGAGCCGTTTTTCGAGGCAATGGTAATGCCGCGCTCCCGCTCCAGGTCCATGGAGTCCATCAGCCGCTCGGCCACCTGTTGATTATCGCGGAACATGCCGCTCTGCTTGAAAAGCTGATCCACCATCGTGGTTTTACCGTGGTCAACATGGGCGATAATAGCCACATTCCTGATTTTTTGTCGCTCCATAACACACCTGAATAGTTACAAATAAAAAAAGCGCGGCGAACCGCACTGTAAAAAAAGCTGATAGAAATCAAGCAAGACAAATTCGTAAAAAGTCTGAATCTTCACCACAGCGTCATTCCCGCACAGGCTGGAATATCCAAAAAAATATTAAGTCATTATGCCCACCGTCCAAGCGGGGATGACAACCAAAATGACTTTTTTATGAAATCAACAATAAAAAACTATTTAATATACATGGAAGGCTGCAAAAAGGCAAGGAGATATTTTGGCAGGCACAGAGTGGGGCTACAACCTGCCAAGCACTAGCCGGCGGGCCGCGGCCGACCGGCTCAGAATGGGAATATGGCCGTCAATATAATCGACCACCCGGGCCTTTTTACCGTCAGCCGGACGCATGATCCGGCCCACAACCTGCAAAAGACGGCCTTCAAATTTAATAGGCGTGGCCAGGACCAGGGTACTGAGCCCCGGACAGTCAAACCCCTCGCCGATAAGCTGCAAGGTGGCGATCAGGACCCGGACCCGCCCCGCCCGTACATCCTCGACGATGCCGGCCCGCTGCTCGGCAGGAACCCGGCCGGTGAGGACAACACTGCTCACCCCTTGCCCTTCAAGTTTGCGCCCCAGGACTTCGCAGTGGGCCACACGGTCGGATACCACGAGGACCGTCCCTGCGTGCCCGGCGTGAACAATATCGGCGATATCGGCAGCCACCAGGGAATTGCGCGCGTCATCGGCGGTCAGGGCCTTGAGCAGCTTGGCATAATCGCCGCGAAAACCGTAGGTAAAGCCGGTCTCCTTCTGCACGAATTCGGGGCGGACCACGGCCCCGCTTGCCGCCAGCACCTTTGAATCGACAGTGTAAAGCCGATCACCCATGCAGGTATAGATAAGCTGGGTCATGCCGTCTTCCCGGCGAAAGGCTGTAGCGGAAAGACCGAGCATGTAATAACAGTCAAAACCGCTGACCACATCCGTAAACAGACTGGCCGGGACCCGGTGACATTCATCGACGATGAGCTGACCAAATTGCGGCGGCAGACTGTCCAGGTGCTTACGGGCCGTATTGACAATGGCCACCGTAACCGGCCGGATGTCAAAACGACCGTCACCGGCCTGCCCGGCTACAATTCCCAGAAATTCGCCGATCCGCTCCCGCCATTGGTGCAGCAGTTCCTTGGTGTGCACAATAATCAGGGTCGGCTGCTGCCGCTCCGCCAGCATCTTGAGGGCCATAACCGTCTTGCCCGAACCGGTGCCCGCCTCCAGCACCCCGAAGGAGTGCCGGAGTGCTGCCGCCACGGCTTCCTGCTGATAGGAACGTAGAGCCCCCTGGAATCCGAGGTCAATCTCGTCAAGACGCCGGCGCTCGTCAACCAGTTCCGGGACGACGCCGGTTAACTGCTGGCAAAGCTGGACGGCCTGGTTCGCGAAACCGCGCGGGAAAAACAGCCGCGGTCCCGACTTACGAAAGAAATAGAGCCTGGGCTTGAGCTGTTTGCCGATCCAGCGGCTGTATCGTCTTGCCGCCTGATATTTAGGATTGACGATGGTCAGCTCTTGACAGATAGCGGCCGTCAGCCCCTCCGGCGCCCCTTCGAGGCAGGCCTCGGCTCTTACGGTTAAGCGCAGAGGAACTCCGGCCTTGCCCTGTTCCGAACTTTTTGCTACGCTCATGATCATCTTATGCCGTATGCACATGGCCTGAAAACAAATGAAATATTAAAATCAGGGAGGGAAAGATTATGTCGGCCAACTGCCTGTTCTGCAAAATCGTCCGGGGAGAAATCCCGGTGGACAAACTGTACGAAGACGATGAAATCCTTGCCTTCCGGGACATCGCGCCCCAGGCTCCAGTCCACTTCCTGGTCATTCCGAAAAAACATGTCAGCAGCCCGGCGACCCTGTCCGCAAAGGACGATCAACTGATGGGCAGGATCATGCGGATCGGCTGCGGGATCGCCAAGCAGGAGGGAATCGACCACTTCCGCGCCGTCTTGAATAACGGAGAGCAGGCGGGCCAGACGGTTTTTCATCTTCACGTACACCTTCTGGGCGGACGAAACATGTCCTGGCCGCCGGGCTGACCGGACCCGCTGCCTGGATGCGAAGACGTTAATCTTTTTACATTTTTGATGGACAAGGAGTTTTCATACCGTCCTTTTTTTGTTGATGAAAAAGGTTTTATTTTCAAAGCAGATCAGCTGGTTTTCGGTATATACAACCATTGATGGCCTCGTAAAAAGGTCAAATCAACAAAATCGTATATAATAATTTCAATAAGTTACGACATGCAAAGCGGCTAATTTAGATTTTTTTACGGCTCCATCACATTTAACTCATGTGGTAAATTCAGCACAGTTTACAAAATCGGTCAAGTTTTTTCCGGCACTGCAAAAAATCGGGTCAGTGCCTTACTCCTGAACTTCTATCATAAAAAACAGGTAAGCGTAGACTCCGAGAAATTTTTGCTGCATTTTTTAAATGATTTCAAGGTGTAGGGTAGCAAACAGCGTTATCGTATAACAGAACTGGGGCAACAATGGATTGTATTGCAAGAAGATTGATAAGGACAATGAGCTTCAGAGTATTGCTATGGAATTTTTACCATCCCTCTGTGTGCTCAGTGTTCTCTGTAGAGATATAAGCCCCATTTTTTATCAACGGAAAAAAACTATGCGTAGATATTGCGGAGGCAGAGATTCAAAGGCCACATTGGATGCAGCTGAACACTGGCGGGAAAAGGGACTACTGACAGATGGATTCATATTCAACGAAACATCGCCTTGGAAGATGGAATACCTGCTGGATCAGGACAAGTTTTTTGATTAATCAGTCTGATGCAGGCGATGGTAATTTTTTTGAAAAATTTTCCGTACAAGTTGGCTCCGACAGACCCTGAGGTGAAACAGCTTGCCGCCTTCTGGGGTGACCTGATAAATCTGCGACTGTTTTCGGCACAGTGAAGGTGATCATGAAATGGGCACCGGGCAGACGGTTCTGCAGCTGTTTGCTGAGCCACTTTCTGGTTTTCCGATACTGGCAGTTTGGACAATGCCGATTCCCGCAGGAAAGAACTTGAACAACTTGATATAGACCACAGATCCATCCGGGTACGCCGGAAGATTCGTCGACTCTGAATCAGTTGGGTAGGAGAGAAATGCAGTTGCATCATGACCTTGCGTCTGTACCGCCCATGGGCTTCAATTTCAGGTGCCCCATGTGGACCTCGCGGTGGGAGATGCACCGATAAATCCACTCGATGGCCAGAGAAATCAAGATCAATGCCGCCAGGATCATCATCTGCCAACGTGTGGCCGGGTTTGTCAGGGTTTGCCAGCAAAGCGCGGCAAAGGCGATCAGGCAGGCGATAAACCCGGCAAGGGCAATAGTGCGATATGCCCGGGTTTCCCGGGCCAAACGATAATTGGCAAAGTTGACGGCGGCAAACACGAGCAGGAAGCCGGCGCTGCCCATGGTGGCAATCGCCGTCAGGGGGGCGAGGTTGACGATGATTACGGATAGCACCGCAAACAGGATCATGCCCTCGATCGGCTGTTGCCGAATATTATGTTCGAACTCGGCCGGTAGTTCACCATATTTGGCGATGAGGTAGGTGAGCCGGCCCGAACCGTAGAATGTGGCATTGATGGCCGAACTGGTCGCCACCAGCGCAGCGATAATGAGCAGTAAGGTGCCGGTATGTCCCAGCAGGGTTTGCGCCGCCACCGAAAGCACCGAGTCGCTGTTGGCCCGCACCGCCGTGAAACTCATGTGACCCACGACGACGACTGCAATCAAGACATAGAACAGCATAACAATCAAGACGCTGCCAATATAGGCAAAAGGCAGGCTACGGCGTGGATTACGTACCTGCGGGCTCGCATTGGCAATCAGCTCAAAGCCCTCATAATTGAGAAAAACCACCATAGCTCCGGCGACCAGGGGCAGGGGGGCGGCCCAAGTGGCGGGTTCGAGTCTGGAAAATTGCCCCGGAATAACCAGTCCGAGGATGATAAACCCGGAAAGAAGCAGCATTTTTATCAGATTAAAGCCGTTTTCGCTGCGCATCACAATATGCGGGCCGATAAAGTTGAGCACGGCAAGCAAGACCAGTATGGCGGTCGCAAATACATGCACCAGCAGCATTTTCCCCTCAAACAGTTGCGCTCCGTAACTACCGAAGGCATAAGCGTAAATGGCCAGTAAGATGATGTAGCTCAGGCACAAAAGAATACTTAATGCGCCGGTGACCATGCCGCTGCCATAAGCGCGATTGAGGAACTCAACCGTGCCGCCGGCACTGGGATAACGCAACGTGAGCTTACAGTAGGAATAGGCGGTTAACAACGCAACCATGCCGGCGATGATAAAGGCCAGCGGTGCAGCGCCACGGGTTAGTTCGATTGTCAATCCGGTGACGGCGAAGATGCCGCCTCCGATCATTCCGCCGATACCGATGGACAGTAGCGATAGTACACCCAGGCTACGTTTTGCCGTCGGCGGGTGATTTTCCTCCCTGAGTGTCATGGGCGGTAAATTAACGGCATTCCGAGTATTTTAAACTTTTTATCCATCTATATCCCCCCAGTAGTGTCCGGTTAGAGAATTGCATTAACTAACGGGAAAGATTTATAAAAACAATCGAATAAGGAGCATTTTCTTCTTGATAAAAACCTAATAACGGCTGAAATTATTTATAATCTTAATGAGTTATAAAATGCCGCGCAAGTTTTATTACAAGAGACGTATATGCACCCCTCATTCAAACAACTGAAGTTTTCGCGTTTTCAAATCACTAAAGCGGACATAATGCCCGCAACCCATTGTAGGTTGGTGTTGAGCGTTTTCCCTCTCCATTGTTGATGGTCTCGTAAAAAGTCATTTTATTCGTCATCCTCGCGCAGGCGGGGATCCATAGTTCGTTGATATTAATGGATTCCCGCCTGCGCGGGAATGACGGTGTGGTGAAGATTCAGGGTTTTTGCGAGTCCATCAATTATGAGATAAGCTGAATTTTATGATATATACAACGAAAAAAACAAAACCCAACATTAAAGGCATAATCGCTCAACACCAACCTATACCTTGAAATCATTTTAAAAATGCAGCAAAAAAATCTCGGAGTCTACGCTTACTTGTTTTTTATGACAGGAATTCAGGAGCCGGGTACTGATCATCCGTGACGGGCAGAAACCCGCCTTATCCTTCATCCACCTGCAAACGTGCTGCCAAGAGGACGGCCACAAAGGTCAAACCCGCCGCCAGGAGAAAGGCAACCGAGAAATCACCGGTTGTCTCGGCCAGCAGGCCGGCAAAAAAAGGCCCTACTATTTGCCCGATCCCGAGAATAAAGGTGATAAAGCCAAACACCATGACCGTATTATGGACGCCGACCAGGTCTCCGACCAGGGCGATCATAATGGAGGGGATGCTCCAGGCAACGATGCCGAAACTGCCGATAGACAGAACCAGGGCAATATTCGGCAGCTTCAGGCCGACCAAGAGATAGGCCAGTGTCTGGATGGAAAAAACGATCATCAGGCCGGCCCTACGACCGAATCTATCCGAAAACGTGCCGAACACCGGGCCGGAGAACAGGCTGAGAAAGCCGACCCAGGACCAGAGGGAGCCGGCAGCCGCCTCCGAAAAGCCATGCCTTACGAGAACCGTCACGATAAAGGTCACATAAATAACGTAGGTGCAGCCGAAAATGAAATAAATCATCCCGCAATGCAGAATCACCTTTTTATTTAACGGTCTGAAGTGGAGCCGCAATTCCTCTCCGGCCAGTTCCCTGTCCGCTCCCACTTGCTGCAGGCCGAGGTCTTGCGGCAGGTTTCGCAAGATAACCCGGGCGAGAACAGCGATCACCAGGACAATCGCCCCCAGGACGAACCAGCTCACGCGCCAACCATTCGGCCGCATGGCATTGAAAAACGGGATCAGTTTGCCGGTCAACAGGATGGCAAAACCACTGCCGGTCACGATAAAACCGGCAGCCCGGCCCCGCAAACGACTGACAAACCAGGCTGAGACCAGGCCCATCACGGGAATATTGGCGGCCCCGCTGCCGATACCGGTCAGGGTATAAAGCAAGGCCAGCGACACCATATCCCGGACCAGCCCGATCAACATCATGGAAATGCCGACCAGCAGGAGGGCCAGGAGAATCAGCCTTCTCGCCCCCAGGACGGCCTGCAGCCGGCTGCAAAAAAAAACGGCAGCCAGATAACCGATAAAATTGCAGGTACAGACCAGGCCCATCTGCGAATAACTCAAGTGCAGCGAAGAACCCATGGCCGGCAACAGCATACCGATGGAGAACCGTCCCAGGCCTATAGCGGCGAAAATGCTTAGACAGCCGGCCAGAACGATGATCCAGCCATAGTGGATAACGGGCCTTGTTGTTGCTTTCAATATTATTGTCCTTAAGGGTAGCGCACCTGTGTGCCGCCAGGTCACCGCCGCCACGACCTTGCCCCGGCAGCAGGGATCGAGGGCGGATGAAACGAGTGGCCCGCCATGGAAACAATTTCCTGAATCAGTGACGGCTTTTTACGAAGTTGTCTTTTTTACTTTTCATGTTTAATGTATTTTAGAAAAGATACTCTTTGCATATGTCGACACATACCACCCCTCACAATCCGGGACCACCAGGGGACTATGAGGAACACGTCGTTGCCTCGGGCTCAGAGGAGCATTTGGCACTCTGTTCGCTGGTTCTTGAAGCCGTCGGGATTTCACACTCGCTGCGGTCCCGGGACGGAACCCTGACGGTCCCGGAAAAAGATGCCGACACGGCCGGCCGGCAGATCCGGGCCTATTTTACGGAAAATGCCGACTGGCCGCAAGCGCAGACTTCCCTGCCCATCCAGGTGCAACCCGGCAACCCGTCAACCCTGTTGATGATCGGCGGCCTGGTCCTTCTGTTCTGGGTTACCGGTCCCTGGCAGGGAAATTCGACCTGGTTCCAAATCGGCGCCATCGACAGCCGGGCTATCCTGCAGCAAGGACAGTGGTGGCGGCTGGTCACCGGCCTGACTCTGCACGCCACTCAAGTCCATCTGCTCGGCAACTGTATCATCGGCGGCTTTATAGTCCACCTCCTGTGCAGAACGACCGGGTCGGGCCTGGCATGGCTGTCCGTTATCCTGTTGGGAGCACTTGGGAACCTGGTCAACATTGCGGTCCGTAACACGGCACACTACTCCATCGGCTTTTCTACGGCCATTTTTGCCGCTATCGGCATCTTCAGCGGTCTGCAGATACAAGCCGGACGCCGGATAAAGATCAAAGACCTGCTCATGCCCCTGGGCGCGGGAGCAGGGCTGCTCGCCCTCCTAGGTTCGAGCGGTAAACACACCGACCTTGGAGCTCATTTTTTCGGTCTTCTCTGCGGTATCGGCGGCGGCATGGTTATCCGCTATTTCGGTCTCCTGCGCCTGGCCGGCAATGACCGTTTTCAACGGAGGCTATACCTGCTGTCCCTGATCATCGTCGTTGGCTGCTGGATCCTGGCCTGGGAAACCTGAAGCGTCCGCTGCGACAGCGGGCGGGAAAAAAAGTTGGCAAAGTGGACGGTTTCCTGTATTCTTTGTTTTTCAGGGTCCGCTCAAAAAAATAACTTCATATTTTCGTATCCCGAATCCAAGCACTGGTTCTGCGGATTTATTTTTGAGCGAACTCCCCAAAATGATCACCTCTATCTTGCTCTTGCGAAACAATGCGAGCCGCATCCACAGGCAACGTGAATCAAACAATCAGGACCTTTTTATGTCAATGAATGATCAGCAACCACCCTGGGGGCAGAAAAATCGCCCATCATCCCCGGAAGATTTACTGGCAGTCTTGATTCAAAAAATCAAAGACGCATTTACCGGGCAAAACAAAAACTCCAGCCCGGGCGGTGGCGGTGGCGGTGGCCAGCAGCATCCGCCGGCTGGCCAGGCGGCCTTTCCCGGAATCGGCAAGGTCATAATGATCATTGCCGCCATCATTCTTTTCCAGCTTGTTTACTCCTCCTTTTACACCATCAAACCAGGCAAGGTCGGCGTTATTCTGCGTTTCGGCAAATATAACCGGACCGCCGAACCAGGGCTCCATTTCAAGTTTCCCTACCTTGAGGAGCTGGACAAGGTGGATGTGCAGTCGGTGCGCAAGGAAGAATTCGGTTTTCGCACCGTCATGCCCGGAAAAAACACTATTTTCAATAAACAGGGCTTCAATGTAGAATCTCTGATGCTGACCGGCAACAAAGACGTTATCGACGTGACCTGGATTGTGCAATACATTGTCAGCGATCCGGTCAATTTTTTATTCAAGGTCCGCAATGTTTCCCAGGCGGTTCACGATGCCTCGGAGATGGTCACCCGCCGCATCGTCGGCAACATGGACTTTGATTACATCCTGAGCAACCGGGAAGTTCTGGCCAGCAGCGCCAAACATGAGTTGCAGGACGTCCTGCATAAGCTGCAGTGCGGCGTCAGGATACTCACCGTGCAACTCATCGACATCAATCCACCGGATCCGGTTAAACCGGCCTTTAACGAGGTAAACGAAGCCAACCAGGATATGAAGCGGCTGGTGAACGAGGCCGAAGCAACATACAACCGGGTCATCCCCAAGGCCAAAGGCAGTGCCAAGCAGATCATTGAAGAGGCCAAGGGCTATGCGGCGCAACGGGTCAACCGGGCTCAAGGCGAAACGGCGCGATTCGATGACATTGTCAGCCAATATTTAAAGGCCCCGGCAGTAACCAGGCGGCGGATGTATCTCGAAGCCATGCAGGACTCTCTGCCTCACGTGAACCATGTCTACGTAATGGACAAACAACAGCAGACCCTGCTCCCGTTCCTGAACCTCACCGGTAAGGATAAGGCCACGGCCCTGACAACAAAATAACCCGCTCCTTTCGGGGGGAAAGTTTTCAATAATCATTGACTGTATATACAGGACGATATGAAAAAAATTATCCAGATTATCCTGCTCATCATCGTCGCCGGCCTCATTGTCACGGTATGGGACGGCTTCTACACCCTCAAAGAAGGTCAGCAGGCGGTTATCACCCAGTTCGGCGCTCCGGTCGGTGCCCCGATAACCGAGGCCGGCTTGAAATGGAAGACCCCTTTTATTCAGCATGTCCAGTTCTTTGAAAAAAGAATCCTGATCTGGGATGGTGAACCTAACCAGATTCCCACCAATGATAAGACCTTTATCTATATTGAGACGACAGCCCGCTGGCGGATCTCCAATGCGCTTCGCTTTTTGCAGGCCGTGGGCACGGAAAACAGGGCACAGACCCTGCTCGATGATATTATCAACGGTACGGTGCGGGACTTGATCAGCAAGAATGATCTGATCGAAATTATTCGCAGTTCCGACTGGACACCGGCATACATGGCCGCAAACAAAAACCAGAAAGACGCCGATATGAACCCGCCAAAGCTGGGCCGGGACAAAATCAGCAATATAATACTGAAAGTGGCATCCAAGATGACCGAGAAGTACGGCATCAAGCTGGTCGATTTCATGTTCAAACGGGTGAACTATATCGCATCGGTCAGGAAAGCAGTTTATGAACGAATGATCTCGGAACGACAACGGATAGCTGCAAGAGAACGTTCACTGGGCGAGGGGCGTAAGGCCGATATCCTCGGTCAGGTCGATCGGCAACTCAAGGAAATAACTTCAACCGCCCAGAAAGAGGCGACGATGATCAAAGGCCGGGCAGACGCCAAGGCGACGGAGATTTACGGCGAGACCTACAGCAAACATCCTAAATTTTACGCCTTTGAGAAAAGTCTGGCAAGTTACCAGAAAATTCTGACCAAGAACACCACGCTGATCCTGTCGTCGAATTCGGAGCTGTTCAAATATCTTGATAGCACCAAACAGAGCAAATAGCAGGCTATGTGAGGCGACCACCCCAGGCCTGATCGCCCAAAAAAGGAGCGCAGCTAAACAGCTACAGGCACAGGCGGGCATCCAGTATATTAACGGATTATGGATCCCCGCCTGCGCGAGGATGACGAATAGAATGACTTTTTACGAGACCATCAATGTTGACGTTATGCAAAAAGGACAAAAAAGATCAGTCGAGGGTCACCCCGGAGCCGTCATCGGCAAAAGACGGCCGCTGTTCGGGTGAATAGGAAATGCGGCCCTGTTTGTTGAGCATCTCCTCGAAACGGACAAGATCCTGCTCGCTGGAGAGGCGATCCAGTTCCAGCCTGTCAAAGCGACAGGAGCAGTGGATGAGCTGGCCGCCGCACCAGGGACAGAGTTCTACCGGGCAGCCCAGTTCATGTAGTTCGCCGCTGGCTGCATGACAGGCAGGGCAGACATCCCGATCCCCGTCAATGGGTACATAGATGCTCAACTCTTCGGTTGCTCTGCATAGTTGCCGACAATCATCCCTGCCAGCAAAACCGAAAAAATCAAGCAACTTGGGATCCCATAATCCCTCGGCCAAAAGACCTTGAAAATCAAGGTCTTCACTGGATACCAGGTAGAGGTAGCCGCCATCGCCCGTTATCGCCGCCAGGAGAAGCACTCCCTGCCGGCGGGCAACCAGCCTGATTTCCCGAATCCAATCGCGCCGGGCCTCGGGCAGGAAGCTGTAGAATTCATGAAGCAGCTCAAGGGCCAGCCCGTCATACTGGTAGATTTCCAGGAGATCAAGGGCCTCGGCCAGACGCTCTTCCGGCACCGCATATTCCATCAGCTTCCTGATATCCTCTCTCCTGCCGGTCCCGTCATCCATTGCCATCTCCCGTAACAAAGGTTCTGATCCTGTCCACCCAGCGAGCTGTTTCCCCGGCAATATCCGGGGCCTGGGTCAACGCCGAAACGACCGCAATACGGCGAACACCATGCGCGGCCAGTTCCTCTACATGCTCCAGCTTGATCCCCCCCATGACCGTAAAGGGCAGGCTCAGGTGCGATGAAAAACGGGTGATTGCCTCGACCCCGATGAATTCAGCCAGCCCGGCCTTGGTCCTGGTTGGATAGAGCGGACCGATATTGTAATAGGAAACAGAAAGATCGCCGGCCCTTTCCTGCCGGCCCAGTTGCCGGGCCTGCTCCTCGCTGTTGCACGAAAGGCCGATGATCATCTCCGGGGCCAGCCGCCGGACATCCTCGGACGGCAGATCGTTCCGGCCCAGGTGAACACCGTCGGCATCGGCCAGAAGGGCGATATCCAAACGGTCGTTCACCAGGAACAGGGCGCCGGCCTCGCGAGTCTTTCGGCGAAAATATCGGGCCTTCTCAAGCAGTCGCCGGTCACTCGATTCCTTATCGCGCAGTTGCACAATCCGCCCGCCTCCGAGCAATACGGCATCAAGCCACTGTTCATCACTGCGTCCTGCCGCCAGACGTTCACATGCAACCGGATAGATCGTTACTTCATCAACGAACCGCCGCAGCCGCCGACGATACAATTCACCCTCTCCCATTATACCAACATCCTTCCAGGTGAACTCCCCGTCCCCTGCCAATCATTTAATTCAGCTTGAAATTTCCACGAACATCCAGTATTCTATATATTACTGTTTTTTGAAACGGTCGAAAATGACCGGGAATAAAAAACAGACGTACCGGTTCATCTGCACACGGGCCAGACCAGCTTGTGTCCGAAATGTTCCCCCACCAAAAAAAATTATTTTCATAGTACCCGAACAGCTCAGCCCGCGCACTGTTTTTCCCTGGACACGTCGAGACATAAACCTCTCGTAGCTATCGGGGAGGCAGCAAAAAATTCTTATTTTTTATGATAGAGGTTCAGGAGTAAGGCACTAACACACCTGGATCCGTGAGCGAGCGTACATGCTGCAGATGGAAGGCGGGAACGAATTTGATTATCCGGGTGCGAGATACAAGAGTTACCAACGCAGCAGATGCGTCGCGTACGTTCGCCCCGCAGGACGGCGGGGTAACCTACAGTTCACCAGGGGCGACAACCTCGGGGAATATTCAGTCCGTACGAGTTCACCAGTACAAAAAAATCAACGTAAGGACCAGCCATGAACAAGCACGCCGCCAGCCGTATGGCTGAATTGACCATAAACGGAAAGTCCCATTTTATGCCCATTCTTGAGGGCACAGAGGGATGCAGGGCCATCGATATCAGTAACCTGATGAGGGACACAGGTTGCATAACTCTTGACAACGGCTTCAAGAACACCGGCTCCTGTGCCAGCGCCATAACCTATCTCGATGGCGACAAGGGCGTCTTCCGCTACCGGGGCTACAACGTCGAGGATTTGGCCGAGAACTGCGTCTTTATTGAAGTGGCCTATCTCCTGCTGCACGGCAAGCTGCCCAATGTCGAAGAACTTAACAACTTCAAGATGCTTCTTGAAGGGTTCGCCCTGGTCCACGAAGATATGATTCACTTTTTCGACCATTTTCCTTCCAATGCCTCTCCCATGTCGATTCTTTCCGTCATGGTCAACACCCTGTGTAATTTCTATCTGGAAATGGACGATGACCCGCTGATTAATTTTGACATCACGGCCGCGCGGCTGATTTCCAAGATCAGGACCATTGCCGCCTTTTCCTACAAAAAATCCCTTGGCCAGCCGCTGGTCTATCCCCGCCAGGAATTGTGCTATTGCGGTAATTTTCTCAACATGATGTTTCACAAACCGGTCAGGCATTATGAGGTTCGGCCAGAGCTGGTGTCGACCCTGAACAAACTGCTCATTCTGCATGCGGACCACGAGCAGAACTGCTCCACCTCGACCGTCCGCCTGGTCGGCAGCGCCGGGGTCAACCTGTACGCTTCCATCTCCGCGGCAATCAGCGCCCTCTGGGGACCGCTGCACGGTGGAGCCAACGAAGCGGTTATTGATATGCTGGAGGGAATCTATGCCGATGGCAGTAATTTTGAAAAATACATCAAGAAGGCCAAGGACAGAAGTGACCCGTTCAAACTGTCCGGTTTCGGTCACCGGGTGTACAAGACCTTTGATCCACGCGGAAAAATAATAAAAAAGGCCTGCGACGATATTCTGGTCTCTCTCAACGTCTCTGACCCCTTGCTTGACATTGCCCGGGAACTGGAAGAGATCGTTTTAAAAGACGACTATTTCCTCGAACGGCATCTTTATCCCAATGTGGATTTCTACAGCGGTATTATTTACCGGGCCATCGGCATTCCCGCCAATATGTTTACCGTCATGTTTGCCATGGGGCGCCTGCCCGGCTGGATCTCCCAGTGGAAAGAAATGCGCGAAGACCCGGGGACAAAAATCGGGCGGCCCCGCCAGCTCTACATCGGAGAACCCAGGCGAAATTTTGTCCCGCTTAGCGAACGGCCATAACTTGTCTTTATTTATTCCTGATGGTCTCGTAAAAAGTCATTTTACTCGTCATCCTCGCGCAGGCGGGGATCCAGCTCGTTAAGCCGAGCTTGGTATAGCAGCACTATAATGGGAAAACATCATCGTTTGCGGGAAATCAGGCATCGGCAACGGTATTCCGGGCGATAAAATAATCAAGGCGGCTTTTTTGCTGCTCAGTCAGTTCACCGAACCGAAAAGCATAACATTTGACCTGGACTACGCTGAAAGGGACGGCCGACTGACGCCGTAAGCGGGTGACGAGGTGAACGGGAACTTCCTGCAGATAAAAATTATCACTGCCCACGAAGATATCGAGCCTCAGGTTATCGGCTGGCTCGTCTTCCAGAACAACCGATTGGAGCATCATGCCTCCCTTACTGATATCATGAATCATACACGGTGCATTATTGATAAAGGCCAATGCTTTTTCACTGACCTTAAAGCGTTTATGTCGACGTCGTTCCATACCTTCGGATCCAACCTCCTGTCCAGGCAATCAGTTTTCACAGAGATTCCTCATCTCTTCAGCGACCGCTTGTCTCGGAATTACAGGGCTCGCTGTTACTGATCAACCGGCAATATTCTCTAACCAGTTGCCAACGCTGAGCCGGACTCAAGCGAAAATAAATAGGGCTCAACATCAGGATGCGAATTGCTTTACGCGGGGTCATTTTTTATTTCTCCGGCTTTTGATGTTTTTTCCTCCGTCACAGAAATTACTGCAAAATCAATGCCATGGCTACGATTTTTCCACAGTAACCTACGATTGCAACCCGGAGAGACGACAATCCAGAGAGCCGGAAAACGACAAGCATTCGAGATAATTACGAATAAGTGAATAAAGGAAAAAAACCTCAAATTGAGGAGATACTACCCGCATGTCCATGCGTTAAAAACATACTTCCACATTACAATAATGTTATTATGATATTTTTTTTCTCTTGGCAAGAAAAAAATGACTAGCCTGCCGGAAAGTAATCAGACGCTCTCTATATTTCAGGAGTCGCCTCGGCATAGCCGACGGGTTACCGATTTGAATTACGGCCTGAATGGTGCCAGACTTGCTTAATTATATATGATGGACTCGTAAAAACTCTGAATCTTCACCACACCGTCATCCTATGTTTAAAAGAGAGACCTTTTTCTACCTTGTCTGTACAATAAGTCACTAGAGAAAGGAGAAGGGGTGCAATCCCATTTTGTCGCAGTTGCTAACTGCTTGATATGACGGTATTTTTACGTTAGTCAAAATGCAAATTGTTTAAAATGTCAATAGGTTATAACTGTAAAGGTTTTACGAATTGCTTTAACGATTGAATCCCCTGTTATTTCAGTAAGATGTGTAAATCGTCTTTTCTTATGACGACTTTTTGCCATTTAAATGATCTGTAATGAGGCGAAAAATAATCAATATTCAAAACGTATCATATTGATATCGCAAGTAAAATTTATTTATATAGACGCGTATGTATATCCCGCAAAAGGCCAAAGATGATGAGCCAGCCAGCAGAATTTTCTGAAAAAGTGTTTTTATGGCATCCAGGCTTCTTTTAATCAGGCACGCGGATACCGGCCCGGCAAACCGGGAACGGCTGGTCGGGTCCACGGATATAACGGCCTCCCCCTCCGGCCTGGACGCAGTCGGGCGGTTGGCGGCCGTACTTGAACGGTTCGCGCCCGAATCGTGGTACTGCAGTCCCATGCTGAGAGCGCGGCAGACCGCGGACCGGCTTGGCCCTGGGACTTGCCCGCCGGCCGGGATGGTTATCGATGAGCGGCTGCGGGAGATTGATTTCGGCAGCTGGGAAATGCGGCGCCTGGCGGATATTTTGTCATTATCCGACCCTGACTTGATAAAGAGCTGGTCTGCCTATGAAAGTTTTGTTTTCCCGGGCGGGGAAGCGGTTTCGGCCTTCGGCCGGCGCGTGGCCGGGGTTTTTGCCCTGGTGCGGGAGGCCGCGGGCAGGGAAGTTTGTCTCATCTGCCATGGCGGAGTCATTCGGACCATGATTTGTCAGGCCCTCGGCCTGCCCGCGAATCATTATCTGCTGTTTAATATTCGTCCGGCAACCTTGACTGTTCTTGATCTGTACTCGGAGGGCGGGGTCCTGTCGGGCCTTAATCTGTGATGGCTCATATTACGCTTATTACCGGCGGTACCCGCAGCGGCAAATCGCTCTTCGGTCAGCAAATGGCGGAGCGCCGGGCCGGGACCAGGCTGTTCCTGGCAACCTGCCCGGTCATGGATGATGAGATGGCTAGGCGTATCCGCCGGCACCGGCAGGACCGGGAAGGCGGCAACTGGCAGACCATCGAGGAGACGGTCGCCGTGGCCGCGCAACTTGACCGGGCCGGCCGCTATGATACGGTTCTGATCGACTGCCTGACCCTCTGGGTCAATAACCTGATGTTTTATGCTTCCCAGGGCGACAGGGTCATTGATGAAGACCGGATCGCCGGGGAGACGACAGCCCTGCTCGCGGCGGCCCGCCGTCATCCGGGCCGGGTCATCATGATCAGTAACGAAGTGGGGCTGGGTATTGTTCCGGACAATCAGCAAGCCAGGCTGTACCGGGACCTGGT
>VAPF01027794.1_pt1 | contig 18926 bp, 20 predicted proteins | sample 3393931 | NCBI WGS metagenome assembly VAPF01 (sample SAMN08290437, study PRJNA428436) | hydrothermal vent metagenome | isolation source: Deep-sea hydrothermal vent chimney | place: Atlantic Ocean: South-mid Altantic Ridge | depth 2773 m m | reverse complement strand
TGTCTGAGGTTATAGGGGGTTCCGGTTCCGGTATGAAAAATGGCCATTTATCAATAGAATATCGGGCAATTGATTCGATAACAGAGTACAGCGGAAACAGCAGAACGCACAGTGATGAACAGATAGATCAGGTTGCTGCATCAATTCAAGAATTTGGATTTACCAATCCTTTGCTGATTGATCATGATGGTGTTTTGATTGCAGGACACGGTCGGTTGCTGGCCGCAAAAAAACTTAACATCGATAGCGTCCCTGTTATTGAGATTGGTCATTTTACCGATAATCAGCGTCGGGCGTACGTTATCGCTGATAACAAATTGGCAGAAAATAGCAGCTGGGATGAAGCCGCACTTGCGCGCGAAATGGCTGACGCAACAAACCAACCGGGCGATGTGATTTCAAGAATCCTTGATATTACAAACGATGAGATAAAACATTTATCCGCAGCTGGTGTTGTCATTAAGACGGGTGCAGACAAATATAATTTGTTTGGATCTGTTAGGGGATACATCGGATATCTGCGCGAGCAAAACAAAAAATCACCGACACAAGTTGAAATCGCAGAACATCTTGATATGAGCGAAAGAAACGCACGTACTGTACTCAATGTTTTACAGATTGATTGGAGAGAAACCACTCTTGAAAAAATACGTATTTCGTACATTCGAGATTTACGTGAAAAGGCTGCCGGTCGTGGTGGAGATAATCAGGAGTCATTAACTTGCGCGCGAATACGTGAGTCACAGGCAAATGCACAAATCAAGGAATTGCAATACCATGAAGCGGTTGGTGATCTTATTCCTGCTGTAGAAATCGAGCCGTTGCTCGATTCATGGGCAGTAACGGCACGCTCTGAAACGACACACGCGATGGAAAAAATTATTGCCTCAATTCAAAGTAAATATGACATCGAGGTGGATCAGGATTTGATTGATGAACAACTTGGTGGTGCCTACAAGGCTATTGCAGATTACCCGAAACAGTTTTCTCAAGATGTTGTTGAGAGTGGGGGAGAATTGGAGACCACCACGCAAAATTAAAACACTGCAGTGGCTTGCCGATGAATATCGATTGCCCGAAGAGGGCGCGGATTTGCCGGGCAGATACAATCCGAATTATGTGCCTTATCTATGGGGTATCTTTGCCGCAATAGATGATCCTAAAACGCGCGTCATTGTGATGATGAAAGCCGCTCAAATTGGTTGGACGTTTGGGCTAATTGGTTACCTTGGTAAACGCATTGATACGCAGCCGTCGCCAATTATTATACTGTTTCCAAAAGATGGCGCGGCTCGTGAATTTTCAGACGAAAAATTTTCGCCTGCTATAAAAGCAACGCCTGCGTTGGCTGGCAAAATCAACGTTACCACCAGCCGCAAAGATGGTAATCGCGCGCTGTTTAAAAAATTTCCAGGCGGATTTATTAAATTAGTCGGATCTAATTCGATTAGCAATGTGAAATCCACGCCTGTACCGTTAGCAATTGTGGAAGAGCCTGATGATACCAACGACAGTGTAAAAGAGCAGGGCGATGCAATACGACTTATTAAAGAAAGGCTAAAACGATATCGTAATGGCAAACTGATTCTTGGCGGCACGCCATCGGTAAAAGGATTGTCGCGTGTTGAAGAGCAAATTGAACTGTCAAATCAATGCGTATTGCCAATTACGTGCAATGAATGCAAAGAAAAGCATGTGCTGAATTGGGATAATGTCAGTTGGCTAAAAAGTGATGATGGCCCAGTGCATCCGGTTTACGGGCAAAATCTACCTGAAACAGCTGTTTACGCCTGTCCGCACTGCGGTACGATCTGGGATGATTGGCAACGCCAGCAAAATATACTCGATACTGTCAAAAAGGCGGAAGCTGATGGCGATCCATTTTACGGGTGGACGCCCACCGTAACCACGTCAGGTGGTGTGTTTGGTTTTAAAGAGCTGAATGAGTTGTACGTTTGCATACCGGGTACCACGTTAGCCGATGTAGCGCGAGATTATTTAGAGGCAGAGCATGACGCAGAAAGCGGCGATCAGTCTGGCCGGATTGTTTTTCAAAACAGCAAACTGGGCAGACCGTACGAATACGAGAGCAATGCGCCTAAAATAAATGATCTGGTAGAGCGGGGCGAAAATTATCAAGAGCTTGTAATACCTTATGGTGGTCTGATACTCACTGCCGGAATAGATGTGCAACATGACCGCCTGGCCGTTACGATATGGGCGTGGGGTCGTGATGGAGAGATGTGGCTGGTGTACTGGGGCGAGTTGTACGCAAAAAACAACGTTAATGACAAGAGCGATCCGGTGTGGGAAGAGCTGCATAACCTGCTTTTTAGTCCTAAAAAACATGCACGCGGTTTTAAAGTTGTTCTTTCAGCAGCATCTATTGATTCGTCGGATGGTGGAACTTCAGATGCGGTTTACGATTGGGTGCGCACACGGCAGCGGCGCGGCATTATGGCGGTAAAAGGATCCTCTGATAAAAATCTTGACCGGGAAATATTCAGTTTACCGAAAAAAATTGATCACAAAACAAAAACAAAAGCGAGCAAATTTGGTTTGCAAGTTTTTATGGTGGGTACCAATAAAGCAAAAGATTTGTTAATTGGTGATCGCGGTCTATTGTCACTTACTGGTCATGGCCCTGGTCGCATGCATTGGTATAAAGATGTTCGCGCTGATTTTTTTGAACAATTGACCGCAGAGGTAAAGGCTCCTCATCGGTCAATACGTAACAAACTCGTTTGGCAATGTAAATCAGGTGTGCGCAATGAGGCGCTTGATTGTACCGTGTACGCACTACACGCAGCACGGTCTATCAAATTGCATATTATGACCAAAGCAAAATGGGATGCGTTAGAAGAAAAATTGACGCAGTCAGATATGTTTGTTCAGCCTGAAGGATTTCATCCAAAAATAATACAGAAAAAACAAAAAACTAAACGAAGAACCATTAGCAAAGGGGTGAGGATGTAATGGCTGGTATAACGCGAGAAATTGCTGAAGCAAAGTTGACAACGTGGTTGGATGCTGAAGAAAAAGTGGCCTCTGGACAGTCGTACAGCATTAGTGGCCGACAGTTAACGCGCGCCGATCTTGGTGAAATAAGGGAAAGTATAAAATACTGGGATAGCAAATCGCAACGACTAGCGCGGGGTGGCATCCGTGTCATGCGTGGCGTGCCTCAAGGCTAATAATAAAATGAAATTTTCTGTAAAAGTTGGTCGTGAAAAACTGGAAGTTGAAGAGAATATTATTGATAGATTGGTTCGTTATGTATCGCCAAGAGCCGGTCTAGGACGCATGAAGTCGCGTTTGCATACCGCTATGATTGGTGGCTATTCAGGTGCATCGAAATCAAAACGATCACTAAAAGGATGGAGGGTTCCGGGTGGTGATGCCGATTCCGATATTTTACCTGATTTGCAGGATTTGCGGGATCGCTCACGCGATTTGGTACGCAATACGCCGATTGCCGCCAGTGCGGTAAATACCAACGTGACCAATGTTGTTGGCACCGGCTTAAAATATCACTCGAGAATTGATAGAAAATATCTTGGCTTGAGTGACGAAGAGGCGGACGAATGGGAACAAAACGCCGAACGCCGCTTTAGGTTATTTGCTGAATCCAATGAATGCGATGCAACGCGCCAACAAAATTTTTTGGGCTTACAGGATCTTATTTACCGTTCCGCGCTTGAGGGTGGCGATGTTTTTATTTTGCTGCCGATGATAAACCGAGCAGGGTCGCCGTTTGGTCTGAAAATGCAGGTCGTTGAGGCCGATAGAGTGTGCAATAAAGACAACGCCGCAGACACGCGAACGTTGGCCGGGGGCATTGAAACGGATGAACATGGTGCTCCGATTAATTATCACATTAGAAAAACGCATCCGGGAAGCACGCTTTATACCAATTTGGAGTGGGATGTAGTGCCCGCATTCGGCGCGAGATCAGGACGCCGTAACGTCATCCATTTGTTTGATAGGCGGCGTCCTGGGCAGAGGCGTGGCGTACCGTATCTTGCACCGGTCATCGAGGCGTTAAAACAACTGGGTACATATACAGATGCTGAATTAATGGCAGCGGTCATATCTGGTATGTTTACCGTGTTCATCGAATCTGAAATGCCAGAAGAAATGTTCGATCTTGTCGATGGCGACAAAAAAGACTTGAGCAATAAAGACGATTACGAGTTAGGTAACGGCTCAATAGTAGGGCTTAATCCTGGCGAAAAAGTAAGTGCGCCGAATCCGGGGCGTCCGAATTCTGCATTTGACCCGTTTGTAATAGCAATTATCAGGCAGATTGGCGCGGCTCTTGAACTGCCATTTGAGTTGTTGATGAAACATTTTACAGCCAGTTATAGTGCAAGCCGTGCAGCGTTTATGGAGGCGTGGAAAACATTTAATAGCCGTCGTGCCTTTTTAGAAAGGGGATTATGTAATCCGGTGCTTGAAGAATTTATGTTTGAGCAGGTTGCAAAAGGTCTTATGAATGCACCGGGATTTTTAATTGATCCAATGATCAGAAAAGCGTATCTCGGCGCAGAGTGGACGGGACCAGCGCGCGGACAAATCAACGAATTGCAGGAAGTTAAGGCAGCCCGTGAGCGAGTGGACGCGGGCTTTACAACTATCACTGAAGAAACTGCGGCGATGACCGGCGGCGATTGGGAAAAGAAACACAGGCAAAGCGTGAAAGAAAAAATGCGCAGAGTTGAGGGTGGATTGGTTGAAGACAATAAACCTCCTGAAATCATACAACAAAACGAACAGCCGCCTGATACTGACCTGGATGAGCAAGACAATAAAGAAACCAAGCCCGGCAATCGCCGGGCTTTTTCGTAACGCGAGGCAAATTCAATGCGTTTTGCCCATCATTACCAAAAAAGCATCAGGGGGTGGTGGAGTTACTGATTACAACACTAACGTTGATCATTCCCAATATCCCCTGGCCATTGTTAGCATATTCGTTCCACTTGATGCATCACCCAACGCAACATACATCCCGTTTAAAGACCCTGATGGACGATGGCATGTCAGAACGCCTGATGGATTTTCTGAGATAGCGGTTTCATTTTTCCATAGAGGAATCACGGCATGATATTAGACAGCGAAGACCAAAGAAAAATAATACTTGAACTTATCCGTAGTAACAGCATACCCGGAGAAGTAATTGATGAAATTTATGAATTCAAACAGTTAGTTGTCATCGCAAAAATTGATTCAAATAAGGGGTCAGATAAAGGCGATGATTTAGGATGAGCGATGATAAAAAAGATATGGATAATGAGATAAAAGATAGGTCTCTCGCTGCTGTGCCTCATTGGGTTTGGATTCTATGCGGAACTTTTATTGTTATTCCTATCAGCATTTCTTTTTCTTTATTGGGTGTTGGAATGGCGCTGAAACAGGGTGATTTTCCGGTCGGTGATATTGCCAATCAATATGCACAGATTGATCTGAAAAAAGCTGAATTCAAACTTGAACAAATGCGCGCTAATAATGAATGTCCATCTAATGATGTGTTTAATAATGATTTGTCGATATTGGTTGTCGGTTTAATTGATCGTGTTGAGCAACTTGAGTTAATTGCTCACTTACCTGCAAAAAGAAAGGAAAAATAATATGCGTTTAGCTGATGTAATGAATGCGCCCTGGGCGATAACGCCGAGTATGCTGCATGAAATTCGCGATATTTACGAGACGCATTTACGCGGTGAAAAGATTGATATCGAAGGTGTTGAGGCGCGGTTGGGGCAACAGCTCAATAACGAGAGGGAAAATTATCAGGTTATCGATAATGTTGCGATTATTAATGTGCATGGTGTTATTGCAAAGCGCATGAATATGTTTACCCGAATTTCTGGTGGTGTTTCAACGCAATTATTAGAGCAGGACATTAGAGAGGCGCGTGAAGATACGGAAGTCGCTGCGACTATTCTTGATATTGATTCTGGGGGTGGCACCGTTGATGGCACGTTTGAACTTGCTGATGTTATATATGATATGCGTGGCGAAAAACCCATAATCGCTCTGGCCAGTGGGTTGGCGGCATCCGCAGCGTACGCCATTGGTTGTGCTGCTGATAAATTTTACATATCGGGTGACACCACTACAGTGGGTTCTATTGGCGTGGTATCGATGCACCGCGATTATTCGGGTTCTGAAGAAAAACAGGGTATTAAAACAACAGAAATCTATGCCGGTAAATACAAAAGAATTGCGTCTGATTATTCTCCGCTGACACAAGAGGGTCGGGAAAATATTCAGGAAACGGTTGATTATCTTTATTCCATATTTGTTGGAAGGGTTGCAAAATTCAGGGGCGTGCCGGTGAGCACGGTCCTCGACGACATGGCCGATGCGCGGTTGTTTATCGGTCAGCAAGGCATCGATGCCGGGTTGGTGGACGGTGTTTCCACGCTCGACAATCTGATCGCCGAATTATCACAAGGGCGCATGCCTGATCATACAGCCAGTGTGTCCGGTGAGACACAATTGGATTATGAAATTATTCACGATATAACAAAGGAGCCGAAAATGGCTGATAAAAACGAAATAACGAAGGGCTTTGTTGCCGAGAATCATCCTGAAATCGCAGATGCGTTTCGTGCTGAGGGTGCCGTTACTGCATCAGCAGAAGGTGCTACCGCAGAACGACAACGCATACAGGATGTGTTTGCACAGTCCATGCCTGGGCATGATGCGCTTATTCAGGATCTTGCATTTGACGGTAAAACAACCGGGCCCGAGGCCGCCGTTGCGGTGCTGAATGCCGAGCGAGAAAATAATCATAAATTGGTTTCTGGTTTGGCCGCAGACGCGGTAGAGGTATCCGCTGTTGCCGGTTCTGTTGGTGGGGATGACGCCATCGTTGATGGCGAAAACACTGGCGCACCCATTGAAGACAGATGCAAAACAAAATGGGATAAATCAAAAAAATTAAGAGCAGAGTTTGGTAATGATTTTGATTGTTATCTTGCGTATCAAACGGCCAATGAAAACGGGCAGGTAAGGATTATTGGTTCTCAAAAATAACCTTGACTTGATCTGAACCGGATTAACTTGAACTGTAAAAAATTTAAGAGGAATGAACAATGCCTACCTTAACAACAGACTCTGCTCGTGATTTTCAAATTGGAGAAAAGGAAGAATATCCAGTTATCGCGGCAGATATCATTTATGAAGGTGCCGCTGTTGGCGAGAATGCTGCCGGGTATTCCCGACCGTTGGTGGCCGGTGATGTATTTCAGGGTTTTGCCGTGTCAAAAGTTGATAATGCAGCGGGTGCAGCGGGTGCGCTTAACGTTGTTGTAAAATCACGCGGTCGTGTTCGCTTGGCGGTTGTCGGTGCTGCGGCTATTACCGTGAATGATCGTCCTGCGGTTTACGCGAGTGATGATGATACGTTTACACTAACGGCCACTAGCAACAGCAGAATCGGCAACGTATCGCGCTGGATTTCTGGCACAGATTGCATTGTCGAATTTGACGCATTGAAAGGTTTGGCGTAACGGCTATCTGATTAATACGTTTCAAATTTTTAAGAGAATTTTTAAGAGAATTTTTAAGAGGATATAAGAATGGGTGCATCAACTTTAGGTAGCCGAGCCATAATCGGCGAGTTTTATAAAACATTACAATCAGATCCTGGTGCGGCATGGATTCCGTTTATATCGATGTTGTTTTCTTCCGATCAGGGGTCTGAGGAATATCCGTGGTTGGGCCAAAGTCCTGCTATGCGCGAATGGGTTGGTGGGCGACATGCGAAAGGCTTCAAAGAAAGCGGTCTCACCATCAAAAACCGGCATTTTGAAGCGACTGTCGAGGTGCTGTTGTCTGAATTGCGAAGAGATAAAACCGGTCAGATAATGTTGCGTATTCGTGAGCTTGCATTACGCACTAATTCGCACTGGGCATCGTTACTTTCAGCGCTGATTATTAATGGAGAAAGCAGTTTGTGTTATGACGGCCAATTCTTCTTTGATACTGATCACCAAGAAGGTGAAAGCGGTGTGCAGAGTAATGATATCACCACTGACATTTCGGCATTGCCTGCTGTTGCGCATGGTACGCCAGCTGCCCCCAGTGTTGAAGAAGCACAACAGGCAATGATGAATTCTGTTTCTCAGATTTTGAGTTTCAAGGATGATGTCGGTGAACCAATGAATGAAGGCGCAAACAGCTTTTTGGTCATGGTACCAATGCCTTATTTCATTACGTTTAGAAAAGCGTTGACGATGCCCGCAGGTACGGGTGTCACTGAGCAGGTAGTGCCGAATGAGCTTAGTATTAGTGTGGTTCCAAATACGCGCTTGACCTGGACTGACAAGTTCGTCACGTTTCGTGCGGACGGCAACGTTAAACCATTTATTCGGCAGCAAGAGACGGCGGTTATGCTCAAATCAAAAGTGGAAGGTTCTGATTTTGAATTTGATAACGATGCGCATCAGCATGGTGTCGATGCATGGCGTAATGTTGGTAATGGATACTGGCAGCATGCTTGTTTAAATCAGCTTGTTTAATGATTGATAAAATAGCGGCCAGAAGGCCGCTATTTTTTTATGTAAATAACAGAGGCAATAGGCCATGCAGAAATGTAAAGTGACAAATGCTGTAACTATACACAGTGGTATCTTCAAGCTGGACAAGAATCAAGTTAAACGCAGATTACATATGCTAAAAAAAGTAAAAGGCGGGTATTCAATTACTCAACCTATCACTTTTAAGGCGGGTGAAAAGTTTGAATATGATGGCCCTGTTGATCGTACGCTTGCCATTATGTTGGGATTAACCGAAAAGCAAGCGGAAAAGATGAACAAGGATCATGATAAGTCGCCATCTGATGCAATGGATGATGTTGGACAATCGGATGATGTTGGACAATCGGATGATGTTGGACAATCGGATGATGTTGGACAATCGGATGATGTTGAACAATCGGATGATGTTGAACAATCGGATGATGTTGAGCAAACAGGTGATGGTGAGGATTAATAATGTCGCTTAAAAATGACATGATCAGTGATCTCGACAACATGCTAAACACAGATGAATTTGCGGTGCCTGCAACGTATTCACCGGAAAAATATGCTGAACAGCATCCCTCCAATAAGTCGTGTGGTATAAACGGAATTTTTGATCATGATTTTGTCATGATAAACGGCGCTGAAAGTTTTAGCCCAGTGTTTGATTGCGCCACACGTAATATATGTGGTGTTTTACACGGGGCAAAACTAACCATCCATGAAAGTATAAAAAGATTAAAAACGGACATAACGTATACCGTGCGCGGTGTTCAGCCTAATGGAACAGGATTAACCCGGTTAATACTTGAGGCACCGGTAAATGGCTGATCATCGTGCTGAACAAATCATGGATAAAGTTACTGCGCTGGTAACAGGTCTTGGCACCACCGGTACAAATGTCATGCGCGACCGTGTTTATGATGTCGCTGAAAAAATCAATGCAGCCTTATCCATTTATATTGGCGACGATGATCCTATTGACGACAGTCCGTGGCCTTATATTGATAGTTTGTTAACGGTATATATCGATATCCACGCACGTAATGATTCCAGCATACCTGTGAGTAAGACCCTTAACCGGGTCAGAAAAGAACTTGTGCTGGCAATTATGGTTGATGTGACTCTTGGCCTGCCATTGTTTGTACAAGAGATCGAGGAAAGCATTGCCAGCGCACCGATCATGAACTATGGCGATCAACCCATTTCGTTGCAGCGTACTGAATGGACAGTAAAATATCGTCGCTCTTTAACTGATCCGAGTGAGTGAAATAATGACAAAAACAGCTGAAAAAACGCAAACATTGCGCAAAACATTGAAACCGCGTAATGGCGGATCAACCGTTATTAATCCTGAACAACAAAAGGAAAAATCCAATGGGACTCTTGATAAAAAGAGCGGTAGTCCTCGCAAAGATTGAGACCACGTATAATACTGACTCGGTGCCAACGGCAACCGCAGATGCGGTGTTGGTAGAAAACCTGCAATATGCACCCGCAGAGCAGCGCATGTACCAACAGCCGACGGTCGGCGCAACGTTGGCAATGGTTGCGCAGGTTTATGGCGGATCTCTATTGCAGGTCACGTTTGATGTCGCGTTAAAGGGGTCTGGCGCATTAGGTACTGCGCCTGACGTTGGTGTATTTCTTCGCGCTTGTGGTATTGGTGAAACTATTTCGGCGGGTGTGTCTGTAACCTATAAACCCGTGTCTGCCTCGCAAGAAAGCATAACAATATATTTATACGAAGATGGAAAACGCTATGTTTTGACGGGCGTTAGAGGCAATGTTTCTTTTTCCGGTACCGTTGGCGAGCCGGGCAAATTGTCATTTACGTTAACAGGGCACTGGACATCGCCTGCTACCGTTACATTACCCACACCGACATTGGATGCCACTATAGCGCCTGTATTGTTAAGTGCAGGCTTTACGGTTAATTCATATTCTGCTGTTATCTCTGCGTTTTCTTATGATTTGGGTAACACTGTGGCTTTTCCGCCAGATATAAATGCGCCTGATGGATTTAGCGAAATTATTATTACAGGGCGCGACGTGAATGGGTCAATCGATCCGGAGGAGGTATTGGTTGCAACTCAGGATTTTGTCACGTTGTGGAAATCTGGAACTCCTATGGCGATGTCTACCGGTGTAATAGGAGCCAACGCAGGCAATCGCTGGCAGAAATCGTTGCCAAAAATAACGTATCGAGACTGGGCGACTGGTGATCGAGACGGTGTGCGTACCGCTGAAATGCCGTTTGGTGCGGAAGAGGTCAATGGCGATGATGAAATATCTTTGGTCTTCACGTAAAGGAAAAAAATAAATGTCACTAACGTTAAAAACATCGCTTACAGCAGAGTGGTATACATTTGAAGGGCAAGAAAATGAAGAGAGCCCGGCGCGGGTAAAGTTAAAACCGCTCAATGGCGAGCAACTTGATAATGCTATGGAGGGTGCCGTGCTAGAAGGCAGCAATGCGGGGCTTTCGTCGCGTGGGATTAAGTCAGCATTACGAAACAGCATTGTTGACTGGGAAGGCATTAACAGTGACAGAGGCGATGTGGTTGCCTGCAAATTTACAAATCATCATCTTTTGCCGTGGGCACGCCGCAATGAGCTGGCAACGGTCATCATTAATCGCAGTGACTTAAGCGAGGAACAGCAAAAAAACTGATAATCGCAATTGAAGTTTTGCAGAATGATTTTAATTGCGACCACTGCAAATGGGGTAGGCATTGTGACGACACTAACCCTGCACCAATTGAACAATGGGAAATAAAGAATATAATGTTTTCTAACGTTTGCTTAAAACCTATGGTCACTGATGGATCAATGTTTATGATCAGCTTATACAAACATTATCAAAACAGAATATTGCCTTTTGCCGGTGGCATTCTTGACCAGCCAAATATTTATGTCCAGTGTATGAATATCATTGAGAGTTTAATGAAAAATGAAAAAAAAGGCTGAAGCAAAATTTAAAATATCGGCTGAAGACAAAACAAAAATTGCACTGATGTCTGTGCGGAGAAGAATGAGAAGTCTTCGCAAGACGGTTTTTAGCCTGAAAACGTCCGTTATAGGCTTGTCAGGTATAGGTGGTTTTGGTCTACTGATAAAATCATCTCTCTCGTCTATTGATGTGATTGGAAAAATGTCGAAGACTTACGGCATTGCTACGGAAGAACTTGCAGCCTTTAAAATAGCTGCTGAACTTGGTGGGTCATCATTACAAACATTTGCAAAAGCAGCAAAACAGGTGTCAAAAAATACGTTTGATTTTGTCGTGAAAGGCACCAGTGAAGCAAAAACATCCTTTGAAACGCTTGGGATCACCGTGGAAGATTTGAAGCCGATTATGAATGATAATGTTGCTCTGATAGGCTTAATTGCTGATGGGTTAAACAAGTTGGACGATGGCGCTATAAAAACAGCACTCGCTTACGAATTGTTGGGTGGTCGCGCTCTCGAATTATTACCCGCATTATCAGGTGGTACAGAGCAGCTTAAAAAATACCGGGAAGAGGCGGTATTGTTTGGCACGGCACTGTCAAAAGATGCGGTATTGGGTGTTGAAAAGACAAACGATTCAATTTCAAGACTTGGTTTTTTGTTTAAAGGATTGAGGGATCAAACAGTAGCCGCGCTTGCGCCTGCGATTAAAAGTGCTGTTGATAATTTTAGGGACTGGATACTTGAAATTGCTGAAGCAGAGGGTGGCGTGAAATCTTTTGCGCAATCTATGGCCGTTAGTATATTGCGCGCAATAAAAGTTGTCATTGCAGGTTTAAGAGCATTTCTTGATAACATTGATGCGCTGCATGAGAAGTTGGTAGGCGTTGGATTGTTAGAAGAAAGCAATCTGAAAAAAGAAATTGCGGGGCAACGTATTAAGATTGAGAATCTTAACCGTTCAATCGTCGTTTATGAAAAATTCAATATGAAAAGTGAGATCTATAACGAACTTTTGGGATCTCGTGAAGAAGCATATATAAAGCTTAATAAATTACAAGATGGAAATAATTCTTTGCTTGATGGCGCTAATGAACGGATTGACGAATTGATACAAAAAACATTGAAACAACAATCAATAGAAAGCGCGGTGGGTGTTGTAAATAAGGACAACAAAAAGGATCGAGGATTGCCAGACAGTATTTCTGATCAGCTTAATTCAGGTTTGTCATCGGGTGTTTCTGATGCGCTTAATCAGCGCGTCGTGGCTATTCGTGAGGGGCTTTTAAACGAAGAGCAGATGTTGGCCTTGTCTTATGCTAATCGTGCGGTAACAGTTGCTGAATGGGCTCAAGATGACATTTCGCGGCAAAAAGAACGAGACTTTTTACTCAATGAGCTTGCGGTTGAAAATGAAAATATAAAAACCGAGATCGCAAAAAGGGGCGAAGCGGATCGCCGGGCGGTGATGGCTGCTGGTCTTGGTGCAGCAGCGAATATTTTCAGCAGTTTGTCATCACTAATGGGCAAGGCAGGGAAAAAGCAAAATGCAATGCAAAAAGTGCTTGCCAGGGCGGGTATTATCGCATCTACCGCACAGGCGATAATGAATGCGCTGGCAGTGCCTCCTTATCCCCTGGGTGCATCACTGGCAGTAGGTGCTGCATTACAGGGCGCTGTGCAATTGCGCGCGGTAGGCGGCAGTGGTGGTGGTATATCATCACCAGTATCATCAGGTGCTGCGCAATTTCAGCAATCACAACCTATCTCGCAAGAGCCGATTTCGACGGGCGCTGCTGTGCAGGAATTCAGGGTTACGGTTGACTGGGAAAATGCAACGCCGGATCAAATAGATCAATTGGCGGAATCATTGTCTCGCAATATGAGCAATGGCGGAAAATCTCCGGTGGCGGCATGAAAATCGGATATAGAAATATACTAACTGAATCAACAGTGACTGTGACAGCCTCCTCTGAGAGCGCAGGCTTTGAAAAACAAAACGCTTACGATGGCAGAACCGGCAGTTATTGGAGGCCACTGTTTGCGCCTGCATTCCTGAAGGCAGCAGGTAGCATGCCGTTAGGGATGTGGATGGGCGATATAGTTGCTGGGATGCTCTCTCCGTCTGAATTGGTTACCAATGGCGATATGTCAAGCACTGCAAACTGGACGCCATTTAATAGTAATGTGTCAATAGTCAGTGGAGCGTTGAGAGTAACTAGCACAGGCAATGGATTGACTTATGTCAGTCAGCAAATACCTGCGACTCAGGGTGAGTCTGTTACGTTGAGTGTCGATGTCGTAACAGACGGGACAACAGGCGGTGCGTTTATTTCGACTGGCTCAACGCCAAACGGGCAGCAGTACGGGATAAATTTTATTTCTAATCCTACGCCGGGAACGTATCAACACACATTTACTCCAACAACATCGGTCACTTATATTTCGTTTGGCACGACAAGCCAAACACTTTCCGGTGAATTTATGGAGTGGGATAATGCGTCTGTGCCATCCGGTGGCGTTAATGATTTGACGGTTAATAATAAAGATTTGTCAGTTTATGGCTCAATTTTAAAAAGCGAAATGGCATCAAAAACAGGAATAGTTGAGTATTCCGGATTTGCTGGAAGCAATTATTTAGAGCAGGCATACAATGCAACACTCGAAGTTGGAATTAGTGATTTTTTTGTAGGCGGCTGGGTCAGGCTTAAAACGCCATGGCCGAATACGCGGCAAACATTGGTGCATAGGAGTGACGGCATAGGTGGCGGTGAATTCGGGCTATATATCAACCCGAATGGTACTTTAAGGTACGCTTCAAATGTTGCGCCTATTGATGCATCAGGACCAAAACTTAATGATGGAAATTATCATTTTGTTGCAGCAGTGCGTTTTTCCCAGATCATTTATCTGTATGTCGATGGCGCGCTTGTTCGTTCATTTGTTGATTCATCTAATCAATTAACTACAAATGCAACGATGCGCTTTGGTGTTAAAAAATCAGGTCTCGAAGCGCTAACCGATGGCTATTTGTCTTTATGGTCAGTTGATAATGCTGGAAAATCTGCACAACAAATAAAAGATATTTACGATAAGGAAAAGTTTTATTTTATAAAGGGCGGAACACTGCCAGAAACTTTTTTAAGTACACGCGCAACAACAGCGGATTATTTTGCTGTTTATGATCATGATCTCGCATTGGTGGGCAGTATTATTGTGTTGCAGTATTCTGATGATGATGTGACATGGTCTAATGTGTTCGATCCTATTTATCCAACAACGTCATCTGTGATATTTAAAACATTCACGCAGGTGTCTCATAAATTCTGGCGAGTTTATGTTTCTGGTGCTGGTACGCGAAATATAGGCGTGTGCATGTTTGGCTTGCGCCTTGATTTTAAGAATGGCTTAACGTTCGGATTTTCTCCGCCTGCATTGGGCCAGCAATTTGTACCGCGCAATAATGTTTCTGCCAATGGTGAATTTATTGGCCGCAGTGTTACAAAGATGCCTGTTTCAGGCAATCTGGTGTTTAATCCGGTATTTAGTCAATCGTGGGTAAGGCAGTTCTGGCCAGATTTGATACGGCATATGGAGAAAAAACCTTTTGTGGTTTTGCCGGAAGATCCATACCCTGGAGAGGCTATTTTCTGCTGGACTGATCGTGTCCGTGGACCTGAATATTCGTCGATTTTTATGTCGTTGAATATACCTGTTAAAGCGAAGGTGAGTTAATTGAGTTACCAATCAGAACGCGATACGGTTGGCAGACAGGCATTTACGCGCGTTGAAATTGATATGCCGGTTTGCTCGCTGGCGTACGGTGTTGCTCCCTGCACTGCGTCAGGCCCGGCTGGCGGACAGTGTAACAACACCCGCAATACCTGTCAGGACACGGCCAATTACGCCGGTGGTACCGCTGTCAGTACGATAGTGCTGTGTGATCATAACGTTGCTATACCTGGCGTGCCAATGCGGCCATTGATTATACGCAAACGGTTTTCGCCAACGCTCATTGACAAAAAGAAATCACTGGGTCGTCGTGCAAAAATACAAATCCAATGCCGTGATTACCCGTCAAATGATCGTGGCATTGATCCGTATTGGGCCACACGCACATACGTTGCAGAAGACCAAGGCACCTTTTGGGGAAAGGTAAAGGCAATTTACCGTTATTACTCAGGGGCTCCGATGCGGGTTATCACCGGTTATATTGGTGATGTTTATAATCCGAGTGAATCGATCACCCGGCATTATATTCTGGACGAAATTAATGGGCCAAAAAAGGGGGTGATTACACTCACCGGGTTAGACGTACTAAAGCTGGCAGATGACAAGCGTGCATTATGTCCAAGAGTCACCACCGGTACACTGGCCAATGACATAAACAGTACAACAATGGCATCCTTTACGCTGACGGGTGGTGCCGGTCAATATCCCACCGGTGGTGGTAAAATCCGTATTGAAGATGAAATTATACAATACACAGCAGGCTCAGTTTCTGGCGACAATTTTGTTGTTGCTGGAACCATAACACGGTCTGTTAATAACACGGTTTCAGAGGATCATGCCGCCGGCAGCACGGCGCAATTATGCAAAGAGGTCAACGCGAACGTTGTTGATTTTGTTTACGAGCTGTTAACGAGTTATGGCAATGTGCAGGTATCCTATATTACCCTGGCAGATTGGATCGCTGAGCGTGACGTGTGGTTAACAGGCTCTGTTGTCACGCAAATAATTACCAAACCTACCGGCGTAACATCTTTAATTGAAGAGCTTGCAGAAGCCTTTTTATTTAAAGTGTGGTGGGCTGAAATAAATCAGAAAGTAAGGTTCAAAGCTGTATCGCCTTTTAATAAAGTCACCACAACGTGGACAGATAATAGTCACGTTATAGATGGTGGCGTTGATGTCACAGAACAAACGGACGAACGCATATCGCGGGTGATTGTTTATTACAATCCACGCAATCCCATTGATCATGACAAGCCAGAGCATTTTAGATCAGCATATATGTTTGTTGGAGCCGATGCAGAAAGCTCAGATCAGTATGGTGATATTCGGTTAAAAACGATATTTGCGCGCTTTATACCATCAGATGGTTTAGCAGTCCGATGCGGAAGCCGCACATATGCGATATACAAGGAAGTGCCAAAAACCTATAAATTAACAATTGATGCAAAAGATACCAACGTGGTTACGGGTGACGGCGTTAATCTTTTAGTCCACGAAATACAAAACGTTGATGGGTCAACTCAAGCAACACTCATGCAGGTAATGAGTGCTGAGGAAATAGAGGTTGGCCATAGGTACCGATACACATTGGCTGACACAACGTTTCAGGGCAGGTATGCGCGGATCATGTCATCAGGAGCAACTAGCGTTTATTCATCAGCCAGCAGCGCTGAAAAAGAAACAGGTGGTTATATTGCTGCTGCTGGTGGTGCAGATTTTTCAGTTAACGAACCGGCATATAAAATATTATGATTCCAAAAACTAAAATAATACCGGGTATAACCAAGGTCGGTTATATCGATAAAGACAAAAAAATTCTCGAAAATATTCAGCGCGTCAGTCGTCAACGTGGATCAGGTGATTATGACAATATGTTGCCATTGGTCAGTAACGATATTCCACCGTCTGTTGTTATATCGTGCCCGCTAGCGCGGCAGCATTTGCGTCAAGCCATGCAGTGTGTGCAATGCGCGTTTTTTAATGGCGTGGTCCAGACGGCTTATAACGACGAATATGCTATGTCCTGGGATAGCAAATATGCAATATCATGCGGTTTTCCAGTTGATCGAAAATGCGTGTCGGTTTGCATAGAGGGTGGTGATTAATATGGCGACTTATCAGGCGATCACCACCGGGCAGACGGATGCGGAATCGTACATCGATACCGTACTTGCTGGCCAGTGGACTAATAATGTATTGGCCATATTTGAGGGCGATCCGTCAGCGGCTTCTGTACGCCTTGCGGGCGACCTTGCAATGACTGCTGTGGCTTCTGGGCCAAATTATAGATATGCGCAAGTGCAAAAAGAATATTCCCTGGGTGTTGGGGCGTATACGCGAATAGATGAATTAGTCATTGTCGTTCCGCGAACGGGGGTTTATCAATTATCGTTTGATATGCGCATTGTTGCTGGTACAGGATATGCTCGTATTTACAGAAATGCAGCAACAGCGTACAGCGGTGATGTTGCGTTTGGCGCACAACAAACCGTAACCGCCTCGTCAGCAACAAAGACAGAATCCAGCCTTGCACTAAATGCGGGTGATGTTTTATCTATTTATGTTTATAACCCCACAGCAAACGTAGTTTTCGTGAATAATTTTATTCTTGCATCGAACACAAAATTAATGGGTTGAGTTAATGGGTTAAGTTAATGGGTTAAGTTAATGGGTTGAGTTAATGGGTTAAGTGATTGGTGTGTAAAACCGCGAATATAAAACTATAAAGTATATATCTAAATAGTTTATATCTATAAAATTGAGGTAATTGAAATGTTGGATGTAGCGCAATTTCGGAAATACGCTGTCAGGCCGGTGCTGAAATTTTTAGATCCTGATATCCCCTACTCTATGGCCGCAGAAAATTTGCTGATTGGAACAGCAGTCCATGAATCGCGTCTTACTTATTTGCATCAAATTGGCGGCGGTCCAGCGCGTGGATTGTTTCAAATGGAGCCCGCGACAGAACAGGATATCTGGAATAACTACTTGCAATACAGAAATGATTTATCTTCGCTGATTGAGGCAATGAGAAATTTCCGGAGTCTTGACCTTACGACCAATCTTGCATACCAAGTGGCCATGGCCAGGGTGCATTATTGGCGCAGTCCCTGCCCATTACCCGCAGAAGACGATATTCAGGGTATGGCCAGCATCTGGAAACAGGTCTACAACACGCCATTAGGCGCGGGCACGGTAGAGCAATTCATTGCACATTATCCTGATGGTGAATAATAATGTCATTCTTTTCAAAAATTACCGATTTTGTTGGTGGGTCTCTTTTTAAAGAGATCAAAGAGGGCGTTATGTCGTATTTTCCGCCAGATATGACACCGCAACAAAAACAAGAAATGGAGTTGAAACTACAAACGTTTCTGCACGAAAAGGAAAAAGAAACAAACCGCGTTTTGAACGAGGCGTCTGCGCAGCTGGATAGGCGCATAGCGGAACAGGAGGGCACAGCAAGCGACTTGAGGTCGATACCCGTCCTTGGGCCTATTATTTTGTTTTTTCGTGGCCTACAGCGTCCTGTGTGGGGATTCGCAACACTGGCGATGGATTTTAAATGGTTTTTCGGCACTGGCCAATTTGATGAGCAGCAACAAACCGCAATGATATCAATTAATATACTCGTTCTAGGTTTTTTGTTTGGAGAGCGAACTATTAAAAATTTGTCACCGCTGATCATTCAGGTTTTTGGTGGTGGCATTA
>VAPF01042817.1_pt1 | contig 18973 bp, 16 predicted proteins | sample 3393931 | NCBI WGS metagenome assembly VAPF01 (sample SAMN08290437, study PRJNA428436) | hydrothermal vent metagenome | isolation source: Deep-sea hydrothermal vent chimney | place: Atlantic Ocean: South-mid Altantic Ridge | depth 2773 m m | reverse complement strand
CAACTCTACATCAGCCGAAATCAAGGATATTACCAGGATAGCACCGGTGATTTGCTGCGCATTCGCAGTGAAGATACGGCGTTACTGGCCATCGAACGCCCGTTCCTCAGAGAGTTACGGCGTTGGTCCCTGCATGCCGGCCTGGTCTTTGAGCAAAGGCAAGATGCCTTTCGTGCCCCTGGCGTGATGAAGTGGAATGATACCCGGCAGGGTATGGTTGGTGTAGCGCTGAGTTATGATGATACAGTCCGCTACCCTCTGTCTATTAGTCGCAATGATGGACGGATGATCAATCTGGTGGCAGAGGATAGTCATATTATAAAAGGTGATTTCAGCGGCACAGTGGCACGCCTGGACTGGCGTGAATTTATCCATATTGGAGAAGAGCAATCCCTGGTTTTACAATTTTCCACCGGACAAGGTAGTGCAAATACGTCACCCTTCAGACTGGGTGGCACTTTTGGTGACAATATCACCCTGCCGGGTAATTCCGGAACACCTTCACTCTTCAATAAACGCGAATTCCCGTTGCGAGGATACCCTCAAGGCCTGAACAGCCTTACGGGTAAAAACATGATGCTGCTAAATGCAGAATGGCGCTTCCCGCTGCACCGTACAGGGCGCACCCTGATGTCGCCACCAGTGGGCATCCAACAGTTATTCGGCAAAATATTCTACAACACCGGCACGGTCTGGAAAGAGATATCCGGCCAGGAAAACAGGTACAGCGGTGCCGGGGTCGAGCTGGAAGTCGATGTGATTCTCGGTTATATATTACCGGTGACTCTGCGCGTCGGATTCGCCAAGGGATTCGACTCCGACGGTGAAAACCAAGCCTATTTCAGCCTCGTGCGCTCGTTTTAGCCTTGAATAACTGGCTGTCACCCTGTATGGCTCCAGTAGCTCTACGATTTATATGTAATCACCTTTTGCGCAGTAACAACAATTTTTCGCTGAAACAGTGCTGAAACGCGTAATTAATCTCAGCCTTCATACGCACTTCCATTCTGTGTGGTCCAGGCATAGTTGGAAGGATAATTTTTTACCAGCTATGTGTTCTTCTGGCTTTTAATAGTGCAATATCTAGCAATATGCTCAAATCTCGATGCCTTCATATGCATACTATTCAACCCGTAACTCAAGATAATATTCATAATCACTATCAGTAAAAAATACACCCTGACGACGATTGCCACGCTAGGTGATGTGGGTACCCGAGCAATACCACTCTTGCTAACCAAGTCATGGACGAAGGATAACGTAATTAAGTATTGCGTCCCCTTATTTTTAGCGACACCGACATAAATTGCATAGTCGTGCAGCAGCCTATCGTTGTTTTCCCAACCATAGTTTGTACGAGCGATATGGTCTTTTCAAAATGCCGACAACGGTTGGGTGGAAGAAGGCGCATGCCTTGTGATCAAGAGCATCGGAAAGCCGTGTACGGGAAAACCGTATGCACGGTTTGATGAGGGAGGGTAGGCTACTGTTACTATGATCAGGCTATTGAGGCACCGCCAGACGAAAGGGGCGGAAACAGATAGGCTTGGTCTACCAGTGCATAATGCCTGTTTTCTACTCTACCCGTGTTTTTTCAATGCCTAAAGAGTTTGTAGGGTAGCAAAGTTGTGCATCAGAGCTGTGTTGAATGCTTTGACCACCGTAGAACCGTATGCCTGAATTGGGCACGTACGGTTCATTGGGGGGGGGATGGCTCGTGAGAGCTGTCTCTACCCGGAACCGAACAATTCAAAGCGGCACTTGTTTTGCGAAAAATGCAAAAACGTGCCCCTTTGAACTGCCAGTGAGCAAGGCCGTTAGCTTGCCAAGAAACTTACAGAATGGCACTGGTTGAATTGGGTGAAAATCAAAAGGTCTCTCCTGCTTTCATCAGTGTTAAAATAAAGAACAGTACAAGCCTTTCATTCGTTTGACAGTATGATTTTGTCATTATAGAGTGGAGGGAATTTAGATTGAAAAAATTAAGGGATGAGAGTAATGCCAAATTTTTTAATTGGGACGACAGACCCAGCCATAAAACATGACAGGGGTGCAGGGCGCTGGAAAAGTGAGAAACCTGAAGCCAGAATGATCGCGTTAAAGCTCGTAATAATGAATTATATGGTGCATGCGACTGTTTTAGTGGGTGATGATGCCGCCAGGCACATGCGGCACTACTTAATGAACTCGGGAAAAGAATATGAGTTTGATGTGCAGGGGATGGTCGATGAAGTGGAAGAGGCTAAAGATTTATTTGATAAAGAAGTAGATCAAGCAAAGGTTTTCGCAGAGACCTTACCGCCTGGAACATACAATATTGTGGCTTCTCGGTTGAAGGGTGGTTATAACAGGAAAATTGATAGTAAAAACTGGTTTTTTGCGATTGGTGGATATTCAATATGGGGTAAAGCTAACGTTATTATCGAAAAAGATAGCTCAGGAAATAAAGCGTATAAAATGGATTTTATATTAAATTGCGCAGATCGATATAACTGGGATAAAGGCAAATCGGTAAAGTTTTTTGATATTGAAATTACCGACGAATTCATGGGTTCCTTCCATCGGCAAGGTTTAGCTAAAGAATTTAATTTACGCGGCCAAATGAAAAGTCAGCATAAATGAGGTGATAAAACCGTTTTATCCAAAATGGAGCCAAAACCCGGTGGGCGATAATGTGAAAAAGCTGATCTTATTATTGGCGATAGTGCTGAGTCTTCTTTTTGTGCTAGGCCTTTACATTGTTTCGCGCCTGTTAGAAGTGCCGGATCAGGTGTTGACTGAGCCGGTTGAGCATATAAAGAAAATCAGCGGCCTGGAATTTCCAGCAGATGCTAAGTTGTTGTATCGTGAAAAAGCTGACAGGGGAATCAGTAACAAATTCATTTGGCGAATAATTTATACAAAAACCCCGTTTAATATCAAGAACTATAACACTCGTCGAATAGCGACTAAGTCAGGGTATGAGAGTATACGCTCATCACTAAAAAATAGTGATGTAGGGCTACTTCCAGTCGAATTTTTTCTTACTTACGAATGGACAAATGAAGATGGAGAATGGAGCGGGGATTGGGTAGAGACCACAAATGGATATTATCTGAGGTTACAACAAATTACTAGATTAAAAGTACCGAAGCAGATATTGTCTGAACCGGTTGAGTATATAGAGAGTATGAGCGGCCTGGAATTTCCAGCAGATGCTAAGTTGTTGTATCGCGTAGAAGCTGACAGGGGAGCCAGCAACTCATTCATTAGTCGAATAATTTATACAAAAAGCCCGTTTAATATCAAGAGCGATAAAATGTTTCGAGAATCCTCTGAATCTGATTACGAAGATATACGTTCATCACTAAATAATATGGATATAGATATAGGGCTTCCCGTCGAACTTTCTCCTCTTTACGTGTGGAGCAACAAGGAAGGAAAATGGAACGGTATTTTGGTAGAGACTTCAAATGGGTATTATCTGGATTTACAACAAGTTATTACGAACGATGACCTTTTAAACAATAAAATAGGGGCAGAGTAGAGACTGTAATGGTCTAATCATCCTGTAGGTTTTATAAGTGAAGTTGGGCTAGCTAACAAAAGGGTCATCGCGTCAAGTTAAATCGAGAGTCATTGGATCGTAAAACACGGGGTCATAAAACACGGGGTCAAGTCTTGTTTCTTGCTTTTTCGATTGTAAAGCAAGAAACAAGGGTAGAGTAGAGGGCAAGTTTAGTCATCTGTAGAAACGGCCTATCTGTTTCCGCCTCTTTCGTCTGGCGGTGCCTCAACAACCTTTTCATGGATAACTTCACCAGCCCTCCCTCATCAAACCGTGCATACGGTTTTCCCGTACACGGCTTTCCGATGTTCTTCATGCCAAGGCATGCGCCCTCTTCCAGGGAGCTGTCGTCGGAAGCTTGAACAATCTATAATGCTTATACAGCACGCTGTTGGGAAATCTTGCGTATCCAAAATAACGGATTCTCACCTTGTGGCGATTGCGTAAATGCGTACGCAATCGCTCCTCTGCATGCATGCCACCTCACATCACCAAACACTTTCGCGCTGTTACGATAATCAAAGTAGCCGACCAGCCGCTGTACAACTGCTGAAAGAGGTATGGGCGTAAGATTCCTGCCGGTTAGTTCGGTCAGTTTGGCTTTGATTCGCTTTACTGCTCGCTTACCCGGCTGCACATGGGGATAACTTTTGCCACTACGCGGACTAAAGTAAAAAAGACACCCATTAAATAAAAATCTAACTCGATCCCATTTCCAGAAATATTCACAACAACACGGTCAGAAATTTATTGGTTTTTGCCAAGCGAGGAAAAAAATCGGACGTTTTCCAGCAAACAAATTACTTTCTCTGCATCACGGACAACAGGAGGTCTTCGCCTGCTTATTCAGGCAACTTGAAAATAGAAAAATGAAGGAAGTGATTGCAAGCTATGTAGGTAATGGCTGTTTATAAAAACACCTGCCCTCAGACTATCCTTTCATCCAACATTGACCCAGTCTATGGGCAAACACTGCTTCAGTTTTTCCATGGCACCTACAGCCCGGAAGAATCGCTGGTCATAGTGGTTGATCATGTCCAGCCAGCCCTGTTTCCTCATTCGATCAATTAACAAGGGGATCTTGAATAACAGGGTCCAGGGTCCAGGGTCCAGCGTTCAATCACTTCATCATCAGAGCATGCCAAAGCTTGAGGTTGATTGATGTGCAGAACCAAATGGTAATGATTGCTCATTACAGCGTAAGCACAGACATCAATAGAAAAAACAATGGCTAATTCAGCGAGTTTATCCACAACCTACTGTTTGCGGTGTTCGTAACTTTGGCCGGAGAATTCATCGTTGCCACAGAGAAAGGCGCGGCGGAGAGCCTGCCCCACGAAGTGCTTTGGGTACACAGCGCGAGATGCAATGATAGTAGGGAGTTGAGTCCAGGCAGACCTGATTTTTTCGAGGTTTTGGCATCCGCGCCTCCTTCTTTATCCAATGGATAGTGCATGTCTCGCAATTTAACGAGGATCGAACAGGATGTCCATTGCTCAATGGGTGTCCTGTTTTACAGTTCGCCTTTACGTCAGATTTTATTGTAAAAAAACAAATAATGTTTTCAGTCATTAACTATTGATTTGCATTTTAATCCGAAACCCGGATCAGTCCCCCTGCACCGTAACAATTATTTTTCGCTGATGCCCCATGGTGCGATGCTCCCACAAAAATACCCCCTGCCAGATACCTAATGCACACTGGCCTGCGGTCACTGGCAAGGTCAGATCACTGTGTGTCAAAATGGTACGCACATGAGCGGCCATATCATCCGGACCTTCATCCCGGTGCAAAAACATGGCATCCCCGTCGGGTACCAGTTTCGCCATAAAGGTTTCCATATCCTGTCGAACATCGGGGTCTGCATTTTCACACAACATCAGTGATGCACTGGTGTGTGCAACAAACACATGACACAACCCGACCTTGATACCTGTTGTTACCACAATTTGTTGCACATCTCTGGTGATGTTATAACTGCCCCGCCCCCGCGTTGTCACTGATAATGTTTCCTGTGCGAACATCACGTTCTCCTGAAAGATAACCCGGTTTTTGGTAAAGACACATAAAAAAACAGGCTCCCCTGTTACCAGGAGAGCCTGCCTCAAAGCATAACAGCAACGCCAACGTGGCGTGTGTATTTGCCTATTCGAGCAACACGGTTACAAATCCCGCAGTAATCGTGACACGCTCATCATTATACGGGCCACTCGCTGCAACATGTTTCACCAATGCGCCATCCCGCAGTCGTTTTTCAAGATCAGCCGTAAAAACTTCAAAACGGGTATAGACCTGAATGCTACCTGATTGCACAAGCCTGTAGATTCCTGCACCATCTTTACGCGGTACGATGTGTGGTGCTACATCCGCTGCGGTGAGATCAATCGCTACTCTGGCACGAGAGACATGGTGAAACCTGCCCACACCTTCCAGGTTAAGCGTCAGACTGTCAGCAGCGCTGCTTGCAATAGCCGTCAGTGATGCCGGAGCCCAGCCAATGGTCATCACTGCTTTCAGCGCTGTTACGTCTACAATCGTGTGTGCTGTAAAATCACTGGGCGCTGCGGCAGTCACTTGTCCGAAAGGTCGCACAAACCCGCGCACTTTCACCGGAGTACCGCTGACCAATGTACTCACATCCAGTGTCGCTACATCAATTTCATAAAAAGCGGGATCAGAACCATTCACAGGTTCATCGCCTGTGCCACTGAAATCAAACAAGCCTGTGTAACGACCATCGATGGCCTGCAAGTCGAGCACAAACGGTAGTGGCTGTTCGGGAATACTCACCACATCCAGCACTGTACCGCGCAACGTAGTCAAACGCATTTTCATCCTACCCCGGTTATTAACTCCGGCATCCATTTCCAGCCGGGTAGCCATGTCGTTTGTCAGCACACCAAACACACGTACTCGTTGTCCTACAGAAACATCATCAATATCGTAATCCGTACTCATTGAAAGTTGACGTTTCACCTGGGTCAAATCCCCCATGTTCACGGTAATTTCATCATTAAAAATCACCCTGCCACCGGCACGTACCAGGGTGGCACCTTTCACTGTGAGTGAATCACCATTGCGCGCAATCACATTACCTGTCACCACATCCAATTCACCTCCTGGCACACTGGAGCCAACATAGACTTCCTGTGCTTCGAAACGGCGTGGGTTGAATTTTAAATCTCCGATAACAATGGTTGCAGTGAATATTGGTTGTTCGTCCAGTGCAACCAAACCTGCCCGCCCTTGATAATCATCACCATTGATTTCAAACAGTGTGGTGTTATTAGTGATGACTTCCAGTTGACCAAAATGACGACGATGACGACGATCTGTCGTCAAGCGATGGTGAAACGGGCGCAAAATGACTTCAAAACTACTGCCCTCCACATCGACACTGGCCAACGGTCCACGCAAACGATGTATTTTAGGTCGTTCCAACGCCACATCAGCCCATAAAAAAGGCTCGACAACTTGCGTTGGTACACCGATATCATCAAAACGCACTTTGTTGGAAGCCTTGAGATCAAAGTCCAGCGTGAGATGACTGGGGATACCCGGAGCAATCACTAATCTGGTGCTGCCTTCAAGATTCACGGCCACGTCCAGCTGTCTCAGCGCCATGCCGTCCGTATCCACGATGTTATCAACTTTCACCGCATCACCCGCTGCATTTTCCACCCAGATGTCGGCATCACTGTAATCCAGCACCATGCTGGCTTTGACGTAAACACCATTGGGTACCGTGGCTGCCGTCAGGAATTCCGTCATCTCGGTATATTGCGCGAAATCCACACGGGTCGATAACGGCAGTGTTTCAACCACTGCACCATTGGCTTTGGTAAGTGTCAGCGACAACACATCCACGGTATAACTGGCAAAATCACCTTCTGCATCGGTGAGACCAATAATAATTTCACCGTCACCTTCTGCCTCTGTTGCGCTATCACTGGATGCGCCACAGCCCGCCAGTAATATACTGACAAATAATAAAAACAGACTGGGTAAAAAATAGCTCCGCATCATTGCTGCCGTATTCCGGCATCGCCGATAAAATATTTTCATGATGACCTCCTGGTCAATGTGTACGTTTGCGTTTGGATAAAATCAGATGTTCATCCCGTACAACGCAGAGCCGATCAATGGGTTGACACAGAAAATATTTTTATTTGCTGATGTTACACATTCGAATAATGAATCAATGACTGACAGTTTTCACATGATGCTACAACGCATATTCTGACTGAAGCTTGTGCAATATCAGAAGCTCTTGGACAATCATTCCAGTGTATCGGGAGGTTATGTTGTCGTGCTACGGACAGGTAGTGTGTTATAAACGCAGAGGTCGCAAAGACGCAGAGGACGCAAAGTTTTAGTGTTTTTCTCTTCGTTCTTTGCGCCTCTGCGACCTCTGCGTTAAATACCCGGTAATTCTTAAAACAGATATTTTTAGCGCTTAATTCACATTTAAGGTCTGCGTAACATCAGTTATTCAATAGAAACGGCCATTTTTTACCAGTTATAGGCCAGCCCTGTCCCAACAAACCTCACTGGGTCTCTACCCTTTTCCAAGGTTTGATTGCCTGCCCACAAACGCAAACGCCACTGCTCGCTGAGGTCAGTGGAAAACCGCAACAGATAGACAAAATTGGCCTCACCCGTGACGCTGGAAAGACTTTTAAGCCATAAAAAACGCCACAAGACATCACCACTGAAATAGGAAGCAGCAACACTGTGGCGACGATCTTCCAAGCCGGTAGAAAGATTTAATGCCGTTGCCGAAAACCCATACTGCCAACGCGGGTGCGACATCAGCAGCTTTACTTTTTTATCGTATTGATGGCGGGCAAAACCCAGCGAAAACGACCACGGCCCATCGGTGTAATAACTCACATCAAACGCCGTGCCTGTGCTCTTCACCTCCTGACAACCTGGCCGGACACAGTCTCTGTCAAAGGTCAGCGTGCGCCATTGCGGGCGTAGGGAAAATTGCCAATATTGCAGATGAATATCAATAACGACCCGAAGAGTGTCCGTTTCCATAGACCCTTTTTTACCCCCTGTTTCCAGGTCCATACCAACACTGAGGGGTTCCAGCGGGTCCGAACGAAACCCCAGCAAAACACTGCGGGTGGTGATGGGATTATTCTGGCTATCGAAACGGTTGCGCGCCACCGAGGCCAACAGACGCGAGTCATCGACGAAAGCATAATCCAGATCGAGATAATAATCGCGACTACCCTGGAAATCACTGCCCCCCTCAAAAGAAAGCATCGATGGCAGACCATCGGCTTGCGCCGCTACGGATACCCCTACCAAGACCGCGCCCAAAAGGCGCAAAAAAATGAAATGCCACTGCTGCAAAATATAACCTGTCCTTAAATACCCGCCAGTCAGCAGGTAAAAAAACTGATTATACGCACATTAACGACTATTTTCGGGTCTGCGAATAACGCTCTTATAGAATGAGCAAAGACGGGCTAAAGCAGGGATGCCAATGATATAACTGATGTTACGCATTCGAATAATGGATCAATGACTGACAATTTTTACATAACGCCATAACGTGTATTCTGACTGAAGTCTGTGCAATATCAGAAGCTCTCGGACAATCGTTCCAGTGTATTGGGAGGTTATGTTGTCGTGGTACTGACAAATCGTGTGTTATAAAACGCAGAGGACGCAAAATTTTTAGTGTTTTTCTCTGCGTCCTTTGCGCCTCTGCGTTAAATACCCGGTGATTCTTAAAATAGATATTTTTAGCGCTTAATTCACCTTTGTGGCCTGCGTAACATCAGTTATATAAGTTATTTAATTTTCATTTTTTAGTGACGCCGCTGGCGACGCATTTCTTGTCGTTGCTGTCGGTTGATTTGTCGGCGCATTTGTCGCCGTTCCATCACCGCACGCCGTTGCGCTGGCGACATATTTTGCCAGCGTTTCCGCAGAGCTGCACGCCGTGCAGGGGGTAAATTGCGGAAATCACGAAACCGTGCGCGCAACCGCTTACGCTCGACCGCTGGCAATGACATAAAATGTTCAAAACGATTCCGTACCCGTTGGCGTTTTTCCGGTGGCAGTTGCTGCCAACGGGCAAAACGTTTTTGGGCTCGAGTCCGTTGCTCCGGTGTTAGCTGTGTCCAGCGTTTAATACCTTTGCGCAAGCGTTGCTGACGACCCGCTGGCAAGCCTTCCCAGTTTTTTGCAAACGGTGCCAGCAGAGTTTGTTCTTCAGCACTCAGTGAGCGCCAGGCAATACCCTTGCCATTACCTTTAGCAACAGTAGTCTGCTCTAGATTTAGCAATGACTCATCATCACTGGCTTGTGACAGCAACGGACTGCACACTAACCATAAACATAGGATCAATCGGCCACTGTATTTCAATTTTTTACTGTGCATCTTGTGCTTCCTCAACTTTCGCGGTTTGGGCTTCCGCGTCCAACGCATCCAGATCCTGCATAAAATCCAGCGGGTCTTGCCATTCGCTTTCACTGATTTCCCAGTCGCCGAGAAATTCCAGCAACTCAAGACTGGGGGCTTCCTCGGCGACCACAAAGCATGGTACACACAGCACACACAGAATGAGCACACGGTTCACACACTCACCCTGCTTCTTGTTCATCTTCATCATCTAACCATAAATAGAAATCAAGCTCTTCATAAAACTCCAGGGATTCAGCATCACCCAATAGCGCAAGGTCTTCCAGCGGTGGCAATGGTGTACTTAGATCATGCTCCGGCGGTGTCAACCACAAGGATACCGTCAATACCGCTACGGTAGCCGCTGTAGCCAACCCACCCACGGGCAACAACCAGGCCGGACGTTTTTCACTGACAGCCGGTTTTCCCGCCAAAAGGGCTTCGCGACGCACTCGGCGCAAATCTCGTAGCGTGGCATCGTCCAACTCGTCCACCGCCTGATCCAGTGTGGACTTTGACATTTGTAGCAAACGGTCTGTGTCTTCGGGTTCATTCACATTTCATACTCCTGCCAATGATCCTGCAATTGTGTACGCAACGCTTTCAGCGCGCGAGAAAAATGGGTTTTCACACTGCCTTCACCACAGCCCATGGCCTGCGCCGTGTCACGTACGCTGAGACCCTCCCACTGGCGCAACAAAAACACCTGCTGTTGGCGCAAAGGCAAACAGTGCAGCGCCGCATCCAATTGCCTGATGGCCTGTTGTTGCTGCAACTGCGCACTAGGCTCTGGTTCCGCTGTTGCAAAATGGGCTTCGATGGGATCCTCTTCCGCCCCCGTTTCGCAACCCTGATCCCGTTGATTTTTTTGACCTAAAAAAAACCGGAACCGGTTGCGGACCGCAGCACGTCGATACCAGTCGCGAATCACACTTTGCACAATGCGATGAAATAACGGCCCCCACTGCTCGGCATCGCGATCGGCATAACGTTTAGCCAGACGCAACATGGAATCCTGCACGATATCCAACGCATCCTCGTGATGACTGGTGGCGATTATCGCCATACGATATGCCCGCCGTTCCACGCTTGCGAGGAATTGATCCAATGCTGCCGAGTTGTCCAGCGCCTCTCTCCTGCAGGGTCTGTGTCCTGTGGTTTTTATTCTGGCCAGCCATGAGTCACTTTGTCCAGTATTTCACGGTGGAAAATTCCACAACTGTCATTCTCTGTATCTATAAACGCAGCACCGATAAATCGGTTGACATGACATAACAAAGATTTACTGAGTGCATCGTCAAGACCATTTTGACGGAATCAGCGCTACAGTGGTGTTTTTTCGCCCACAGTAAGCGCTTTAGGCAAAAGTGGTAACGCCATGGCGGAGCACCACTCCAGGAAGTAACAATCTGCAAATTCTGCGGACAAAAAAAACCGCACTGAGAAGAAGAAAGCAGTGCGGTTGGGTTCAAACAAAATAGGGGGGTTTGTTTGGAAGTGCGTCTAATTTAGCAAGACTTGCTTTTCACTGGAAGTGATATTTATTTATATTAAAATCCCATATTAAGATAATCTATTTTTCCATCATCCTGCAAAATCAACGCAAGGTCATGCAAGTCTAAAAAATCCAGACAAAAAAAAACCGCTACCAAGGGAGGGGGAGGTAGCGGCCGGAACGCTCAAACAACCTGGAGGGGGTAACTTGTTTGAGCCACTTAAGAAGTAAACTCACTTTACTGCATGCAACTTATCGTTGGAACTTATTTATTTCTATTTGATAATCTTAAAATAAGATAACAAGTTACCATAAACCAAAATTCAGCGGGAAACCGGTTTCAGCAACAATGAGCGCCCCGTCATTGCATCCGGCACAGGTAATCCCAGCAGGTACAACACGGTGGGGGCAATGGAGCTGAGACCTGCACCGATAGTGAGCTGCCATGGGGTTTCATCCAGAATCAGGCACGGCACAGGGTAAACGGTGTGCTGGGTTTGCGCCTCGCCGCTGACCGGGTCCACCATTTCTTCACAGTTACCATGGTCAGCAGTAAGCAACACCGACCAATTAGCTGCACACGCAGCATCCAGCACACGACCGACCTCACGATCCAGCGCTTCCACTGCGGTGATTGCAGCAGCAGCAATACCACTGTGTCCTACCATGTCGCCATTAGCAAAGTTCACCACAATAAAAGCGTAGTCTTCACTGTGCATGGCAGTGATGACGGTATCAGCGACCTTGTCAGCGCTCATCTCCGGTTGCAGGTCGTAGGTGGCCACTTTGGGCGAGTCAATGATTCCCCGCTCTTCGCCTGCAAAGGCATCACCTCTGCCACCATTCAGAAAATAAGTCACATGCGCATATTTTTCGGTTTCAGCACAATGAAACTGGCGCAGGCCCGCACAACTGACCACTTCTGCCAAAGTGGTGCGTGGCCGCTCCTGACGAAAAGCGAAAGGCAGGTGATACCATTCATCATATTCCGTCATGCAGGTGACATTGAGCGGACTGAAATCACCCCGGTCAAATTGAGTAAACTCGGGCCGATACAGCGCAGAGGTCAGTTGCCGTGCCCGGTCTTTGCGAAAGTTAAAAAATACCACCGCATCGCCCCATTGGGCGGGTTCACCACCATTGATGACCGTGGGTAAAATAAACTCATCATTAATGTCCGCGGCGTAAGCCGCATCGATAGCAGCTTTGGCAGTATCGGCACCCTCCCCTTTCGCACACACAATGGCCTGCCAGGCCTGCTCAATGCGCTCCCAGCGATTATCCCGATCCATCGCGTAATAACGACCGCACAGCGTGGCGATATTGCCCCCGGCCGCCTGCAAAGCCGGTTCAATTTTTCGTAAATAACGCAATGCGGATCTGGGTGGAGTGTCGCGACCATCGGTAAACATGTGCAATACCGGGCGCACCCCATTGCGACGACACAATTCCACTAACGCCAATAAGTGTGAAATATTACTGTGTACGCCACCATCCGACACCAAGCCCATCAAATGTAACGGGCGCTCGCTGTTGCGCGCAGATTCGACAGCGGCAAGAAGCGCGGCATTATTGAAAAAGCTGGCGTCACTGATGGATTCATCAATGCGCACCAGATCCTGTTGCACAATATCACCACAGCCGATGGTGAGGTGCCCCACCTCTGAATTGCCCATTTGCCCATCGGGTAATCCCACAGCGTTGCCAGAGGCTTGCAACAAGGTATGTGGATAATGGGAAAAGTAGTGGTCAAGGCGTGGTGTATTCGCCTGGGCCACTGCATTGTTCAAGTGACTAGGGTTAGTCCCAAAACCATCAAGGATGACCAGCAGCACCGGTCGGCGGGGAGATTTTTCGCTCATATTCGGACACCCAAATGTCATTAGAAGCTCCCTGATTCAGGAGTTTCTACACTATCGGTGGAACGACACCAAAGTTGAGCATAGCAGCAGATTATGTCATCCGCTAAAAATCAAAAAGAAAATCAGCTAATGAGAATATCCCAGTCTGTGGTTTCCAAAATCATGCCACGGACAGTTTCACGCAGCCAGCCATCAAAAAAATCAATAGGATTGTAATCATCCGTTAACACGATAGCAGGCGTGTTCGCTGGAAAAGCAAACTGCTTCCCCAGATTGGTTGACACCATACGCTGCACACTGGCATGTGTTTGAAAGTTGGCACGACCAGCCTGCAAACCGCGAACAGAACCCTGATAGGCCATCAGTATAATATTACCAATACCTGTTTCAGAGTTTTGCCGATCAAAGGCCGGAAACACACCCACCTGATCAAATGCTACGCGCAATGTTTTGATGACTGACGCCGTCATGTAGGTTTCTTTTCTCAAACTGCCAATCAGATTCACGGCCAGCACACCGCCCGGTCGCAGCCGGTCACGCATCAGAGAAAGTGCTTCGACACTCAACAAATGAGCTGGGGTGACATCGCCACTAAAAACATCTAATACAATATAGTCATAACGACGATCTGTGCTATTCAAATAATAGCGCGCATCCTCGATAAACAAATCACCGGTGATCTGAAAATCAAAATAGTCCCGTGCAATATCAACAACAGCCGGGTTAATATCAACCACATCACAGCGAATACCCTGTTTTTCATACCAACTGGGAATAGCCCCCAGGCCCAGACCAATCACCAGACAACGTTTACCTTCCGGCACCAGCATGTATGATAAAAACTGGATAAAGTAATTATATTCATAAATCGACTGGTTATCCGCCAGATCAATACCACCTTGAATCATGCCGTCGATAATCATTTCCCGATAGCGTACCTTGCCATAACTGTAATCCACGATCTTGATATCGCCGTAGTAATTATCCACACGATGCACCAGATCCACCTGGGTACCATCACTCATCGTGCGAGATACCGGTGTTTCTGGCTGATAAAGCAAAAAAGGGAAAATCAGCACCAGCAGGGCCACCCAGCGCCGCTGGAATGCGACAAAATAAACCACCGACAAACTGATCAATAACCCGCCAGCAAGTGCAAAAATTTGGTCCACACTCAGGTAGGCAATCAGCACAAAGCCGGTAAATACTGTACCCACAGTACTGCCAAGAGTTGACAAGGCATACAAACCGCCTACCACACGGCCGATATTTTTCAACCCGGATGCCGTGAGTTTAACCAAATATGGTGAGACACAACCTAACAGCAACAAGGCCGGCCCAAATAAAATCAGCGTGCTGGCAAAGGCACCACCGCGCAATCCCAAAGGCAAACAGGCTTTGAGTACTGGACCCTTTAATAGGGGAATCAACAGAACCAGCAAACCGGCAGTAAAAATAATACCGAACAATACTTCCGGCCGTTGAAAACGATCAGACAACATGCCGCCGATGGCATAGCCTCCGGACAGCGCCAGCAGAGTCACCGTAATCAGCGAGGTCCAGACAAACAGACTGACGCCGAAAAATGGCCCCACCACACGCGAGCCCAGCACCTGAACCAGCATGACCAGGGCACCACTGATTACAGCGGTGAAAAGCAAATAAATCAGCAATGATCGGGGATGTTCAGTGTGTTGTGTATCAGTCATATTCTGGTTGGATTAGTTATTTTGAGATTATTTTTATGGTGGCGTTGATGGTAACAGAGCGCACAGCCTGCTGCTAACACCTTTGACGATCACTATCATTCATGAATCGCCACACGAGAACCCATTGCAAGACCCAGCCCACGGGCTGCATTACCTTGATTAACGGCAATTTCCATTAACCCATTGGCGTTCTCATAACAAAAAGCCTGCCCTACAGCCACCTCACAAAAAGTATTTGCCCGCATGATAATACGTTCATCAACCTTCAGGCAGGCTGTTGAGGCAATGTTACTGGCACGTACACCGGTTATCACGTTGCCGTAGTGATCGATAAAAATCACCTCAGACAAATCATTAGCTACAGCGACTGACACTGGCCAGTCAATTTGTACACCCGGCGGGATTTCACCACAAGCCAGGCGAGCAGCCATTGGTGCAAACAGGTCACGACCGTGAAAACTGTTGCTCAAGTTTTCCGGTCGCCAGGTAATCTCCCGACAGGTAACGTCTTCCTGCCCCACCATTGCTCGTGCGGCCAGCACATCAAACAGGCCATTTTCTGGCCCTACATACCAGCGTCCCATGATGTTAATAGCAACAGCTTTACGTCGCACATCACCCACACCAGGGTCCACAACACCCAGCAACACACTGTCGGCAGGAAATGCGGAAATATATGCCGCCAGCAAATGTGCCGAGGCCCGCACATTGAACCGTGGTGCGGTATGCAACAGGTCAATAACCGGGGTTTCTGATGCCTGCTGTGCAAGCACCGCCTTCATTTGTCCCACGTAGGGGCCATCGCTGCCAAAATCGGTAAATAACACAATCATTGGCATGTTCGTTTATACATCGTATTTATTGTTAACGATTGGATTGATAACGGGTAGGATCGGCAATATCCGCATCTGCAAAACCGGCTGCACGCAGGCAACAGGAATCACAATGGCCACAGGCATAGCCTTCAGTATCGGCAGAATAACATGAAATAGTGACTGAATAATCGACTCCCAGCTGCAAACCCTTGCGGATAATCTCAGCCTTGCTGAGATGAATCAGGGGAGTGTGAATTTTCGCAGCGTGCCCTTCGACACCTGTCCTGGTCGCCAGGGCCGACATCGCCTGGAAGGCCGCAATGTATTCCGGCCGACAATCCGGATAACCCGAATAATCCACGGCATTGACACCAATATAAATATGTCCGGCCTCCAGCACCTCGGCCCAGGCCAGTGCATAGGATAAAAACAGGGTATTGCGTGCTGGCACGTAGGTAACAGGGATACCCTCATCCGGTGTATCCGACACATCCGGCACGGCAATCTTGTCATCGGTTAATGCAGAACCACCAATACCACGTAAATCCAGCGAGATAATTCGATGTTCTTCTGCACTCAGTTTTTTTGCTAATGCCGCTGCCGCAATCAATTCGGACTTGTGTCGCTGACCATAATCAAAACTCAGTGCATAACACAACAAACCTTCATTTTTTGCCATGGCCAGGGTGGTGGCCGAGTCCAGGCCACCAGATACCAGCACCACGGCTTTTTCAGGTGTTGCATCATCAACGATCACTATTATCGCCCCGGTTCATTATCCCAAAGAATTTTGTGTAATTGCAATTGAAAACGGATTTGCAGCTTGTCTTCAAGAATCCAGGCGGCCAGTGTTTTTGCATCCAGTTGCCCGTGGCTGGGAGAAAATAAGATCTCACAACGCGACAATAGTTGGTATTGCGCCAGTATTCGTTTTGCCCAGTCATAATCATTCCGGTCACATAATACGAATTTGATTTGATCCTGAGAGGACAGATACTCAATATTTTGCCAATGATTTTTATCCTCTTCACCCGAGCCTGGGGTTTTAAGGTCCATCACTTTCACAGCGCGCGCATCCACCGCAGAGACATCCAGCGCACCGCTGGTTTCCAGTGAAACTTCATAATCTGCATCACATAAACGTGTTAACAAATCCAGACACAGTTTCTGTGCCAGTGGCTCACCGCCGGTTACCGTAATATGCCGTGTTTCATAGGTAGCGACCTGGGCCAGAATGGCGGCCAGTGTTATCCATTGCCCGCCCTGAAATGCATAGCTTGTGTCGCAGTAGCCGCAACGCAACGGGCAGCCAGTGAGACGGATAAACACCGTAGGATAACCTACGCTGCGCGATTCACCCTGCAAGGATAAAAAAATCTCACTGATACGCAGCTGGCCGGAATGTCCATCCGTTGCGGCTTTTTCTGGAACAGTGGTGGTATCAGTACACATGATAATAGGAGATTTCTGGTTTTTTTACTGAAATTCGGTGACCACCGAAAAAATGATATTTGAAACCGTTTGCGGATAAACCGTGCATTACAAAACAATCACTAAAGCTGTTTTAAATCCTGTAAACGCTTCTGCGCTAAACGGGCTGCTGTGGTATTCGGGTAATTCTTTATAACCTTGTTCAGTGACATTCGCGCATTATCATTTTGACCCAGCTCTTGAAAGGTGTAACCCATTTTCAACAGCGCATCAGCACGTTTGGGGCTGTTTGGATGGTTTTTTACCACTTTATCGAACTCACCTAATGCCACCGCAAAATTCCGCTGCACATAATTGGCTTCGCCTAACCAGTATTGGGCATTATCCACAAACGGGCCCTGGGGATAGGTTTGCACAAACGTTTTGAATGCAGACACGGCCAGATCATAACGACCTTCTTTGAGCAGGTTAAAAGCACGCTCATAAGCCACGCGTTCTTCCTGAGAAGCAACATCCGTATGCGACACTGCGCCATTCGCTGTCGGCTCAGACATTGCTCCGCCGGGTACTCCAGCAGCCGCTGCTATTGGTGCCGCCGACAAACTCGCACGCGCAGCTTCCAGATCACGCAAACGCCGGTCAACATCCAGATACAAATCACGTTGCCGTTTTTGCAGCTGCTCCATGCTGTAGGTTTGTTCTTCCATTTGACCCAACATCTGCTGGACTTCATTTTGCAAATTGTCGATACGGGTCATCAAGTCAATTAGCGTTTGATTTTCCAACAAGCGTTCCAGCCGTTGCAAACGTTGCTCCAGGCCACCCGCCGTCGGCGCTGAAGCAGTCGGCTCTCCTGACGCTTCAATAACCGGTGCCGGTTTACGCGCCATGGCATCAGAAACGAAAGATGGCGCGGCCAAAACGACCAGCGCCACACTGACATATTTGATCAACGAGGTTCTGAAATATTGCGTCACAAGATACCCGCTTTTTCAAACATATCGCTCAAAAGTATCGTCCTTTAAAAACGATCATTTAGCGGTTGTAAATAAACTCAACACGGCGGTTCAAAGCCAGAGAGTCTTCATCATGCCCCAGTGCAGCGGGACGCTCCTCACCGTAGCTAATCACACGAATCTGACTGGCCGACGCACCTTGCAGGGTCAACAGACGTTGTACTGCATTGGCACGACGTTCACCCAGGGCAATGTTGTATTCACGGGTACCACGCTCATCAGCATGACCTTCCAGAGTCACCATCACGCTGTTGTTATTAGCCAGATATTCGGCATGAGCCTGAATGATTGCCCGGAAGTCACTTTTAATTTCAGTCTGATCAAAATCAAAGTAGACCACACGTTTTGCCAGTAGGCTGCTGGGATCATCCAGGGGGTCACCGCTGAAACCGGCCACCTGTTCACCCATACCTTCGCCACTGGCTATATCGCCAGAACCAACGCCACTGGTGGTTGCCGATGAACCTGAGTCACCTGTTGATGAAGATGAACTCACGCCACTGTCAGTTTCATCTTCCACTTCACCAGAAGTGCCACACCCCAGCAACATCAGTGCGGGTAACATTGCAAGCACCGTCTTGGTCCATAATTTCATAGCTGACTCCCTCAAATTATTCAAACGTATTTAGTAAATTGATAACGCATTTTATTGCATGTTTTCTTGCGACTTTATTGT
>VAPF01048778.1_pt1 | contig 18988 bp, 6 predicted proteins | sample 3393931 | NCBI WGS metagenome assembly VAPF01 (sample SAMN08290437, study PRJNA428436) | hydrothermal vent metagenome | isolation source: Deep-sea hydrothermal vent chimney | place: Atlantic Ocean: South-mid Altantic Ridge | depth 2773 m m | reverse complement strand
GGCTTCAATACCGCAGGTCGGGCTCGAAAACTGGATAATTCAGCTTATTTGCTGGATGAAACGAGTATGAACGATGTGAAAGAAAAATACTTCAAACAGGGGCATTGGGACAAGGAAGGCGTGAAAGATTATCTGGCACTACCATGTTTTAATCAGGCCAGCACCATTGATGTGATGGAAGTGACACAGCCCACAACCAGTATCCAGTCCACCATTGGCAAGGCCACGGAATTGCTACGTTACGATGGCACGGATGGTTACACCACCGGTACCATCGGCAAAATCATGGGCGGTGGTGGTAGCCAGATCACCCTGGATACCTCAGCCCTCAAATTACTCCCCGGAAAATAACTTATGCCCAATACCGAAGAACAGCGCCTCGACCTTATCGAAAATTGCACACTGTTGCTGGAAGGGCCATTAAAAGCCTTTAACCAGACGGACAATACTCCCGAAGGGCGTATGATCACGCAGTGCAAGTGGCTCAAGGAGCGGGCTGAAAATCATGACCTTCCCCTGCCGGTAAAAGAAGGAAAACTGGGGTCATTGCTGTATATCTACACCAATGGTGATCTCTTTACAGCGGATAGCACAAAAGAGGAAACCCATGACACGGAAGTGATTATGGAGCGAATAATAAGCCTGGCGGATGAAGGCCGCCTCCTTGCAAAGCCTTCTTACATGCCCTATGCCCTGCGCAGTATTGATGCCTTGATAAAACTGCTGGAAACCGCCCCTCGTCCCCTGAGCCAATATGAACAAGGTTTGATTCCCGACCTGAAACAATTGAGACAGCTTCTGAATGAAGGGAAAATAGTACCTCCATTGGGTGCTTATGGACGCACATACCCAAATTTGAATAAATCAGGTAGCACCATTAAAGACATTTCCAATGGAAAAAAATATCTTCGCAGGGTGATTAATTTCATCTTTAACGGCGTTCGCCCTGACACCTGGTTAACCCCCAAAGATGCAGACAGAGAAACCCGAAGTCTGTAACAAATTTGCTGAAAAATACGGTTTTCCATTCTGGACACCTTCTCGAATTAATCAATGGCCTGCCAAAACAGCCCTAAAATTGTGATAGGATCGCGGGTATTTATATGGCTTTCGGACTGTGTTCTTGCTCAGGAACGCAGTCAATACTTATAACTTACAAGGACAATGTTATGCTCCCGTTAAATCTGCCCGCACGTTTGACTCCGTTTTTGGTGATTTTCCTGGTGTTGTCTGCCCTGGCTTTGCAGGGATGTTTTCACAGAAGCAGTGGAGGTGGGGGAAGCAGTGTGACGCCCACGTCTCCCGTCTTTACCAGCGGCGACACCATCAGTGTGCCAGAGAACACCCTCGTTACAGGTTACACCGCAGAGGCAACGGATGCCGATGGCAATACCGTCACGTTCAACCTGACCGGGGGAGAGGATCAAGCAGCATTCAGTATTGACGGCGATAGTGGTGTATTGAGTTTTAATACCGCACCGGATTTTGAAACCCCAATCGACAGTGATACCAATAACACCTATGTGGTGGAAATCACCGCCACCGACGGGACCAACCTCGTGGTACAAAACCTTACTGTTACCGTGACTGACGTTTATGCCGATCCGAAGGGGTATTACAGCAATGCCGGGACGGCGAGTGTGGAGGGTGCTGGTGGCGGGGCACTGGTCATTGACGACTTGCAGGGTATGGTCGATGACAACCGGATCATGATGATGAGTGTGACCAACGAACTGCTTTATGATGGCACGATCACCAGTATTAATATCATGGATGATTCTACTGCGGATTTCACGGCGGATTTCACAATTTATATCAGCGGTGAAAACCCGGTGACCGCGACGGCCAGTGGCACGATTACCGCTGGTTCCTCAATCACCGGTACATTGACAGGCAATGGTGTCGGTAATGGACAGTTCACCCTGTTATATGCCGCAACGAATGACCAGGACGCCGCTGTGGTTTCGGCCTGGCTAGGAACTGGTGGCGGTTTTGATGAGTTTGGATTTACTATCGATGGTGCAGGGAATCTAACCCATGATGAATCCGCTGCTTTCAATCGGCTTTTTGGGTTATGCAAGATGAAAGGAACAGTTACGCCTGTTAGTGACACCCGTTTATATAGTGTGAATGTTGAATTGACAAACTGTGATGATCTCGATGTTAATACCGATGTCACAGGGGCTTATACTGGTTTAGCGACCACCAGGGATGACAATACCACGGGTGTTCTTTTAGTCTATGCGGTTTCAAATGGTTCCTACACACTCAGTGGTGAACTCAACCCGGACTGAACACTCAACATATTCCACATAAAAATACACACATGAATACGGAAAGCGGCGGCAAATAAAAGTGATTTCTTACAGGAAACAAACCTGCCAGCAAAAAGTGAACGGTCAGACCAAATGCACACAGTCGGACATATTTCGCCCGGTAGTATATGCATTGCTCATGTTGCTAACGGTATTTGGAGTGACTGCCCATGCTGGTCCCGCAGGCGGTGAAGTGGTGGGTGGTGCTGGCAGCATTACTCAATCGGGTGTCAATACCACCATCAATCAAACCAGCCAGAATATGGCCATTGACTGGCAGAGTTATAATGTCAATGCCACCGAGCGTGTGCAATACATCCAGCCCAACTCGTCCTCCATTTCTTTAAACCGCATTCTAAGCCAAAACGGTTCCACTATCGCCGGACGTATTGACGCCAATGGTCAAGTGATTCTGGTCAATCCCAACGGCATCTATTTTACTCCTACTTCCATTATCAATGTCGGCGGCATTATCGCTTCCGGTCTGGATATCCAGCCCACGGACTTCATGAATGGCAACTACATCTTTGATGAAGTGCTGGGTACTGATGGCACAGTCATTAACAGCGGTATGATTAACGCCTCGCTTGGCGGCAATGTAGCCCTTGTTGGCAAGCAGGTAGAAAACGATGGCTTGATTGTCGCCAATTTAGGCAGTGTCAGTCTGGCCGCAGGCAAACAAGCTGTGCTGACTTTCGATCAGGGTGGCCTGCTCGGTGTACGTATCAGCAAGGAAATTTTACAGGATGAACTGGGTGTTGACCCAGCAGTGCTCAACAGCGGTGAAATCAATGCTGAAGGCGGACGAGTCCTGCTCACCGCCAGCATCAGCCAGGATGTTTTTTCGCAAGCCGTCAATACCGGTGATCTGAATCACACCGCCAGCGTGGTAATGCACGCAGATGGTAGCTTCACTTTGGGTGCTGGAGCCGATGTCATTAACAGCGGCAGCATTGATACCTCAACCACCCGTAATGACCAAAATGTTGGGCGTATTGTTTTACTCGGTGAAAATGTTATCAGCAGTGGTGAATTACTGGCTAATGCTGAAAACGGCAGCGGCGGCGAGATTGAACTGCACGCACAAAACACCACCCTGCTTACGGAAAACAGCACAACTTCGGCACGCTCAGAAAATGAAGGCCAGGGTGGTACCGTAAAAATATTAGGTGATCGGGTAGGGTTGCTTGATCAATCCATCGTGGATGTTTCCGGTGTCAATGGTGGCGGCGAAGTTTTGATTGGTGGGGATTTTCAAGGCAGTAATGTCATGATCACAAATGCGACCCGCACCGTTATAGGGCAAGAGACAACGATTTATGCCGATGCAATAGAGTCTGGGAATGGTGGCAAAGTTATTTTATGGGCTGATCAGGATACCTATTTTTACGGGAATATCTTTACGCGTGGTGGCGCACAATCCGGCGATGGCGGTTTGGTTGAGGTGTCTGGTAAAGAAAACCTTTTATTCGCAGGCTTTGCAGACCGAACCGCTGCCAACGGAGCGAATGGTTTGCTGTTTCTGGATCCCAGAGATATAACAATCGTCTCAGGTAATGCGGATGAGGATACGGAAAATAACGATCAGCTGACACCTAGCCCCACTCCTTCTGACCGGGAGGTTTTGTTTGGCGATAGCAGCGCTTCAGATTTTACAATAACTGCTGATCGTCTTGAGCAGGTATTGGCCACCGGAAATGTATTGTTAGAAGCGAGGCGAGACATTGATGTTACTGACAATATAGAGATGGACAGTGAAAACATCAACAACCTTGCCCTTGTAGCGGGCGATGACATAAACGTGAATTCAGTTATCGATCTTGGTGGTGGCGATCTGTCGCTAACCGCAGGGGATAACGGGTGTGGAGGTTTGGGGTCCGAATGCTTTGTCGGCACGCAGCGAAATATAACCATTGCGGCAGCGCTTGAGACAACCGGCGCGATTATCCTGAATGCTGCGGATGATGTCATCATCCTGGAAGCGATTGGAAATAATCGTGCCCCCTCATCGCTGACCGTGCGTGCCGGTAATGGCATCATTGTTGATGCCACGGGCAATAACGGTTCCATCACCACCAACGGTGCTGTGTCATTAACCGCTGCGGATGCCACACTGTTTTCAGATGGTATTACCGTTGCCGCTAATGACACGCCGACGGGTAACGTCAGTATTGAGGGTGACGTAACAACCGGCAACGGTAATTTTACGGCGACCACCACCGCCGGGTATTTTAATAATTGGTTCGACAATCAAACCCTGGATGCAGGAACAGGCATTGTTTCAATAACGACTGGCGGGAGTATTCAGGATGATAATGGTATAGAAACGGGTGTTTTCCTGGGCAATATCACCGCCGGATCACTCTCCGTCATTACCTCGGCAGGCCAAATCAGACAATCCACTAATGCTGCACGACCATTAACAGTTTCCGGTGTCTCCACATTCAATGCCGGTACAAACCGCATAGACCTTCAAAACACCTTTAACAACCTGCAAGGTGCGATTACCCTGACCACCACAGGCAGCAATAATACTGATCTGAATAACAACGCCACAACCACCATACTGGGTACTGTCAACACTGGCGGTAATCTCACCGTCAATGCCAACCGGAACCTGACCCTCAGCAATACAGTGACAGTGGGTGGAAACGCACAGCTCAATTTCGGACAGGATAATAATGGCCGAATATTTACCGCACAATCCGGAGTGACAACTTATTTGGTGACCGGTGACTCCACAATTACCGGCGGCAGCGGCAACGATACCTTTGAATTATCCGCAAACCTGAGTGGTACCCTCAATGGTGCTAACGGTGATGATATCTTCAACATCAACACCAGCGGACTCACGTTTTCCGACATCCGTGGCGGCAATAACACCGACACCGTACGCGGCCCGGATGCCGCCAATACCTGGCAGGTGACTGCCAATAACGGTGGCATGCTGAATAGCACAATTATTTTTTCAGAAATGGAAACCCTCACCGGCGGCACCGGTACCGAAGTGGACACCTTCACCGTCAATGCCGGAGTCAGCATTGATACTCTCAACGGTCAGGATGGAAATGATCAATTCACCATTAACGGCAGCGTGACCACCCTCAATGCCGGTGATGCCAACGACACTATTGGCGTTAACGCCGGTGGTACCGTAACCACGTTAAATGGTGACGCCGGTATCGACACCATAACTGTTGCCGGTACGGACAGCAGCAACACAGGCAGCGTTGATACCCTCAACGGCGGCACTGGCAACGACAGCATCAGACTCAATGCAAACGGACGAATCACAACCGCCCTCAATGGCAATGCCGGTGCAGACGAAATCACCCTGAACGCCACCGATGCCACAAACTACGGCGAGGCAGCCTCTATCAGCGGCGGCGCAGATGGCGACACCATCATCATCAACAGCAATGCCCAGGTCACCGGCACTATTAGCGGTAACGGAGGTGCTGACATGATCACCATCAACGGTATCGCCAACGCCGTAGACGCCGGCACCGGAAATGACACCCTCACCGTCACCAATGCCAGCGCTGTCACCGGACTGATTGACGGTGGAGACGACACAGACAGCCTGATGCTGACCGACAGTGACATCACGCTCACCATCGGCACCGATGTTGAGCGTATCGAAACACTGACAGCAACGGGCGGAGGCACCCTGATTGGTAGCGGCGCAGAAAACACCTGGACAGTGGATACTAACTCCTCACTGGCCTACAACAGCACCACCGTGAATTTCAGTGGTTTTACCACCCTCACCGGCGGCACCGGTACCGATCAATTCGACATCAGCGTCGATGTCGGCATACTGAACGGAGGAGGGGGCGCGGATACCTTCACCCTCAACGCGGACAACATTACCGCCACCATTGACGGTGGAACCGGTGGCACAAACACCGACACCGTAACCGGTTTTGATTCAGTCAACACCAACACCTGGACCATTGATACCGATGGTGGCGGCAACCTGCAAAATGCCAGTGGCACCAACATCATTTTTTCAGACATTGAAAACACCACCGGCGGCACCGGCAATGACGATTTTGTCATCGGCGCATCAGGCAGCATGGCACAAATCAACGGCGGTAATGGAGGCACCAATACCCTCATCGGACGCAATGCCACCAACACCTGGACCGTCAGCGAAACAAACACTCTGGCCATCACAGCAGGCAATCCCTATGTCAATGATTTCACCAACATCACAACATTAACCGGCAGCTCAAATATCGATATCTTCACAGTCGATACCGGTTATACCATAGCCACATTGAATGGCCAGGGCGGTGCTGACAGCTTCACTATCAACGGCGCAGTCACCACCGTAAACGGAGGCGATGACAATGACAACATGACTGTTGCCAGCACAGGAATAGTAGGTGTGATTAATGCAGGCAATGGTGGAAATACAGTGCTGGTTTCCGGCACCGTTAACAACAGCATAACAACCGGCATTGATGGTGACACGATCACCGTCACCGGTTCCGTCGCCTCCATTAACGCAGGTAATGGCATCAACAATGTCACCGTTAACAATGGCGGCAGCGTCACCGGAGCCATTACCACCGGTGCAGGAAATGACACCATTGTTTTGGCGGATACCGGCACAGGCAGTGTGGGCTCAATCAGCTCAGGCAACGGTACCAATGATATAACGGTAAATAGTGGCGGCAATGTCACCGGCACCCTCGCCACCGGCACAGACAACGACACGATAACGATTGCCGGTACAGTCACCACGATTGATGCCGGTGATGGGATTAATGATATTGATGTATCAGGGGCTGCAAGCACCATTACTACCGGTACGGGCATGGATAGCATCGATATCAGCGGCAGTGTCGCATCAATCAATACAGGCAACGGTGATGATGAAATTACCATTTCAGGCTCGGGTACAGTCAGTGGTGTGATTGATGGCGGTGTTGGTACCGATGATACGTTAATCCTCTCCACAACCGATGGCCAGATTGTTCAGCTTAGTAATACAGATGTAAATGCAGGCGAAAACCTTAATGTCTTCCAGGTGGAAAATATCAACGCCACCAATGGTGTCACTAATACCTTGCGTGCCACCAATGCAAACAACACCTGGACCATCAGTGCAACGCCCTCCCTTTTTTACAACGGCAACACCGTAAATTTCAGTGGTTTTGACAACTTCACCGGTGGTACCGGCACCGACCGGTTTGATATTACCGTTAGTACCGGTGTGATTGATGGTAGCAATAACAGCGATATTTTTAACATTGATGCAACAGGTTTAACCGTGAACATCCAGGGGGGTACCGACACTGGTATTGATACCGTTCGCGGTCCGGCAGCAGCCAACACCTGGCAAGTCAACGGCAATGGTGACGGCACACTCAACAGTACCATCGCCTTCTCGCAAATGGACACATTAACCGGAGGCACAGGTAACGACATTGACACCTTTACCGTCACTGCCGCAGGTACTATAGGCAACCTCAATGGACAAGGTGGTGCAGACGTATTTTTGATTGCCAATACCGGTTCTGTTACCGGTACCGGTTCTGTTACCGGAGTAATTGATGGTGGTGGTGATGCCGACAGTCTGACACTCACCGACAATGACATCACTTTCGTACTGGGAGCAGGTGTTAATCAGGTCGAAACAATCACGGCAAGTGGCGGCACCAACACGCTGACCGGCAGCAATGATGAAAATATCTGGACGGTATCGGACAGTGGCAGCACGGTGACGGATACCAGTGAGACGATAACATTCTCAAACTTTTCAGTCCTCAATGCCGGTACCGGAGGGGATGAATTCACTGTGAGTGTCTCTGGCATCAGCACCATCAACGGCAATACTGGTGCGGATACCATTGCATTGACTTCACCCGGTCTTGTGACGACGGTCAATGGTGGAGACAACACCGACAGCCTGAGCATCACCACTGGTAATAACCTCTGGGCAGTAGATGCTAGCGACGACGGTGATGTCAAAGACATTGATAATCTGAGCAACATGACCGCGTTCACCTCCATCGAAACACGCATTGGCAGTACAACAGGGACAAACAACATTGATTTAAGTGCCTTTGGTGGCAATACCATTCTGCTGGGGAGCTACCAGAATTTTGATCTTTTGATCGGGAGCGGTGTAGGCACATTACAAGGCATTGATGGCCAGCAGAACGACTGGAGTATTCAGACTGTTGCAGGCACTTCTGCAATAGATACAACAGCAGGCGTTGATGATGGCACGGTCACGGTAAATTCAGTAACTACCAGCTTTGTGAATTTTGTCAATTTAACCGGTGGTAATGCAGGCGACACCTTTACGATTAATCCGGACGGTTCATTAACGGGCATCATCGATGGCGGTGGCGGCATCAACACTCTCACCGGTGCCAATGTTGTCAATACCTGGAATATTATCGGGAATGAATCAGGCACATTGGCTTACAACACAACGGCACCAACCATCACCACCTTTTCCGGGATTCAGCAACTGGCGGGGGGAAGCCTTAAGGATACCTTTATTGTCAATTCTACAATAACCGGCATTAACGCCGGGGACGGTGCAAATATTGTCAACATTAATACTTCCGGCAGCGTGACGGGGAATATTATCACAGGCATCGGTGATGACCAGATTACCGTTGCTGGCACTGTCAGTGGTGTCATTGATGGCGGCGGTAACACGGGCAATGGTGACACACTGATTATTACTGCTGCGGGAGATCAAGTTGTCCAGCTCGGCAATACCGTTGTCGGAAATGAAAATTACACAGTCATTAACATTGAAACGATTAATGCCGACGCTGCCACCGACAATACGTTACGTGCAGATACGGGCGAAAATACTTGGCGGGTTAACGATGTCAACAGCGGCAACGTCGAAGGTGTTAACTTCACCAATTTTGCCAATCTGGAAGGTAACCTCGGTGTAGATGACTTCGAGGTGAATGCCGCCATTGGCAATATTGATGCTGGAAATGGCGCAAATGTTGTTAGTATTAATACTACCGGCAGCGTGACGGGGAATATTATCACAGGCATCGGTGATGACCAGATTACCGTTGCTGGCACTGTCAGTGGTGTGATTAATGGCGGTAGCAACATAAACGACAACGACACACTGACCATTAATGCCGCAGGCGACCGCATCGTGCAGCTTGGCAATATCGCCAGCGCGGGTGCAGATTACACCGTTACCAACATTGAACTGATTGATGCCGATACCACCACCGGCAATACTTTCGGCAACACCTTGCGCGGAACCACTGCTAACAACATCTGGCAGGTTGATACCGATAACGACGGCGATATCAACGGCACGGCCTTCCGTAACTTCGCTAATTTTGAAGGTAACACCGGTACCGACACTTTTACTGTGGATGCTGCCCTGCGCAGTATCACCACCGGTAACGGTGACAACAGCATTACTGTTAACAGTGGCGGCAGTGTTACCGGAGCCATCACCGGAGGCACTGGCATCGATACCGTTAACATCATGGGCAGCGCCAATACCCTCAGCACGGGTGAAAATGACGATAGCATTACCGTCTCCGGTATCGTCAGTGGTGTGATTGATGGCGGTAGCAACGTGGGTGACAACGACACACTGACCATTAATGCCGCTGGCGACCGCATCGTGCAGCTTGGCAATATCGCCAGCGCGGGTGCAGATTACACCGTTACCAACATTGAACTGATTGATGCCGATACCACCACCGGTAATACTCTTGGCAACACTCTGCGTGGAGCTACCGGTAACAATATCTGGTTAGTTGATACCGATAACGACGGCGATATCAACGGCACAGCCTTTCGTAACTTCGCTAATCTTGAAGGTAACACCGGTGACGATATTTTTACCGTGGATGCAGCCCTTCGCAGTATTACCACCGGTAACGGTGACAACAGCATTACTGTTAACAGTGGTGGCAGTGTTACCGGAGCGATCACTGGCGGCACTGGCATCGATACCCTTAACATCATCGGTAGCGCCAACACTCTTAGCACCGGTGAAAATGACGATAGCATTACTGTCTCCGGTACCGTCAGTGGCATTATTGATGGCGGCACAAACACTGATGATAATGACAGGTTATTTATTACCGCAACAGGTGATCGTACTGTGCAGTTAGGAACGACTGAGGGTACTGAAGATTACACCGTCACCAATGTTGAACGGATTGATGCTGATGGTACTACTGAAAATACTACCGGTAACACGTTACAGGCTGGTGTGGGGGCAAATACCTGGACAATTAATGATGTTAATGATGGTCGTGTAGATAGCGTTAATTTCACTAATTTTGCTAACCTGGTAGGCAACAGTGGTGCAGATACTTTTAATGTCAATGCTGATGTCAGCGGTGTCATTGATGGTGGTGGTGGTGGTGCGCAGGACACTCTCACTATTACAAATGCCGGTGCGCAAATTGTGCAGTTAAGTGCGACAGACCTTAATGTGGGCGAAAATTTCAATGTTACAGGTGTAGAAACAATTAATGTATCGAACAGTAATGTCAATAACACCTTGCGTGCCGATATTGGTACTAATACCTGGGAGGTTGATGTTGACAACGGTGGCAGAATTATAAATTCAAGTACCACCGTTGGTTTTACGAATTTTGCTAATCTGGAGGGTAACGCCGGTGTGGACAACTTCACTGTTGATGCCCAAATAAACCACATTAACGCAGGCGAGGGCGTTAACGAGATTATTGTTCGCAGCACCGGAAGAATGACGGGATCTCTTATTACGGGGACTAATGACGATACAATTAATGTTGAAGGTGCAGTGAACGCAATTATTGCCGGAGACGGTATAAACACGATTAACCTTAGCGGGTCTGCCAGCAGTATTGTCAGCGGCAATGGTAATGACACGTACGACATCAGTGGAAATGCCAGTTCAATCAATGCCGGTGATGGAACAAACGACATCACCATTACCACCACAGGTAACATCAGTGGCGCACTTACCACAGGTGCCGGTAACGATACGATCGATATTGCGGGTATTGTCGATGGCGTAATCAATGGTGGGACAGGTGGCGATGACACATTAACAATCACTACCACAGGGAATCAGGTTATTCAGTTGGGAGCAGTTGACTCAGGCACAGAAAATTTTACGGTCAACAATGTTGAAACGATTGATGTAACAAATCTTGCGACAGGCAACATCTTACGTGCCGATGACAGTAGAAACATCTGGATTATCAGCACTGACAATAACGGTACTGTCCGTGACGTGGATGCAGACGCTACTGTTACCTTCAGCAATGTTGCCCACCTAGTCGGTAACTCGGATGCAGACACCTTCAATATCAATGCAGAGATTACCAGTATCAATGCAGGTGCGGGTAGCAACAACGTCATTGTGAATGGCAGCATCAGCGGTACGCTTATTGCCGGAGCAGGTAATGACACTATTAATATCAACGCGGCAGGCACAGCTACTTCGATCAACGTGGGTAATGGTACCAACAGCATCACCGTGGCAGGCAATGCCACCGATCTCACGGGCGGCACTGGCATTGATACCATCTCTGTGACGGGGAGTGTGAATGCCATTGACTCTGGCGGTGGCAATGACAATATCGATATTTCCGGCACAGTGGCGGGGGTTATCGACGGAGGTAATGGTATAGCAGACCGTCTCACGATCGTTCGTGTCGGTGATCAAACGGTGCAATTGGGGAACAGCAGGGTTGGCGCTGAAAACTATACGGTGACTAACATTGAAACCATTAATGCTGCGGGCACTTCCGGTAATACGCTCGGTAATACCCTGATCGCTGATGCTGGCCCCAATACCTGGGATATTAATGGAAACAACAGCGGTTTCGTGACCGATGATGAATCTGCTGCTACAACGGCTTTTAGTGGTTTTTCCAATCTAACCGGAAACAGTGCAAACGATAGCTTCACGATCAGTAACCCAGGTGGAAACATTGATGGTTTAATTAACGGCATGGGTGGCAATGACTCAGTGGACATTACCACACCAGGAAATATGACCGTTCAACTGGGTAACAGGGTAGATGAAAGCGTGCTTAACGTATTTCAAGTTGAGGAAATTACCGCTAACAGTGGTTATATAAATACGTTACGAGGTGACGATACTGCTGACCTCGCAAACGCTATCGATTATAACTGGGTGATAACAGGCGATAATTCTGGTGTGGTTACCTACGAGGGTGAAACAACCGTATTTACACACTTTAATAACCTCTATGGCGGCACTGCCGTTGATCAATTTACGGTCACAGCGGGCTCCCTTAATCTCATTGATATGGGAGAAGGAGATGATTTCTTCAGCATCAGTGGTGGGGCGATCATAACCGTTGATGGCAATGCCGGAGATGATACTTTCACCCTTTCCGGTGGAACAGTAACAAACCTGATTGGTGGTGATGGTACAGATTTTATTGTTGATACAAGTCCGATTGTGAATATTACAGTGGGTGCGGGTAATGATGTCGATGGTTTTGAAGGGATAACTGCACAAAATGGCAACGGCATCATCAACGCACAGGATGGTGTGATTTCAGACTGGATAATTAGTGGTACGAATACTGGCCAAGTCAGCGATAATACGGGTCAGAATCTCGCATTTTCGGGATTTTCGACCGTTAATGGTGGCTCTGGTGTTGATCATTTTACGGTTAACATCAATGGCTCGATATCGGATACTGTCAGTGGAAATGGGAGTAACGACACGTTGACCATTGATTTGCCGGATAACACTATTCGCACGTCATCCGGGCAGATTAATTTTGAAGGCGGCAGCGGAGAGGATGAAATCACCATCACCGGCGCATCCGGTATTTATGCCGAAACCTATAATCCGGCTTATACCACCGGAATGATCACTTACGACCAACTGGCTTATGACAATGGAAGTGGTGTCACCTTTGAGGTGAATTACCGAGAAGCAATAACCGTTAACAACAACATAGCAACAACACACCTCACCATTAACAGTGTGGGTGACGCCGACATTATTGAACTAGGCTCCACTATTTTTGGCACCCGCTCAGGAGCGGTTATGGTTAATTACGCCGCGGGCAGCAAAAATGATATCTCTCTTTTGGCGCTCAATGGCAGTGATGTCAATCTCAACGGCAACATAACTGTGCCAGGAGAGTTGCACATAACCGCCGATGAAATAACCCAGAGTAACTCAAGCACCCTCACCGCCAGCAGCCTGACACTGGACGCTGTTAATCAGGCCGGAACGGCTGACAACAGACTAAGCACAAACGTGAACGAGCTTGCCATCATCGACCACAGTGGCACACTCTTTATCGACGAACAAAACGACATCACGCTGACTGAAGTATCCAGCACCGCAGGCAATATTGATATTGCGGCAGCCGGTTCCATTATCAGCACAGCCGACCTGCAAAGCGGTGGCATATTCATCCTTGATACCACAAATAGCATTGACCTCTCGGGCCGGAATCAATTTTCCGGAGCCACCACATTCAATGCAGCAGACAGCATTACGCTTGGTAACGCCAATACGTTTGCCAACACGGTAGACATGACAGCAACCAACGATATTACCTTTGGCGGAAATATTGCAACAGCGTCCATGATGACATTAAACGCTGCCAATATTGATTTCAGCGGCCAAAATCAATTCTCTGGGCCCACCGACTTTACCGCGACGGAAAGCATCCTGTTCAACGACAACAACACGTTTTTTGATACCGTGAACATGACTGCAGCGAATGACATCACCTTTAGAGAGAACCTTATTGCTACCTCACCCATGGTATTGAACGCAGGCAATAATATTAATATGTCCGGTACTAACAACCCGTTAAACGGTGAACTCACCCTGTCAGGAAGCAGCATCAATATCAACAACACCTCAACCACCACACTAGCAGGAGTGACCGCACAAAACCTGATGATAAACTCAAACGGTGACATAACCGACACAGGAGTGATTCTGGTACAGGATGGCAACATGGCAGGTGTAACGACATTAACCTCAACAGAAGGCAGCATCACCTTGGACAATGCCGGCAACAATTTTGACCGTGTTAACCTCACTGCTGCCAATGATGTCACCCTGCTTGAAACCGACGGCATCCTGCTTGACAGCATCGTACTGACTGATACGACCTTTGGTGGGGCGGTAAGCGTCACCGCCAATAACGGGCTGGCCGCAAATGACACGGCTATTGGTAACATGGGACTTGGAAACATTACTGCCACTTCAATTAATTTGAATGCCAACGAAGGTGCTATCGTTGACCAGTCAAGTCGTTTAACGGCAGATACCGTAACACTGGCTGCTGCATCCGGGATTGGTAATGATAGTGCCATTAATACTGTCACGCCCACATTAAGCGTTATTAACGCCTCTTTCGATGGCATTGACACGATACCAGGAGCCGTTACTGTCAATACAGCCATGACATCGGGAGCCATCAACATCAATAATACAGGTGACGTGACGATTGATGACCTTCGCAATTATGGCGACATCAGCGTAACGAATGCTGGCAATATCACCTTGAGCGTTACTAGCAACAGTGGTGCCATTGACGCCAATTATGGTGGTGACATCAGTGATCCCGTTTATGCCGGAGGTGTTACGATTATCGGTGCTGGAGGAAGCAACTTCTCAACCATGGGAGTCGGTACTCTTTCAGGCAATGCCGACATCATTGCGGAAAATCTGCATGTAGAAAATATTTCCAGGTTTGGTACTCAGGCCAGCCCCGTTGGATTAAGAGTCAATAATAACTTCACACTTTTCGCCAATCAGGGAACCATATATTATCTTGGGAGCAGGCCGCGCACCGTCATCACGACTGCTGACTTGCTACAACTGGCTATTCAGGGGTTTACCGGGATATCAAGCCAGCAACTCATTGAAATTGAAGCTCTGGGTGACATTGATCAGGCTATTTTTACTGAAGTCAGAAACTATAACTACGATGACGTTGCCATATTGCTACCGGCTGACCAACGTTATGGCAATGATGATGAAATAGAAGAGGACGGACAGAATGAGGAATAGCTAGGATGGAAACCTAATCACCCTCCATGGCTGAGATCAGGTCATTGATGGTATAGAAGCGCAAAAGAAAGAAGATATTCACACCAATGCCATTAAGTTAACAAAAAGCGGTGTTGGTAGGTTGGTGGTGAGTTTGCGAGCCCCAACGGAATCGGCGATGTTGGGGCTCGCAAGCTCACCACCAACCTACCAACACGTCGAAAATTCAGCTTAACTTAATGGCATTGATATTCACACTCTCTCCTCCAAGTAAAAGAATATAACGATTATGTGAATCCTCAAAAAGCCTCTTGTACTCCTTGTCAGTCTGCTTTTTGGTGTGTTGGTCAAGCTTTTCTGGTATGAAAATTATAACTGCTGTCATAAATATGTCGTTATCGATAATATCGACTTTGACCGAAATGGAAAATAATGGTTAGTATAATCACTAAAAGAATCAACGCTTTACTCTTTATTGTTGTGGGCGTTTATGTGCCAGCGGCAATGGCAGACTTTTTGGAAATGCCGGAAGTTGAACAGCTCAGAGATGCGGAAGAAAAAACGCTGCTTCGAGATCTGGATGTGCCCGCAGTACGTGATCGTTTCCCTGACCCAACAGCCGGGCCGAGACTTGCAGTCTCGGAATTTAGAATCCAGGGTTTGGTTGAATTTCCAGAGCTGGGCATTACCCGTGAAGCATTAACTCAACTGGTCGAAAATATTCGCTTTATAATTATGGGGGAAGGTAAGCTTCTCGAATCAGGTTATACCATTGATGAATTAGGCGAAATCTCGGATCTTCTTGTTGAAATTGAAGAAGAAACCATAGAAAGGCATGTTTCTCCACTTGAAGTTCAAAAACTGGTTTGGCTGATCAGAGAACAGCGTGGAAAGCGTGGTGTTACCCTGGGCCAGATTGAAGCTGTTGCCAATAAAATCACCCACTTTTATCGAGAGCGTGGCTTTATTCTTGCAAAGGCCTTTATCCCCAAACAGCGTGTACGAGAGGGGGTGGTAAGCCTTACATTGTTGCTTGGAGTGCTCGGGGAAGTTTCAGTAAAAAACAACAATATGTACAATGCAGAGTTACTACAATCAGTTTTTGGTGATCTTTTAACGAAGCCCATTACCAATAAGGCAGTAGAAGAGAACTTGTCTATTATTAACCGTTTTCCAGGCATTAACGTCGAGGGTTATTTTGAGCCAGGATATCAGGTGGGTGATACCCGGCTGAATATTAATGTTAAAAACGAAGCGCGCTATAATGCCAATCTCAGGGCCGATAATCATGGCACAAAAGAATCCGGCTTATACCGACTCTATGCAGATTTTCAAGTTAATAACCTATTGGGTATAGCCGATTATATGAAAGTTGGTTTATTGCAGGCAAAATCACCAAACAACACAACATATTGGCAATTGGCATTTGAGAGTAATTTTTTTAGCCCATACTTCCGGGCAGGCATTGAATCATCACGAAATCAATTTGTTGTGGATCAAACAACAGCCGAAAATTTTGATTTGAACGGCAACGTTGATGTTTTGGCTATATATGGTAAATACATACAAAAACGCGGGCGTACAGAAAATAGTGATTATGAGCTTCGTGCAGAAACTATAAAATCCGATGTGCAGTTTAACAGTTCATCCGCCGACAATGACGAATTACGACATGTCTCAATAAAATATAACCTGGATTACCTGGACGATGCCAATAAGCGTTTGCACGAAGGGAACATTAAATACACACGAGGAAAACTTGACGTTAAACAGAAAACGAAGCGGGATGAAAATTACAACATTCTGTCTGCTGACTACACACTGTTAACTTTTTTACAGGTACCATTTACAGAAAGTATTTCACGGCTGATTTTTCGTTCCAGCCTCCAGTATTCCGGGACTAATCTGTCGGCAATTGCACGGTTTTCTTTAGCAGGCCCAACACGGGTGCGAGGATTTTCACCCAGTTTTTTTACGGCTGATGATGCGCTGTACCTTGGAGTGGACTGGCTGTTTAACAGCCCCGATATATTTGATGTTCAAATAGGCCCTGTTAATTTGAAATCATTTATCACACCCTTTGTATTTTTCGACTATGCCTATGGCAAACAGTACGAAATTGCCCCAGGAGCAAAAGAAGATCCCACCGGACAATTGGCCGATGTGGGTGTAGGGTTACAGTTTTCGCACGGTTATAAATTCAGTGGAAACTTACAGCTGGGTTACAAAATCCTCGATCAGTTCACAGGGGGGCTTGATGGAGCGCAGCCAAAAGCAGACGATGCAAGGCTGTTGTTTGATATGCAGTACAGTTTTTAATGAATCCACCTTTCGTAACCGCTTGCTGTGTTGTTGACTTTTCTGATGTGAGAGCGAATTAAGTGTCGATTTGGGAAGCTAGGGCCGAAGTAGTTACTGATATTTCTAACATAGAGTGTATGTCTACTGCATTCGATGGGGTTGTAACTCATTGTTTATTATAAGAATTCATTAATAATACGATTTTGTGTGAATATGTCACATAAATATGTGCAAATATCATTACAATAGGCCGCTATCGTTGGTGCTGTTGGTAGCACAGTCCCAAACACTCCTTCAAAACATCGAGGCTGGCGCAAGGTGCCAAGCCTTGTTTGGCCAGAGTCTGGTGAGAAGAAGTCATGGGGCGCAGTGATAGGCTATGTTAAACGACTCAATATAAAACGTTTGGAAACAGATGGTTTACAACGGAATGCTGGTTGTTCATCGCTAACAATTACCCTATTATTGCAAGTCGATTTACGGGTATTTTTTTGTTTAAATAGGACGGAGAGAGGAAAATAAAATGGCAATATATCTTGATTATGATGGCATACCGGGAAATGTAACCGCTGAAGGTTTTGAGAAGTGCATCAAAATCAGCTCAGTGAGTTTTGGTACTTCACGCCCGATCACCATGGAAGCAGGTAAAATGGCTAACCGTGAAGTCGGCAAGCCCAATGTTTCTGAAGTAAGTTTAACGAAAGAAGCTGATAATTCTGTTGCTGCACTGTTTAAAGAGTCCGTTTCCGGCTCATCAGGTAAAAACGCGGTTCTTAAGTTCACTCGTACTGGCAGTGAAGGTGTTGAAGAATTTATGGAATATTCGCTGGAAAACTGCTTGGTTAGTAGCTATCACATTGCTGCTGCGGGTGATGCCGAGCCTGAAGAAACGATTACACTGAGTTTCTCCAAGTGTGAGATCAACTATAAAGATCACGATGCAACCAATAAAACGGGTAGTCCGCAACGTGCAGGTTACGATCTGACAAAAGCCGTACCGTTATAAAGTCAAATAACATTGGTGTTGCCTGCTCAAGGGCAGCACTGATGTTCTTTTCTTATTGCATGCATGACCGCATACCCGCGAATCAGGGTGTGCCTGCCACAAATACTAGAGTTAGGGAGTTCAGTAAATGAGTGATTTTACTCAGGACAGCCGTCTTATCGCTGTTGACACATCTTTAGGCAAGGATGTGCTTTTGCTGACTTCATTTGATGGAGCCGAGCTTGTTTCCTCCCCGTTTGAATTTCATTTGACGGCACTGTCTCTCAATCTTGAAATCAAACCGGAAGACCTTATCGGTAAACAGATTACCGTTAAAATACAAAATGAACATGGTCGAGTTTTTAGTGG
>VAPF01014114.1_pt1 | contig 18990 bp, 19 predicted proteins | sample 3393931 | NCBI WGS metagenome assembly VAPF01 (sample SAMN08290437, study PRJNA428436) | hydrothermal vent metagenome | isolation source: Deep-sea hydrothermal vent chimney | place: Atlantic Ocean: South-mid Altantic Ridge | depth 2773 m m | reverse complement strand
TTTTTTGATGACAGGAGAGATGGCTGTTTTTTACGGCCGGCGGTGGCCTTGTCTACTTTCTGGCTGATCTCGTGGAGATCCATCCAGGTCTGGTGTTGATCCAGGTTGTTGCCCTTGTAAGAGCAGCCGCTCAGCGGCAGCAGGGCCGCCATGATTATCAACAAAAATTTATTAAATATTTTCATATTTCACCTTAATATGGAACTGTAACTCATTTGTTTTTTTAACGCTCAAATGGCATTGGCGGCGCAACAGTGGGAATTGACTGCGGCGCCTGTCTGCGCCGTGCCACCCGGCTGGTATCGGGCTTGATTGGCGGCCTTCTGGTGATTATCAGCCGTCTGCCACTGCTCCGTCCGGTGGTCTGCGCCCTGGGACGGATGGTATTTGTCCTGCTAACCGGTACCTGCCGGGGTTCGGCCGGCCTGACAAAATGAGGCGTCTGCCGGCCGCGGAAGGTATAATGCCGCTTTTTATCTGGATCATATAATAATTTTTCTACCTTGTCGCCGTCCTTTTCAAAGATAATTTTATCCGGGGTGATGGCTGTCACCTTATAGCCGCTTAATAGATCACCCTCTTTGACCTGCAGATTTTTTACTGCCGAACGATTCCGGGGGGGACGAAAGCGGTTCCGGGGGGTAAATCTATTTTGTGGTGAAGGCCGGAATCTGGTCTTGGGGGTCGGAATTGTCAGGATGGCCACTTTAAAATTATCGCCGATGATGGAGCCGGTGTAAGTCACCTCGGAGATATCTGTTCGAATCCCCAGATCGTTGGCGGCGTTGAGCCTTTCGGCCGTCGTGTTGTCAGCGCCGGTCAGGCTCCGTTCCGGGTTGAAGAGATAGCCCTTTCCGAGGTTCGGCAGGGCGGCGGCCGCAGGAGGGGTGACGGCCGGGGGCTGGGCAGAGGGGGGCGGTATGACGGGCTTGTTTATCCGCCGCGCCGCTGTCTGCGGTTCGGCGATTTTGTTTTCCCGCCAGGTGGTGGCAATACTCCGCATCATGACAAAGACGGTGATGAACAAAATAGCGCTTATGGCGAGTTTTATCATCTTTTTGCACTCACTTTGCGGTCTCTAACCTTGGGCTTTGGCTTGGGCTTGGCCTGGCGGTAAAACCCCTTTACCGCCAGGAAGACCTTTAACTGGTTGTTTCTGAAGGCTTTAAAGGTGAAATTATCTATCTTTAAGAAATACTTCGATTTGTAAACCAGGGCCAGGAATTTGACAAGATTATTCAGTCTACCAGTGAGCCTGATCTTCACCAGAACCTCACCATAAATCTTGTTTTTGCCCTGGTTTGACCTGTAGCTTGGCCTCAGCGACTCAGGGCTTAAGCCGGCCTGCTGGAGAATATCCTGCAATTGGATCTGCATGGCCGAGGTAATTTCGCTGGCCGAATTTCCAGTAAAGAGATGGGCATCAAATTGACGCTGACGACCTTCAAGCTCTTTAAGCTTATTTTTTAACCTATCTAAGTTTCTGGTAGTTGTCTGGTATTGGTCGAGCAGGGCCCGTTTGGTCTGGATACCCGTCATAATATCATCATACTTGCCGATGGCAAGCCTGCCGATATTTAAGACGGCGAGAAGTACGGCAATGGCAATAAGACCATTACGAGAGCGCAGTTGGCTCAGGATTTGACTGATCTGTTTCATGGAGTTATCTCCACGTTAAAATAGGTCTTGCCGCGCCGGCGGTTGGTGGACTTTAAACTGGCGGCTCCCACCTGCTGCAATTTTTCGGTCAAGGCGCTTACGTCTTCAGTATAACCCATAATTTCGACAATACCGGTTCTGGGATTAAACCTCAGCTGGTCAATATAGGAGGTCGGCGGCATGGCGCGGGTTAATTTGGTCAGGAAATCGATAAGATCAATGTTTTTACCGTTGCTTTCTATCTCGCGGATGGTCTTTTGTATTTTCTCTTCTCTGGCTTCCACGTTTCTCAACTCGTGAACCTTAGGCATGATATTTTCAATGGCCTGGTTAATATTTTTGTTGTATTGCCATAACTTATAGGTCTTGACCATCCCAAAGGCGAGGAAGGTGGCAATATTTAAAACCAGGAGAACGCCGATGACTATTTTCAGGTAGTCGGGCTGCCGGTACGAGGGCGGCAAAAGATTATAGGACTTTAACAGGGGACGCTGTTCCAGGAGAAGGCGAGCGTCGAGATAATCAAAATAGGGCTTGGCCTCCGGTTCCGGTTCAACCGGCGGTGCCTCTCCCTCCCATTGCCTTAAGCGGTATATCTTGTCGGTGCGGCAGACCTCCACGGCCTCCTGGAAACTTGGCTCAGCGCTGCACAGCAGGCGGTCTTCGAGGTTGGTGCCGTTAAAAACATAGGCCTTCACAAAACGACCGGGCAGCAGCAGACCCCATTGGTTTTTGCGGTTCAGGCGGCAGACAAAGCGCTGGCTCTCTGGATAGAGACCGCTGACCTGAAAGCCCGCTTCAATCATCTCTTGGATATAGACATCAATATAAGCGCTCTGGACGGCATAGAGGGTGATCTGATAGCGTCCTGGAGCCCGTACCGCCTCAAAATTATACCAGGGGGTCTCGTCGTTGAAGGGGGTGGTGAGCTCCAGTTGATAACTTACCGCCTCTTTGAGATCGGAGGTATCAAGAGGCAGCTCAAAGGCCTTAAAAAAAAGGAGCTCCTCGGCCACAAAGAGGGTAATTGTGTTAGTGGTAGCATTGGCGAATTTGATGAATTCGCCAATGCTGCCGCCAATTCCCTTCTCGTCTCTGGCGATAAAGGCTGATTTCGCGCAGTCGGTGGGATGGCAGAGGGTTATCCCCTGTTTGCTGATGATTATTTCAACAGGTTCTTTCATAAATTATTCGGGCCGGGCTGTAAACGGCCCATTGTCTCCTGTTTTCTGGCTCCCTGAGTTCATCGGTAACGTTCCTGCCAGGCCATCCGGGTAAAATTACGGCCGCTTTTTCTGATCAGCAGACTGTCGATGACGGCGGTGTGATGGGGCTTAACGGCACCTGTCCGGGTCTCGTCCTGCTGTTCTATGTCCGCTTTTACTACATCGGCATAACCGGTACCGACAATGAAATAATATTGGTTCATGCCGCGGTTATAGTCCAGATAGTTATGTAGAAGGCTATATTGTTTGTCGCCCATGATCTCAGCGGCAACAGCTCGAATATTATAACCGTATTCCTTTTTAGCCGCCTGATAGGCGGCCGCGGCCTCCCTGCTGCCGCCCGTCAAAAAATCCAGCATGGCGGGGGTTACAGTATTAAAATTAATCTTGCCGGTCGGATTGTGGACGGTGAAGATATCCGTGGCCTCAAATTTACCGGCTAATTCCCCGGTGTCTTTAATTAGAAAGAACTCAGACGGGTCTTTAATCGGGCCGTTTCTAACAATATAGGGGGAGTCGAGGTTGGTGTAATACTCGTTCTCAGCCCCGTTCAGACGGTGCATGTTGTCGGTATCCCGCCAGTCGGCCATGGAGTCGATGATAGTGTCAATTCGTACATCATCGGTCCCCGGTTCCAGGCCCAGTTCGTAGGTTAGAAAAAGACGCATGAGTCCGGGGGGGGCGTGGTTTAAATCAATTTTACCGGATTCGTTGCTTACATAATAGGTAACCCGGCCCGTGGGGAGAAACAGGGCATATTTATAACCCTGGTAAAATTTATCCCAGTCCTCCTCCGGCCCCAGATCGACCGGGGTATCCAAGGGGCGGTCTAACAGCCGGAATAACCCCAGGTTTATCCCGGCTTCGGCCAGAAAATGACCAACGGCGCGCGATTTTATATTATGGGAGATTTTTAATTCGGTGCTGGTCAGCATGATGAGCTGGGAGGCCAGAACGCTGGCCAGAAGCATAACCAGAATCACCACCACGAGGGCAAAACCATTCTGCCCCGCCACCCTCCCTAAGCGCTTGTTAATTATTAGATTAGCAGACATTATTACTTTTTGTCCAGCTTCAGGGTCATAAAAGCATTATTTTCACTTGCAACCAGGGATAATTGATAGAAGGCACCCTTGGCCATTATGTCATCGTCGGCCTCTGTCGCTCCGTTGTTCAGTTGCTCTGGGCTTAACAACTGCTGTTCAAAGTTTAGAGAATTAACTAAGAGAGCGGTACGCTCCTTATCCAGGCGGGCGATATTACGGCTTGAGAGGGAGAAGCTCTGGAGAATGGCCACATAGGCCATCCCCATAATTACCACTGCCACCAGAATTTCTATGAGGGTAAAGCCTTTATTTCGCATTTTCCTGTAATTTGCTCAGCGCCTTATCATCGGCACACTTGGGAACTATGCTGTAATTTTGTCCCTCGTAGGTAATATCGACCTCGGGGCCGCTATCCTGGTCATAGGTCACCGCGAAGGAACTTACATTACGGGATAAAATGGTCATTTCATCAAAATCAGGCACGTATTTATCATAGGGGTAATCCGTATTATAATAATCACGTTTCTCGGTGTAATATATGGCCTGTTCGCTGCTGTTATAACGATATATGGCCAGCACGATCCCGGCATTCTCATAGATATAAGGGTTGCGGGTGACAATCCGAAATATGTCATCATCGCTGGAGATGAGTAACTTTTTGGTCTTATAGTCATAGACGGCGCTGCTGATCTGGCTCTTGAGCAGATTCAGGAGGCCGTATTCCCGTTCCATGGCCAGCACCCGGCGGCTACCCTGGGCGGAGAATTTGATCCCCACGTTCAATACCGAATAGAGCATAACCGAGACCATGGCCAACAGCAGAACGGCGACGAGGAGCTCAAAGAGGGTGAAACCTTGTTTTTTAATCCCCATTATCCACATCCAAAACAGGCAGTCCGGAGAGGGAGTCGATAATAATCTTCTCGCTGCGATCGCCCTTGGTAAAAGATATAGCGGCGGGTGTGGCGTGACCGTCCGGGGAGAATTTTATAATTTCCGGTTCGAGACTTATGGTATCGTCGGCCGTGAGCCTCAGATCGCGCTCCTCCTGCACGGCCCCCTCGTCAAGGCGCAGGTTGTTATTGTCTGGATTCAGGGTCATAATTACGGCCCGGCCATTGGTCACCGCCTTGAGGCGGGCGTAGCGGACTGCCGCCATTATCCGGCCGCTCTGCTTTCTAAAGGCCAGGGAATTCATGAAGCGTCCCACCGAAGGGCCTGCCACCCCGGCCAGAATACCCATGATTATCATGACCACCAGGAGCTCCAGGAGTGAAAACCCCTTGGGATCAGCGCCTTTTTTTTTAACCGGCAATATCATTAATACTCAGAATAACCGTCAGCATGGAGATGACCACATAACCAGCCACCAGGGCGATCATCAGGATAAAGGCCGGTTCGATCATGGCGATCAGGCGTTTGATGCGCAGGCGCAGTTCCTGCTCGTAATGCTCGGCAATCTCGCCGCATACCTCGCCGACGCTGCCTGATTCTTCGCCAATAGCGAGGAGATCCACGGCGAGGTCAGGGAAGAGTCCCCCCTGCAGCTTAGGGGCAATACGCTGCCCCTCCTTCAGGGCGCGGGTGGCCTTTTGCAGTAATCTTTGATATTCAATATTTCCGGCAACCCCACTGCATATCTTCAGGGCGACAGCGAGATGGACACCGTTTTTGACCAGCACCTCCAGGGTGCGGAAGATGCGGGTGGTCTCCAGATCCCGGATAAAGCTGGAAATAAGGGGCAGGGTGATGGACTTTTCGTCCCAGATTCTCCGGCCTTGGGGGCTCTTGATAAAATACACCAGCCCGATAATGGGGGTGCTGAGCGCCAGAAGGGCCAGAAAAATATGGTTCGAGAGAAAGGCGGAGGCCTCCATCATAATCTTGACGTTTAAGGGCAGTTTGTGGCCCATGCCCTGGAAGAGCACCTGAAAACGGGGCAGGATGGTGGTCACTAATATACCGATGGCGACTACCCCCACCATGAGCAGGATGAGGGGGTATATGGAGGCCGATACGACATATTGGCCCAGCTCCTGAAAGGTCTTCTGGTAGTCGGCAATCCGGGCCAGCATACTGGGCAGGATACCGCCTTCCTCACCGGCCCGGGCAATGCTGACGTACATGGAAGAAAACATCGGGTAGTCGGACAGGGCCTCGGAAAATGATTTACCCTCTTTCAGTTTACGTTCAATCTCGGCGGTAAACTTTTTAAAGGCTGGTTTCTGGCTGTTCTGCCGCATGGTGCGCAGAGCGGCATCAAGGGAGAGTCCGGCCTTTAAGAGCAAGGCTATCTGGGTGGTAAAAAAATCAATATCGGCCTTGGTGAGTTTATCCTTCCGAAAGGCCGCCATGGAGAAATGGAATGATTTACTCTCGTGATGGAGCTTTATTTCCAGGGGACGCAACCCCTTGTCCAACAGGCTGCGGGCGGCGCTTTGTTTATCTAATTCGTCAATGACCCCCTTGTTGAGCTTGTTGGTGTTGTCTAAGGCGGTGTAGTTAAATAGACTCATGCATGGCACTCCTCGTTACCCGCATAACCTCGGAGAAGGTGGTGGTTCCCGCCCTGACCTTTTCCAGGCCGTCCTTGAACATGGTCTGGAAGCCCTCTGCCTCGGCGATTTTCTGGAGGTCGATGAGGTCATTGCCCCGGGATATGCCCTTGCCCATGTTTTCGCTGATGGGCAGGAATTCATAGACCCCGATCCGGCCGATAAACCCGGTATCGGAGCAGGTTGGGCAGCCTTCACCCTTATACATTAAAAAATCATCTCCAGCGGGCTTGTAATCGGTATATTCCGAGAGATATCCCTTCTTTACCCTGCATTTCCGGCAGATCCGGCGCACTAAACGCTGGGCCAGAATGGCCCTGAGCGATGAGGAGATAAGAAACCGCTCCACCCCCATGTCAATCATCCGGGCCACCGCTGAGATAGCATCATTGGTATGCAGGGTGCTGAAGACCAGATGGCCGGTGAGTGATGACTGGACTGAAATTTCGGCCGTCTCCAAGTCACGGATTTCACCCACCATGATGACATCCGGATCCTGACGGACGATGGAGCGCAGCCCCTTGGCAAAGGTCAGGTCAATCTCCGGTCGTACCTGAATCTGGTTGACGCCTCGGAGCTGATATTCCACCGGATCTTCCAGGGTGATAATCTTGTTGCTGCCCGAGTTGATCTGGTTCAAGGCGCAATAGAGGGTAGTGGTTTTACCGCTGCCGGTGGGGCCGGTAACCAGAATAATGCCGTCCGGCAGAGAGATAACCTTGCGGAATGATTTTTCCAGGCCGGCCGGCATGCCCAGCTGGCTCATCTCGATGATGATATTTTCCTTTTCCAGGATACGGATAACCACGCCTTCACCATAGATGGTAGGCATGGTCGAGACCCGCAGGTCAATTTCCTTACCGGAGATCCGCAGGGATATTTTACCATCTTGCGGAATGCGGCGTTCAGCGATGTCTAAACCGGCCAGGAGCTTGGTGCGGGAGACAATGGCGGCCTGCATGGACAGGGGAGTGATCTCATATTCATGAAGAATGCCGTCAACGCGGAAGCGGATATGAAAGCCCTCATCAAAGGGTTCCATGTGAATATCACTAGCCCGCCGCTTGACCGCCGTGTCGATCATGGTGTTGACATATTTGATGACCGGGGCCTCGGAGGCCATGTCTTTTAGTTTGTCGATGTCCGCTTCATCGGTGCTTAAGGTCTTGTCGCCGATCTCGTCGGTGGAGAGATTGTAATGTTCCCTGGTAATATTTTTCATCATCGTTTCCGGAGCCACCTGGACGCTGAAGGTCTCGGGAAACAATAATTCAGCGGTGGAGAGAACATCGCCGTCCAGGGGATCGTTCACCACCATGATGTACGTTTCACCGCGCTTGAGCATGGCGAAGAGATGTTCGCGGTGAAACATCCGGGAGACGGTAATGGGTAGGAATTCATCGGCTGGATCCGGTTTGTAGACCTCAATACCCACCTGTTCGGCCAGGGTTTCCACCAGGTCATCTTCGCTGATGAAGCCCAGGGAGATTAGAATCTCGCCCAGTCCCTGGGGGACGGTTTCCATATGGGCCAGAGCCCGCTCCACCTGATTCTGCTGTACCTTGCCCTTGCGAACCAGGAGTTCGCCTAACAGCTCTTTTTTCTTGAAAAAAACCGTGTTTCGTATCATCTACGGCCCTCAATGGCATCCTGTAGCTGGTCGGCGAGACGGCGGTCTAAGTGTTGCAGCCATTCATATTCCTGTCGGGCGGCCCGCCAGTTACCCTGCACGGCATAAACAATGCCGAGATTAAGATGGGCTCGGGCGAATTTTGGTTCAATATCCAGGGCCTCTTTGAAGGCCGTCTCCGCTGCCGGCCAGTCATCCATTTCTACCAGGGTACGGCCCAGTTCAAAATGGGCGAAGGCGAAGTTCGGTTGCAGTTTAACCGCCTCCCGCAGGGTATTAAGGGATTTTTGCAGGTGGCCCAGTTCCCGCCAGCTCACGGCGAGGTTACATCTGACCAAGGCGTCAGCCGGCCGCAGTTGGGCGGCCCGGCTTAGGGCTTGAGCCGCCTCTATCAGTTGTCCTGTCTTGTGGAGGCTGGTACCCAGCAGATCATGGGCGTGGCCGTGATTGGGGGAAAGTTCTGTCAGGCGTTTGTAGGTTGCGGCGGCCTCCTGCCAATGGCCCATTATGCTGTGGCAATAACCAATGTGGAGGAGGGAATCAAGATGATCCTGGTGGCGCTGCCAATCTTGCGTAAAGAGTGAGAGGGCCGTCTCATAGTCGCCAGCGAGAAAGGCGCATTTGCCCTCGAGAGCCATCTCCTGGCCAATATATGCTTTTTTTGAGGCCATTCTGTTCATTTTACGAAAAAAACAAGTTAGTTAGTAACTATTATCCTAACCGGTGGCGAAAATCCCGGCGTTTATTGTAAAAGTAACTGTTCAGGTAAGCGCAGACTCCGAGATGGGGTGCAGCTGAATAGTTACCATATTTTATAATCACCATTTAATCAGGCCTTTGTCAAGCCGCTAAAGAACAAAAGCGAATGCTGCCGGAATTTTCAGGGGCAGCTCATTACGGCCCCAATATCTAATATCTAATATATGAAATGCAGAAAGACCTTTACCCCCAGGTTTCGCAGCCGGGCGTGGAGATTACGGAAGGCGGTAATGGGGTCGGCATAACCCAGGTTAACAAGATAGCGCTGCTGGCCCTCTAAGGGGGTCAGGTCGTTAAAGCTTATTTTGTTGGGGCGTACCTCCGCCCCCTCATTGAACCAGCGTTGAAAACCTTGCTCAATACGGGGCATATTCTCCGGTGCCGCTTCACTACAGTCTAAAAATATTTCCACGTCCATGGTTATCTGTCTACTGCCAGAATTTTATAAATGGCGTCCTTGTACTGCTCCAGGGCGTTCAGGTACTGGTCGTTCATCTGCTCCATGACTTTTTGCCATTCCTTTTGGAATTCTGGGTGTTGGGCCGGGCTGATATTCATCTGCATTCCGGTCTGCTGGGCCAGGTTCTGCTGAAGCTGGCTCGTCTGCGCGGCAAAATTATCCTCTAATTGTTGGCGTAATTGTTTTTTATGATCCTGGTAGCGGGCGAGGATATTTCTGATCTCGCCAGTTATTCCCCCTAATTCCGTTCTGGTGTCCTGGGCCAGGGCTATTATACCGCTCAGAGCCCCCTCCCAGGCTGGTGTACCGTCATCCTCATGGCGGGGCAGGTTGATATTACGCATAAATGAGCTGATGAGTCCCTGGCGGAAGGCCTCTGCGGCCGCCCCCTGATATGTACTCATCAGGGCGGCGAGATCCACGGCTCCCCCGGCGACAAATTCACCGCCGGCCTTCATTCCGGCCCGCCGGGCCTCCTCGTTGTCATCGCCGTCAGCGGCCCCTTCACACATGCGGGCCGCCCGGGCCATTACCATTTCCATTGTACTCTTAATTTCGGCCATAATTATTCTCCGTTATTTCATACTTGAGTAAAAGTCATCTTTGGGATACATTTTAACGCTCTTGAGAAAGATATAAAAGGATAATAATTATGCGTGTCGCAATGTATTACAATAACAGCGATATCCGCCTGCAAGAGCTGCCCCGGCCGCGGATTGGAGCCGGTGAACTACTGGTTAAAATTGAGGCATCCGGGATCTGCGGTAGTGATGTCATGGAGTGGTATCGGCGTGATAAGGCCCCCCTCGTGCTGGGGCATGAGATCGCCGGTGAAGTGGTGGAGGCCGGGACTGGAGCCGGTTTTGAGCCTGGTGACCGGGTTGTCGCCACCCATCATGTTCCCTGCCAGACCTGCCCCCGTTGTCTGTCTGGTCATGAAACGGTTTGCGATCTACTCATGAGCGGCACCCATTTTGATCCAGGCGGCTTTGGTGAATATGTGCGGTTGGCGGCAGTTAATGTTGAGCGTGGTACCTGGAAACTCCCCGCTCATCTGAGCTATGAGGCCGCCACCTTTGTTGAACCGCTGGCCTGTGTTCTGCGGGGGCAGCGGCGAGCGGGGCTGGTGGCAGGGAGCAGCGTTCTGGTTCTGGGCAGCGGTATCTCCGGGCTGCTGCATGTTCATCTGGCGGCCATGAGCGGGGCCGGATTGGTGGCCGCCACCGATTTCAGCGCTTTTCGTCTGCGGGCGGCAGAAAGATTCGGGGCCAATTTTACCCTGCGGGCTGACGCGGATGTCCCGGCCCTCTTCCGAGAGCGGAACCAGGGCCGGGGGGCTGATCTGGTAATTGTCTGCGCCGGGGCTACGGCGGCTGTGCTGCAGGCCATGGCCGCCGTGGGCCGCGGCGGCACTATTTTACTTTTTGCCCCCACCATGGAGGGTGTTACTCTGCCCATTTCGGTGAACGATCTCTTCTGGCGCCGGGATGTAACCATGACCACCACTTACGCCGGCGGCCCCTGTGACTGCGTTGCGGCTCTTAAGCTTATCAGCAATGGCCGCTTGCGGGTTGAGGAGATGATTACCCATCGTTTCGGTTTGGCTGATACCGTGGAGGGGTCGAAACTGGTGGCAGCGGGCGGTGATTCCATCAAGGTGATTATCCATCCGCAGGAATAAAGGTGCAATACAAGAAACTAAATTGAATGTCGAATGTCGAATTACGAAGTCTACTTCTTCTTAATTATTCAAAATATAGTACAAGGGAGAAAATTATGCCGGAGCCGGATAAGGAAGGAAAACAATTTCATCAGGATGTTCCCATGTCGAAGGAAGGATTTTTCCTCAAGGGCTGTAATTCACTGGATTGGGGGATGAAAAATCGTCTGGCCCGGATCTTTAACCCCAAAAGCGGCCGGACGGTGATGCTGGCCGTGGATCACGGCTATTTTCAGGGGCCCACCACCGGTCTGGAGCGTATTGATTTAAATATTGTGCCCATCGCCCCCTACGCCGATACCCTGATGTTGACCAGGGGAATACTACGTTCTACGCTGCCGCCCTCATATAATAAGGGTGTTGTGCTGCGGGCCAGCGGCGGCCCCAGTATTTTAAAGGAATTATCCGACGAGTATCTTGCCATGGACATGGAGGATGCCCTGCGCCTCAACGCCTCGGCTCTGGCGGTACAGGTTTTCATCGGCGGTGAATATGAGACCCGCTCGGTAAATAATATGACCCGTCTGGTGGATATGGGTATGCGCTACGGAATGCCGGTGTTAGCGGTAACGGCGGTGGGCAAGGACATGAATCGTGATGCCCGCTATTTCCGCCTGGCTTGCCGCATGTGCGCCGAGCTGGGGGCCGCTTATGTAAAAACCTACTACATTCCCAAGGGCTTTGACACGGTAACCGCAAGCTGCCCGGTACCCATAGTGATGGCGGGCGGCAAAAAAATCCCGGAGCTTGACGCCCTCACCATGGCCTATAACGCCATTCAGGAGGGCGCATCAGGCGTGGATATGGGCCGCAATATCTTTCAGTCCGCCACCCCGGTGGCCATGCTGAAGGCGGTGGGCAAGGTGGTTCACGAGGATATGCCGCCCAAGGAGGCCTATGAATTTTTCCAGGAAACCGCCAAGCGGGAACAGGAGACAGGCCCGGCATCGTAGGAACCAGTCTATCATCAGGCAACGAGTATGACGCTCGTAGGGGCGTATTGCAATACGCCCTCGTCGATCAGGCAATAAAAAACATATAGCTAATATATAAAATCAGCAGCAGGGCGCCATAAACCCGGCCCAGTTTTTGCTGCCGCCAGAGCGAGGCCGGCAGAATAAGCAGGACAAAGGCCGTCATGACGGGTATATCACGCTGGAGGGTTGTAGCGGGGAGTTTAAAGGGGATGATAACCCCGGTACAGCCCATAACCATCAGCAGGTTAAAAAGGTTGCTGCCCAGAATATTCCCCACGACTATATCGCCCTCCCGGCGGCGGATAGCGGAGATGGAAGAGGCCAGCTCCGGCAGTGAGGTACCAACGGCAGCCATAGTGAGGCCGATGACCATCTCCGGAAGCCCGAAGAGGCGGGCCAGGTCAACGGCTCCCTTGATAAAATAATCCGAACCGAACCACATACAGAGCAGGCCGCCGCCGCAAAGCAGGGCTGTCTGCGTAAATCCGGCAGCTGCCGCCTGGTTCCCGGCTGCAAATGCCTGGCTTTTATGTTTAGCCTGTTCGACCCGGCAGGCCCGGATGGTATAGGCGATCAGGATTACAATAAATAGAATCCCGAGCGGGCGGGGGAAATAACCATACCAAGCGGCTATGAGCAGAATAAGGCTGACGGTGAGGAGTAAATACAACTCTCGTGCCAGGTCTTTAAAGCGGACAGTTAGGGGGTAGAGAAGAGCGGCAATGGCCAGAACCAGGCCGATATTGGCAATGTTGGAGCCGACAATATTGCCAAGCATGATGTCGGGATGCCCCCGCAAAGCGGCTCTGAGGCTGATAAATAATTCCGGCAGCGAGGTGCCGAAGGCCACCACGGTGAGGCCGATGAGAAAGGAACTCATCCGCAGCCTTGCGGCTATCTTTATCGCCCCGGAGATCAGCATCTCACCGCCCAGGATTAGAACCGCTAAACCGCCGAGAAGGGCTGCCCCCGCCAGGGTGGAAGACGAAAAATTCACCACTTGCTGCACCTTGATCCCTCTTTATTTGATGTAACTGCTCAGCTCTCAGGCACATCCGGAGTCTTCGCTTACCTGGAGTCTTCGCTTACCCGGAGTCTTCGCTTACCTGAACAGTTACAGTTACGATTTGTCCAACTTTTTTTATAACCACTGCCAAAAATTATGCAATACGATGAAGAGATCATTCAGACGGTAAAAGACGCCGCTGATATTGTGGAAATTGTCGGTGAGACGGTTAATCTAAAGAAAAATGGCACGAATTACAAGGGCCTTTGTCCATTTCATTCTGAAAAGACTGCCTCCTTTAATGTAAATCCGAATCGTAATTTCTTCCATTGCTTTGGCTGTGGCGCAGGTGGTGATACCCTGAAATTCGTTATGTTGAGCCAGAGCCTGAATTTCGTCGAGGCCCTGAAGTATCTTGCCAATCGTTATCATATCACCCTGCCGGAGCGTGATCTTTCGTCTCGGGAGTTGAAAAAAAAACGGCGTAAGGACATTCTTTATGACATAAACCAGCAGGCGGCGGCGGTTTACCATGAGCTGCTGCTGAAGGATCCCAGGGCGGCCAGAGCCAGAGGATATCTTGCCCAGCGTGGAATTGGGGATGATATCGTCCGGGAATTTGAACTGGGTTACGCCCCGGAGGGCTGGTCTTTTATCCGCCAAGCCCTGCCTGGTCTTGCGGAGGCCGATCTGCTGGAGGCCGGTCTGCTGGCGGCTAATGAAAAGGGCCGGATCTATGACCGTTTTCGTGACCGTCTGCTTTCGCCAATCTTCAACCATAACGGTAAGCATCTCGCCTTCAGCGGCCGGATTATCGGGGCCGGAGAGCCCAAATACCTGAACAGTAAAGACAGTCTGATCTTTAATAAGAGTAATGTCCTGTTAGGGCTTTTTCAAAATAAAAAGGCCATTCGGGCCGCTAAGCGCTGCCTGTTGGTGGAGGGTAATTTTGATATTCTGGCTCTGGCTTCGCACGGTCTGCGTTACGCCGCCGCCCCTATGGGCACGGCTCTGACCGCAGTTCATGTCCGGGCCTTAAAGGGCTATGCCGAAGAGGTTATTATTCTCTTTGACGGCGACGCGGCGGGTATTAAGGCTGCCAGCCGGGCTGCGCCTATATTTCTCTCCCAGCGTTTGACCGCCAGGGTGGTGGTGCTGCCGCCGGAGCATGATCCGGACAGCTTTATCCGGGAATTTGGGGCTCCGGCCCTGGAGAAGGAGCTGGATAAGGCGGTATCCCTGCCGGAATTTCTTTTTAACGACCTGGAAAAGTGCTATGGTTTAAGCTTGGAGGGCAAGGGCCGGATTGTTGATGAATTACAGCCGATTATCCGGGCCATTGCCGATGATAACCTGCAGCGCACTCTCTTCGTCTCGCATTTCAGCCGGAAACTGGGGCTGCAGCCTGAACAGTTGGCGGGGCGTTTTACCACCCTGCGGCCCTCATCGCCTCCCCTACCCGAAAGCCCTCCGGCCGTGGAAACCTTACCCCCCTCCTTTAAGCTTTCCAGGGTGGAAGAGCAACTTTTGAGCTTTTTGATTATCTACCCCAGTTACTTAGAGCCTTTTTTAGCCGCCGGACTTAAGGAAAGTGTCTCAAGCCCCGGCGGCCGTCAGATTATTGAGGCTATGGTCAGCTTCACCGAGTCAGGGGCGGCGGCGGAGCCGGAACGTTTATTGGATTTTGTCGAAAGTCCGGCCCGGCCCTTCGTCTCAAAAAAAATAATCAATGCCCCTGTCTTGGAAGATGAAGAACTGCGTGTGGAGGCGGAGGAGAAGATTAACTGGCTGGCCGAAAATAAGTTACGCCTTGAGATGTTTGGCTTGACAGCCCAGATTAACAAAGCCATAAAAAATAATGATAATGAGCGGTTGATGAAATTGTTAAGCGCAAAGGACGAAATGCGGAAAAAAAAAGCAACAAAAATAATTATTTAGTGGTAATTTATCGTAAAATTTAATATTTTTCGAATCGTAATTCTTACAATATCGGCTTTTGTCTTAAATTTAAGTCTTGCCTGCTGCTATTTCATGGGGGAAAAGACTTGGGCCTTCAGCCTTCAGACCACAAAGCCGGCATCTACCGTCTTCTTCTAAATTAATCTGCCAATGGTAAAAAAAGAAAAGACTTCCGCAAAATTTCCCAGCCCTGCCGAGACAGTCAATGATGAGTCCCTAATGTCAGACGGGGATGATTTCATACTTCCCAATATGACGGAGGATGATAGTGATGAGGCAGAGCTTCTCAGTTTTGATACCGATGGTATAAATGTTGATCCGGTCAAGGCTTATCTCAAGGAGATGGGGACGGTCAGGCTTCTTTCCCATAAAAAGGAGGTTAAGCTGGCCGAGCAGATAGAGCTTGGTGACCGGCATGTCCAGAATATTCTGCTCTCCCTGCCCAATGCCGTTGACTGGCTCCTCGATCTTGGTGATAAGCTACGTTCCGGCAGTTTGAATATTTGTTCTCTGATTCGTGGTCTTGATAAAGAGGCGGAAGATGACAATATAGGGGTCAAGGAGGAATTTTTCTGGAAACTCTCCGAGGCGGTGCGTATTGATAATGAGAGACGCGCTCTGCGTGAGGATCTGCAAAACCTGGAGGACGATCAGGAGCAGGCCGTGAGGATCATGGTGCGGGTGGAGAGAAGCTGTCACGCTATTGCCGCCCTCTTTGGTGAATTCGTCTTTAATAATATCCATCTCGAGAAGATGGCTAAGACACTGCAGACCCTGGATGAGCAGATGGAAATGGCTCGGCAGGCTATTACTGACGGCACCTCAAGTCACGCCGAGAGTTTCCTGCTTGATTTAGAGAACAGCAGCAGTATGGATTTTGATACCGTCAGGCAGGCCTTTACTGCCATGCACCAGGCCCGTGGTTTCAGCCAAAAGGCCAAGAACCAGTTGATTCAGGCCAATCTGCGTCTCGTGGTAAGTGTGGCCAAAAAGTATGCCAACCGTGGTATGCAGCTCCTGGATCTGGTTCAGGAAGGCAATATCGGTTTAATCAAGGCGGTGGAAAAGTTTGAATATCGGCGGGGCTATAAGTTCAGCACCTATGCCACCTGGTGGATCAGGCAGGCGATTAACCGGGCCATTGCCGACCAGAGCCGCACCATCCGCATTCCTGTCCACATGATTGATACCCTTAATCGGCTGCGCAAAGACTCCAAAGAATTCGCCTGGGAATTTGGCCGGGATCCCAGCCCCGAGGAGATGGCCGAGCGTACCGGGATTAATCTGGATAAAATTAAGAACATTATCAAGGTCTCCATGGATCCCATGTCCCTTGATTCACCCATTATTGAGGGTGAAGATTCTCAATTGTCTGATTTTATTGTGGACACCAATTCCGAGGCCCCCGATGAGGCAACCATCAGGAATAGTCTCAAAGACAATCTGGATCGTGTTTTAGGCACTTTATCCCCCCGGGAAGAGAGTATTTTGCGGATGCGTTACGGTATTGACTCTGCGGCGGATCTTACTTTGGAGGAGGTGGGGCGGACTTTTGCTGTTACCCGTGAGCGTATTCGCCAGATTGAGGCCAAGGCCCTGAAAAAACTTAAACACCCCTCCCGTCGTAACCAACTGGCTGCCTTTATGGTGGACTAAGCCCCTCTTTATTTTTTGTAACTGTTTAGCTGCACTCCGATCTGAAGCACATCTAAGCAGTTACAGCTCGGCGTTTAGGGCAATTTACAGTCACACCTAAATAGTTACCATTTTTTTTAGTTTTCAATTACCTTATGGATATTTTACAATCTGCTGTATTAGGACTTGTTGAGGGGGTAACTGAGTTTTTACCAATCTCCTCCACCGGCCATCTGATAGTGGTCAGTAATTGGCTGCATCTCGATCAGACCGTGACCAATAAGGCCTTTGAAGTTATTATCCAGTTAGCTGCCATTCTGGCGGTGTTTTTTAATCAGCGCGATAAATTCACTTTGCGTCATATCGAGCTTTGGAAAAAAATTATCCTGGCTTTTATTCCCATCGGGGCCGTGGGCCTTTTGTTTCACCGGCAGATTAAGGCCCTGTTTTCCGTCCAGATAGTGGCGGTTATGTTCATCATCGGCGGTATTATATTTCTAATTGTGGAATATTTTTACCAGGAGCGAACCTCTACGGTACGGGAGGTTGATGCCATAAGTTATAAGCAGGCCCTGTGGATTGGTATTGCCCAGGTGGCGGCCCTTATTCCGGGCACCAGCCGGGCAGGATCTTCCATTATCGGAGCCATGCTGGTGGGCCTGGATCGGCGGGCCAGTGCCGAGTTCTCTTTCCTTCTGGCCCTGCCGGTGATGCTGGCGGCCAGCGGTTTTGATTTTGTGACCCATTATCAGGATTTCTCCGGTGCCAACCTTAAGATCCTGCTGGTGGGGTTCGTTACGGCCTTTATCTGCGCCTATTTCACGATGAAGGTCTTTATTGATTTCCTGAACCGCAACAAATTCGTGGGCTTTGGCATATACCGCATTCTCTTTGGCCTTATTTTATTATTTTTTGCCAACTGACCAACTGCGAGGCGGGCAGTCTTATCGTAAGCGCTCCATGAACACCCTGCCGTACGGCATACGATCCTAATCGTGCCGCTGCATTCGCATTTCGAGATTATAAAGTCAAGAGTGCGGTCTGTGGGGCCAGCCAAATGTTTTTTTGCCCATTTTTACCCCCGAGACCCTTAAGGAATGAATATGACTGCTATGAAAATGCAAATGGCCTTTGTCAACCGGACAAGGGAGATTGCCGAGTTGCGTAATTATCTCTGCACCCCGGCGAACCCCATCCTTTTTCTGCAAGGTCTGCCGAAACGCCACAACGCCATAGATCGGACTTTTTACGACGCCATCAAATTTCAGGTGATTGTCGTGGCCTGACCCCCAAAGTCCTTCCTCAAATAAAAAAATTAAATTTACTGGAGATGAAAATGACAACTTTGGATAAATTATTAACCCGTTTTACCAGCCAGGAGGCGATTGTTGGTATTGTTGGCCTGGGTTATGTCGGCCTGCCGCTGATGTTGCGCTTTCAGGCTGTTGGTCTTCGTGTTCTTGGTATCGATATAGATACCGGCAAGATTGAAAAACTTAATAACGGCCAAAGTTATATCGAGCATATTGCTGCTGCTAAAATCCAGGAGGCTAAACAGCAAGGGTTTGAGGCAACAACAGATTTTAGCAGGGCAGTGGAAGCGGATGCCTTGATTATCTGTGTTCCAACTCCCCTTAATAAAAATCGTGAGCCAGATCTTTCTTATGTTACCGATACGGTGGATGCCCTGGTTCCTCATCTTCGTAAAGGTCAGGTGGTCTCGTTGGAAAGCACGACTTATCCCGGCACCACTGAGGAGGAGTTATTGCCCCGTTTGCAAAACAATGGCCTCATCGTTGGTGAGGATGTTTTCTTGGTTTATTCACCAGAACGGGAAGATCCTGGCAGCAAGGATTTCAGCCCCAGCAATATTCCCAAGGTTATTGGCGGTTATACCCCTGCCTGCCTTAAGGCTGGTCTCGCCCTGTACGATCGGGCCATTGAGCAATTAGTGCCGGTTAGCTCCCCGAAGGCGGCAGAGATGACAAAGCTGCTGGAAAACATTTTTCGCAGCGTCAATATTGCCTTGGTGAATGAGCTAAAGGTGCTTTGCCTGAGGATGGATATTGATATCCACGAGGTTATCAGGGCTGCTGCCACAAAACCTTTTGGTTTTATGCCTTTTTATCCCGGCCCCGGCCTTGGAGGACATTGTATTCCCATTGACCCTTTCTACCTAACCTCAAAGGCCCGTGAGTATGACATCTCTACCAGGTTTATAGAGTTGGCTGGAGAGATAAATTCTTCCATGCCCTATTTTGTGGTGCAACGGGTGATGGACGCCTTAAATGAGCATGGTAAGGCCCTCAAGGGATCGTTGGTACTTGTTCTCGGGGTGGCATATAAGAAAAATGTGGA
>VAPF01021173.1_pt1 | contig 19020 bp, 21 predicted proteins | sample 3393931 | NCBI WGS metagenome assembly VAPF01 (sample SAMN08290437, study PRJNA428436) | hydrothermal vent metagenome | isolation source: Deep-sea hydrothermal vent chimney | place: Atlantic Ocean: South-mid Altantic Ridge | depth 2773 m m | reverse complement strand
CGTTGCTCCCGTTTATTTTGTTCAACTTGATGCTTCTGTTTTAATTTATTAAGCAGTGCCAACAACGACTCTTTTCGCATTCTTTTTTCAAGCCATGCTTCACGCCCTTTTTCAAGCACCTCTTTTAACCGGGTCACTTTTTCGGTTTGAGCGTCAATTGCTTGGTAAAGTTTGTCGCTAAACCCTCGCTGAGACTGCAAATCAATTGCCGTTATTTCCTTTTTTTGAATTGACATTTTGTCTGAAAGCTCGGCAATATAGCCCGTTAATGAACTGAGTTGCTCTTCTGAACTCGTGCATTCTACTTGCAGAGCGGCCAGTGTTTGTGCGGCTTTGTCCAGCTCAATATCTGCCAGATCAACCAATTTACGCATTCGAATAATTCTGGATTGCATCAAAAATTTAGCCTTTTGAGAGTGTGTCGCTTAACGCTGCAATGGACGCTTCAACTGAAAAGGCATCTGCCATATTTTGAGATAAAAAGGCCGTTAAATCCGCCTGTTTGGCTATGGCTAAATCAATCAAGGGATCCGCTCCCTTTCGATAAGCGCCAACACTGATTAAATCTTTGTTTTGCTGGTAGCTTGAATACAATTTTTTAAAGGCTCTGGCTTGCTCCAATTGCTCTTTTGAAACGATGTCTACCATTACCCGACTGACGGAGGATTCGATATCAATTGCGGGGTAGCGTCCTCCGTCGGCAATGTCACGAGACAGCACGATGTGACCATCCAACACGCCACGCGCGGAATCAACCACGGGGTCGGACTGGTCGTCCCCTTCGGCCAATACGGTATAAATAGCTGTAATGGAGCCTGAATTTTCTCGACCATTTCCCGCTCGCTCAACCAACTGAGGTAGCTTAGCAAACACCGAAGGCGGGTACCCTTTGCTGGCTGGGGGTTCACCCACCGCTAACGCAATTTCACGTTGTGCTTGTGCAAAGCGCGTTAAGGAGTCCATCAGTAACAAAACATTTAACCCTTGATCTCGAAAAAATTCGGCAATGGCGGTTGCTAGCATTGCACCATGCAGTCGCATTAATGGCGGATCGTCTGCGGGGTGGCGACCACCACGGCGCGTTTTAACCCTTCTTTGCCTAACGTGTGTTTTACAAATTCATTGACTTCTCGACCACGTTCACCAATCAACCCCACCACCACCACATCGGCACTGGTAAAACGCGTCATCATGCCTAACAAAACACTTTTTCCAACCCCTGTTCCTGCCATTAAACCCACACGCTGACCTTGCCCAATCGTCAATAATCCGTTAATGGCTTTAATACCCACGTCCAACACTTTATTAATCGGATGACGATCCAAGGGGTTAATGCGCTCTCCCGCAAGTGAAACGTACTGATCCACCTCAATGGCACCTAAACCATCAAGTGGCAGTCCTGAGCCATTTACCACACGCCCCAGCATCTTCGTACCCACGCCAATTTTTACCCCCCCCTCGACAGGAAGCACTTTTGCATTGGGCTTTAAGCCATGGGTATCGCCAATGGGCATTAAAAACAATCGATCACCATTAAAGCCAACCACTTCGGCTTCAACGGGCGGTTTTTTACCGTTTAATATTTGACAACGCGCACCAATTGGCGCGTAGGTACCGACGACTTCTAGGGTCATACCCACCATGCGAACAAGGCGTCCAGTCACTTTAAGAGAAGTGGGGGGGGGTAAATTTTGGTGAATGTCTTTAAGGTTAGAAACCATTGCTTGGTTAAAAGTTTGCGTATTACTCATAACCACCTCAAGAAGGTCATTGGAAAGAAAAAATATGAATCAAGACTGAGAAAATTCAGTGCATTAAATTAGATGTTTAACGGCTTCATCAAATCGGTTTTTCCAGCTGTTTAAAATGGAAGAGTTTTCCTGCTTAACCAAACAAGTTCCTTGAAGCAACGAGGTATTTTCAGTCATATCCCAGGTCTCAATAACAGAATGATTTAACGATTTTAACGCCTTTAAATCCTTTGTATGCAATTCGATTGAAAACGGTTTTGAATCATCAGGTAAGGTTTTAATGGCTTCTTCAATGGCCTCTAACACCCACGTTTTATTTGCGCTCACCTCTTTTTGAATCACTCGCTCAGCAATATGCAATGCCAACTCGGTTAACTCTGAAAACACTTGTTTTTCAAGTTGATCATACGGCTGTTTAAGCAGTAATAAAAGCGAATCCATCTGTGCTAACTTGGGGGACAGGGCTTCATCACTCGCTTGTAGAGCCAACGCTTTTGCCTCAACCCGCCCCTGTTCCGCGCCCTCACTCAATCCTTTTTCAAGCCCTGCTTGATACCCTTCTTTAGAGGCTAACTCATACGCTTCTTTGGTTAACAGCTCAACTTTTTGTACTTCTTCCTTTATGTCAGCTTCCGTTGCTTTTTCTGATACAGACTCTGCCTGAGTGCTGCTCTGTTCAGAAGCGTTTATTTTTGCATGGGACTCTTTCAAGTCAAACCGATTAGGCTGCCAAGTTTCAACCTTAGAGGTTGCAAAACCGTCTGATGAGATCAGTCGAGTCAAAACAGGCTCTTCTAATACATCATTCAACGATTTAAAGCCTGTCATTTACAAAAACTCCTCGCCACCACCTGGCATCATGACTTTATCTTCATCGGCCAAACGTCTTACCGTAAGTATAATTTCACGCTGCGCTTCTTCTACGGCGCTGAGCTTCACTGGTGGCCCGGTTTCTAAATCGTCACGCATAATATCGGCTTGGCGCTTGGATAGGTTGCCCAAAAATTTCTCTTTAAGCTCTTTATCCGTCCCTTTTAATGCCACAATCAGTACATCACTTGGCACTTCCGCCACAATGGTTTGAATACCTCGATCATCAATGCCGCCAATGTCTTCAAAGACAAACATTTTATCTTGAATGTTTTTACTGATTTCTTCATGCTCTTCTGCAATATCATCCAAAATTCGAGTATCCACACCTCCACCCACCAAGTTCAAAATTTCAGCGGCTCGTTTTTCACCTCCAATGGTGGCTAACTTTCCGCCCTCGCCATCACTGGAAGCATTTTCAAGTACGCTGTTTAGATCAAAAAGTGCTCTGGGCTGAATCGTGGTCAAGGTTGCGATTCGGTAAACCACCTCGGCTTGAAATCGCTCTGGAATGCCTCTCAACACATCTGCCGCTTGATCGGAATCAAAATAGGACAGTACAATTGCAATAACTTGAGGATGCTCATTGCGTAACATATTAGAAATGGTGGACGGATGTTGCCATTTAAGTGCTTCAAGCCCTTTTACCTGATCGCCCAACAATGCGGCATCCATCAAGTGCCCGCCGCCATCGCCCAATGCATCGGCCATCAACGTTTGCGCGTATTCACTTGGGTCAATGCCCAATGCATCTTCGCCAGCCTCTTCCAAAAAACTTTTCATGACCGTGTGAATATCGCCATGAGAAACATTATCCACCGAGGTCATCGCCGACCCCACTTGCTGTACTTCTCGTGGGTTCAGCTCTTTCAAAATATTCGCCGCCGTTTCTTGCCCTAAAGAGAGCAATAAAATGGCCGCTTTGTCTAAGTTTGATAGCTCTTTGTCGGGTGCTATTTCTTCAATTGCAGATTCGGGCATGATTACTCTCCTGACAGCCAGTGTTTAATGACATGCGCAGCCATTTTTGGATTTTCTGCGGCAATCGTTCGCACTCTATCAAGCAATAGATGCTCCTCTTCGGATCCCGCGCCCACTTCTTCGGCCGTTTGCTCAACCTCTCTATTCATCTCTTCGAGTGCTTTTGCAATTTCGTCGGTATTTTCGAGTTCAACCCCATCGTCTACCGCATCTTCTGGGTAATCCAAATAGGTTTCTTCTTTTTTCGAAAGGTCTTTAAGCATAGGGCGAATCACACCAAAGATAATAATAAGCACCGCCAGCCCTGCCAACACTTGCTTCACTAGATCTAAAAACCAGCTCTCTTGCCAAATAGGCGGGGATTCAAACACCTCTTCTTGCACCACGATAAACGAGGCGTTTACAATGCTTAAGGTATCGCCCCTTGCTTCATCCAGCCCAACGGTATCGCTTACCAATCGTCTAAAGCGCAATAACTCATCTTCTGTTAATGGTGTACGAACCAAACTGCCTTCATCATCTAAGTGTGTTTTATCATCCAGCACCACGGCAACTGAGAGGCGGTGAATATTGCCCACGGCATTTTTAATGTGGCTAATGGTTTTATCCAGTTCATAATTGACGGTATTTTTTTCACTGGAACTTTTTAAGTTAGGGTCCTTATTTGCTCCCGTATACCCCTCTTCTGGTGCTAAACCTGCTCTGGGAGGTTGGTTGGTTAAAGCCCCAGGAATGCCTGTGGGGCCTTCATTTCGGTTGATGTCTTTTTGAAATTGTTTCGAGCGAATGGCTTCTGGATCGGGCTCGTAATTTTCACGTGTTTGCTCTTGCTGAGTAAAGTCGAGTTCAGCAGTAACTTGCGCTCTAACTTTGTGCTCTCCGCCTACAATTGGCGACAACAAACTGATAATACGATGGGACAAGGTTTCTTCAACTGCACGCGTATAATCCAGCTGCTTCATGCTCATGTTCATGCCCGTATTCACCGAGCTGCTGGTCAACAAGCTCCCTTTTTGATTAACCACCGTAACCGATTTTGACTCCATGTTTGGGACACTGGATGAGATCATATGCACAATTGCACTGACTTGTTCTTCATTTAACGAACGTCCAGGGTAGAGTTTAATCACAACGGAAGCGGAAGGTTTTTGGCGTTTTCGAACAAACACCGAACGCTTAGGAAGCCCCAGCAGAACACGAGCCGATTTTACCGCATTCAGTGACGCAACCGATTTTGCCAGCTCTCCTTCTAATGCTCGATGGTATCGCGTGGTCTCTTTAAATTGCGAAATACCAAAGCCTTGCTCAACATCCAACAGTTGATAGCCCGTTGCGGCCTCTTTAGGAAAACCCGCCGCTGCCATTTTTAAACGTAGAGAAGGAACCAGCTCGGTGGGTACCAAAACCCCACCACTGCCATGATCTATTTTATAGTCCACGGCTTGCTGCTCTAAGGTTTGAATCACTTCACTTAAATCTTTCGCATCCATGCTACCAAACAGCAAAGAGTAGGGCTTGCTTTGAGACCAAAACAACAGGCCAACAATGAGTGCGATGGTGGCTGCCAACGCAATCACCAAGCTAATTTGTTTCGCAACGGAAAGCGCCGTTAAATTATTTAACAGCGTTGAACCAGGGGTTTCTGGCAACTGAGGTTCAGGCGTATTATTGATATTTATAGAAGCTTGCTGCTCGGCCATATTCGTCTGCTACCGCTTTATCAGTAAGGACACGCTTATAAAAGCGTGTAATAAGGAGGTGCGTATCCTTTTCTTAATATTCACCCCCTGAAAAGTCTATGATTACATAGGCATGTTGATAACTGTTTTATAAGCTTCGACCAATTTATTACGAATTTGAGTCATCGCTTGAAAGGATAGACTGGCCTTTTGCGCTTGCAACATAACTTCAGACAGTTCCATATCAGGATCACCTTTTTCAAACGATTTTTTCATATCACCCGATTTATGTTGCTCGGCACTCACCGCCTCAACCGATTTAGCCAATAAGTCAGCAAAACCATCGGCTGTTTCTTGTCCGGTCTCTTTTTTTCCGACACCAGACACTTCTGTCAAATTATCGACAGGTTTCAACTGTGCCTGAGCCGCTAACGAACGCATTTGCAACATTAAGCTTTGGGTATCAATTTGACTCATGGCTGTTTACCCCTTTAAACAAAGGTCTTTCTGTTTTTTTCATTACGTTTCTACTGTCATTATTACACAACTTACCCATCAAAAAAAGCAATAAACATGCCATATACGCCAAGGCAAAACACTCATTCTTTCACCCTAAAATCACTATGGAACAGCAACACCCTGCTCTTTTAATTTAGCCAATTTATAACGCAAGGTTCTTGGGCTAATATTCAATGTTTCAGCGGTTTTTTGTCGGTGTCCGCCGTTTAATTTAAGCGTTTCTAAAATCAACTGCGTTTCCCGTGCTTTTAAATCTAGGGGATATTCTGTCGGCTTAAAGTTATCTTCCTGTATTGGGGTTTCTTGAGGTTTTATCACACCAACCTTTGCATTTGTTACAGGCTCCTCTTTTTTACCCCCCCCCAAAACAGACAAACACTCATGATCGAGCAAAATGTCGTTTTCTCGAATGGTGTCTCCCGACATCATCACCAGCGCACGCTGAATAACATTGTCCAGCTCTCGAATATTGCCCGGCCATGTGTACTCAATTAAACGCTTCATTGCGGGTGCAGAGATCATAGGCTCCACCCGTTTTGAACCACAATGGCGATGCAACAAACGCTCGGCAATCGCGGCAATGTCTCTAGGACGATCTCGTAAAGGGGGTAAGTGTATAGGGAATACATTTAAACGATAAAACAAATCCTCTCTAAACTCACTCTGTTGAATGGCTTTTTTCATATCAACATTGGAGGCGCTTAAAACCCTTACATCCAATTGAATTGTTTTAGTTCCCCCAATGCGCTCCACCTCTTTTTCTTGAAGAACGCGCAACAATTTAGCTTGCAAGTCTGGTTTCATCTCGCCAATTTCATCTAGAAAAATAGTGCCCTGCTGTGCTTGCTCAAACTTACCTGGCATCGCTTTTGCCGCCCCCGTAAAGGCGCCTTTTTCATGTCCAAATAAAATCGCTTCTAGCATACCTTCTGGAATCGCTGCGCAATTAATGGCCACAAAAGGTTGTTGTGCTCGGTGTGACTGATTATGAATGTAACGCGCCAGCACTTCTTTTCCGGTACCGCTCTCTCCGCTAATTAAGATACTGGTCTCACTTTCTGCCACACGTTTTGCCATGGTTTTAATCTGTTGAGAAACAGGGTCTGCCACCACAAAATCATCTTCACGCGAGGCATCACGATTAAAATAAATTTTGGCTTTTTCAACCAAAACACTGGCCTCAAACGGTTTAACAATGTAATCGACACTGCCCAATTTCATCGCATCTACCGCTTGTTCAACTGTGCCATAAGCTGTCATTAATACAATCGGTAAATACGGTTTAATGGCTCGAATTCGCGTCATTAATTTATAACCATCCATGCCATCCATGCGAATATCACTGAACACCATGCCAATTTCATCATCCAGTGCAACTAAGGCTTCCTCGGCACTGCTCACCGCAATCACTTCAAACTCGTTAACAGAGAGAATATCAACCAACGCTTCTTGCAACTCTGCATCGTCCTCAACCACCAAAATTTTTGCAATACTCATTCTAGCTCCCTAACCGTCATTAATGGCAATCGAATACCAAACCTTGAGCCGTGTCCAACAATGGATTTAACCCAAGCTTCGCCTCCATGCGCTTCGGCAATGGCGCGAACCACCGCCAGCCCCAATCCTGTCCCTTTTGCTCGACTGGTGAAAAAGGGTTCAAAAATCTTATCAAGCAACTCTGGTTCAACACCTGGGCCATCATCCACGACCACCAAGTCCACTTGTTTTTCAGAAATTTTATTCACTGAAACCTCAATATTTGCATGTTGGCCAACCACATCAATTGCGTTACCAATTAAATTTTGCAACGCCGTTAATAAGATATCTTTATCCCCAATAACAACAAGGCTCTTGTCTACGGAAGCAAAAAGAATACGGCTATCAGAGCAAGCAACCTGTGTCTCAACATTTTTTTCAAGTTGTTCCAATAACTCAGACAGTTCAATACGTTGCTCACTGCCCTTCCCCCCACGCGCATATTGCAGCATATCCTTCACCAACCCTTCAAGATGGTTCAAACTATGCAATGCCTTTTCAACAAATTTTTCCCGTTTTTCTTCGTTAAGTTTGTCGGTATTTAATTGTGAAACATACAGCAATGCTGAGGCGAGTGGCGTTCGAATTTGATGCGCCAATGAGGCTGCCATCTCTCCCATGGAATGCAACCGTTGATGGCGACTTACATGCGCTTGCAACTCTCTTGCTGACGTCACATTTTGAATTAATAAAATCTTCCCTCTCACCATATCTAAACTGGATTCTGACAACTGATAAACCCTCTCGTCATGCGTTACCAGCTCACCCGCATCATTCGCAAATAAAAACACGTTCAGAACGACAACATCCCAATCGCGCCCTAATGCATCGGCTCCTAAAACAAGTTCTGCACTGGGATTCATCTCAGAAATTTGACCCTGTTTATTCAACACGATCACCCCCACAGGCAATAGATTTAATAACCGACTTAAATGATCAGACACGCGACGTTTTTCCTGATCACTTGTTACAAGCTGTCTCTGAAGATGCACCACTTGTTCTTGCAGCCCATCATACGCATTGGTTAACTGCATTGACGTTGCATTAAATAACTCAAATGCCTGCTCAAGCTCTTTTAATCGACTCTGTTCAATCTCATTTAGCATGGCTATTTTCCAAATTTAAGTCAGCGCATATTTACGAATTTTTTCAACCAAAGTGGTTCGATTTGTCTGCAAAAGCTTTGCCGCTTGAGACACATTACCGTCCGTTTGAGAGAGCGCTTGCTGAATTAACTGCACCTCCATTTCAACCAAATACGATTTTAAGTCAATGCCATTTTTTAAATTCGCCGAAGGTCGCTTAAGTTCAGAATCGGTCACACCACCAGATGCCTCCAAACGCGCTTCCTTAGAAGGCGGTTCAGAAGATAGTGCAACTTGAATACTGGAACTTTTTTTCTCCCCCCCCACCTCTTGAACACGCGTGGGCGTGGGCTTGCGTTTGATTAATTGAGTATCTTCAGGAAAGTCAATCTGATACTTGCGTGGAAGGTCGGCATAATCAACCTGTAAATCTGGAAACAAAATAGACAATCGTTCAACCAAATTGCCTAACTCTCTTACATTTCCTGGCCAAGAGTAGTGTTGCAAAGCAATAATGGCCTTCTCAGTCAATCGGGGAATCTTTCGCCCTGCATTGTGAATTTTTTGAAATAAAAATCCCAGTAAATCTTCAAGATCTTCAGGGCGTTCTTTTAAAGAGGGCATCTCTATAGGAAACACATTCAAACGATAAAAAAGATCCTCTCTAAATTCACCGGCCTCAATACTCTCTTCTAAATTGCGATGTGTCGCGGCAATCACTCGAATATCACATTGAAAACTTTTATTCCCCCCCACCCGTTCATAGCTTCGCTCTTGCAACACGCGTAAAAGCTTCACTTGCATTGGCAACGGCATGTCGCCAATTTCATCTAAAAAAATGGTGCCTTTCTCAGCCATTTCAAAACGCCCTTTTCGAGCCGTAATTGCCCCTGTAAACGCCCCTTTTTCATGACCAAACAGTTCACTTTCAAGCAACTCAGCGGGAATGGCACCGCAGTTAATGGGAACAAATGGACGACCCGCTCGCTCAGACGCATTATGCAATGCCAGCGCCACCACTTCTTTACCTGTGCCAGACTCGCCCAAGACCAATACCGTTGCATCCGTTTGCGCAACTTGCTGAACTAACGTTTTAACTCCCCGCATTGCTGAACCATCTCCCACCAAAGAAGAAAAAACATCTTGAGATATTTGAGACATTTAGCTGTCCACCATTCATTCATTATGATTTTAAAACCCCTTTATATAGCGCTTCAAATCAAATGTCAAAAAAATGGCAATATTTTCAATAAAAACAAAAAAACCCACTAAAAAGTGGGTTAAAAGTCCTTTAACTACAAGGAGTTATACTTATTCTGTACGTTTTCTGTAAATTAGTTTTTTTCTTGATTTACAATCTTATTTGACGCAATCCAAGGCATCATTTTACGCAATTTTTTACCGACTACTTCAATGCCATGCTCTTCATTATTTCGACGCGCTGCTGTCATAGATGGGTAGTTACTTTGCCCTTCTAAAATGAACTGTTTCGCATACTCACCAGACTGAATATTTGCTAAAGCTTCGCGCATTGCACGACGAGACTCTTCGTTAATCACTTTTGGCCCAGTAACATACTCACCGTACTCAGCATTATTTGAGATGGAGTAGTTCATGTCTGCAATTCCACCTTCAAACATTAAATCAACAATCAACTTAAGTTCGTGTAAGCACTCAAAGTAAGCCATTTCAGGCTCATAGCCTGCTTCAACCAACGTATCAAAACCAGCTTTAACCAATTCAACCGCGCCACCGCACAGTACCGCTTGCTCACCAAATAGATCGGTTTCACACTCATCACGGAAGGTTGTTTCGATAATACCCGTACGACCTCCTCCAACACCCGAGGCATAAGACATAGCAATTGCTTTTGCATTACCAGAGGCATCTTGTTCAATCGCAATTAAATCAGGAATACCACCACCACGAACAAATTCAGAACGTACTGTATGACCTGGTGCTTTTGGTGCAATCATAATCACATCTAAATCTTTACGTGGAACCACTTGGTTATAGATAATTGCAAAACCGTGTGCAAACGCTAATACCGCACCTTGCTTAATGTTTGGCTCTATCTCGTCTTTATAAAGAACCGATTGAAACTCATCTGGCGTTAAAATCATAACAACATCCGCACCTGCAACCGCCGTTGCCACATCGGATGTTTTTAAACCATACCCTTTTGCTTTTGCAATAGAGCTTGAACCCGCTCGCAAACCAACCGTTACATCAACACCTGAATCTTGTAGGTTACATGCGTGCGCATGCCCTTGAGAACCAAATCCAATAATGGCTACTTTTTTACTTTTGATAATAGATAAATCGCAATCTTTATCGTAATAAACTTTCATGTTGTTATTCCTTAATATGTAAAAAATTAAATTTTATATGTGTAGACACTTCTCACCGCGCATCACGCCCACCGTTCCTGAACGAACCGTTTCAAGAATCAGCCCTGAATCAATGACATCAATAAAGGCATCCAACTTAGCCGACTTACCCACCATTTGAACCGTATAAGTCGTTGCCGTCACATCAATGATGTCACCCCTAAAAATATCCACTAATCGCTTATATTCCTCACGCGTATCGCCCGTAGTCGATAGTTTAATCAGCATAAGCTCTCGTTCAATGTGCGATCCTTCTGTTAAATCTAAGACTTTAACCACATCAATTAAGCGATTCAAATGCTTGACGATCTGCTCCACTTCCAGAGCCGTTCCGCTGGTCACCAACGTTAAACGCGATAACGAATCGTCTTCTGTTGGCGCAACGGTTAACGCGTGAATATTGTAACCTCGCGCAGAAAAAAGCCCAGAAACACGCGAAAGCGCACCCGATTCATTTTCAATTAGCATAGAAATAATATGTTTCATTTTATTCTCCTATACCAAAATCATTTCATTCAAACCTGCACCCGCTGGAATCATTGGGTACACGTTCTCTTGCTGATCGGTAATAATATCGACAAAAACCAGTCGATTTTTATACTTTTCCGAAAACACCTCATCCAACTGTGCCTGCAAAGTACTGGGGTCGTCAATACGCACACCAACATGCCCATAAGATTCCGCAAGTTTCACAAAATCAGGCAGTGAATCCATGTAAGACATTGAGTATCGACGCTCATAAAAGAATTCTTGCCACTGTCGAACCATGCCAAGAAAACCGTTATTTAAACAAATTACTTTAACCGAAAGGCCATATTGCAAGCACGTTGATAACTCTTGAATGTTCATCTGAATGGAGCCTTCGCCCGTCACACAAACAACCGTTGCATTTGGAAAGGCCATTTTTGCCCCCATTGCGGCAGGTAAACCAAAGCCCATCGTACCCAAACCACCCGAGTTCAACCAACGGCGTGGTTTATCAAACGGATAATATTGCGCAGCAAACATTTGGTGTTGCCCTACATCTGATGAGACGTATGCATCCCCATTTGTTGCTTTCCAAACGGCTTCAACCGCTGCTTGCGGCTTGATTTTAGCGCCCGTTTTGTCATATCGAAGGCAATTGGTTGCACGCCAACCTTCAATTTGAAGCCACCAATCGGCTAACGCTTCTTGATCTAACTTCAACTCTGTTTTTGCCAAAACGCGTAGCATTTCGGTTAAGACTTGCTTAACGGGTCCAACAATCGGAATATCCACCATCACATTTTTAGAAATAGATGCGGGGTCAATATCCACATGAATCACTTTAGCGTCTGGGCAAAATTTTTCTAAGTTGCCCGTTACGCGGTCATCAAAACGTGCACCAATCGCAATAATAAGGTCGCTGTTATGCATGGATAAATTGGCTTCATAGGTTCCGTGCATACCCAACATACCAACCGACTGTTTATCCGAGGCAGGGAACGCACCCAGCCCCATTAGCGTTTGGGTGATTGGAAAGCCTAGTTTATGCGTTAAGTCCACCAACTCATCAGACGCATCACCTAAAATAACGCCACCGCCTGTATATAAAATAGGTTTTTTTGCCGAAAGCATCAACTCTACGGCTTTTTTAATCTGTCCTCCATGTCCTTTTGTTATAGGCAAATAGGAGCGCATCTCAACTTCTTGAGGATATTCATAGTTGCTTTTGGCATTTTGTACATCTTTTGGAATATCGATGACAACTGGGCCAGGTCGGCCCGTTGTGGCTAGATAGAATGCTTTTTTGAGCGTACTAGCAAGATCATCGACATTCTTGACCAAGAAGTTGTGTTTAACGATGGGTCTGGTTACGCCAACCGTGTCAATTTCCTGAAATGCATCCAAACCAATCATTCCTGTTGGAACTTGGCCTGTAATACAAATCAATGGAATTGAGTCCATGTAAGCGGTTGCAATGCCTGTTACAGCATTGGTCGCACCTGGACCAGACGTAACCAGAACCACTCCCGGTTTACCTGTAGAACGAGCATAACCATCCGCGGCATGCACCGCAGCTTGCTCGTGACGCACCAAAATATGTTTTAAATTTTTTGCGTCAGTATCTAAAGCATCATAGATAGGCAAAACAGCCCCTCCAGGATACCCCCAAAGATGTTCTACGCCCTCATCTTCCAAATAATGGATCAGAATTTGGGCACCCGTCATTTCCACAACATTGATCCTCTTTAATTTATTTTTAAAACTAAAAAATCCCACGAACTTTTTAAAACGTGGAAAAGGAGGATTATATAAGATTTACAGCCTGTTTTGAACTGCAATAATAGCTTTTACCTGAATCTATCGCTTTAATGTGGATAGCAAGGCTTAAGCTCGGTGCCTCAGTGAAGCTACGAATGCTAAACTAAGCTTGATACGCTTTTTGAAACAAGAACTGTCGATAGTGTTGCAACTCTTCAATTGACTCCAACACATCGTCCAATGCCAAATGTGCGCCTCTCTTTTGGTGTGATTGATAAACTTTTGGCGCCCAGCGCTTAGAGAGCTCTTTTAAAGTGCTAACATCCAAGTTTCGATAGTGAAAAAAGGCTTCCAGCTTTGGCATCTCTTCAACCATAAACCGACGATCTTGACAAATACTGTTGCCACACATCGGTGACTTTCCTGTTGAAACATATTGCTGTAAAAACTGAATGGTTTGTGCTTCTGCTTCTTGCATCGTAACCGTACTTTCCAGCACGCGTTGGGTTAATCCAGAGTTACGGTGATGTGTCGTACACCATTTACCCATCCCTTCTAAAATCATTTTTGATGTTTGAATCGCAAAAACAGGCCCTTTTGCTAACACATTAAGATCACTGTCTGTCACCACGGTTGCAATCTCAATAATGGTGTTTATTTTAGGGTCCAGCCCCGTCATTTCCAAATCAATCCAAATTAAATTTTTATCAGACTTCATAATCTATTCTCTTTTCACATACAATACGCATTATATTAACTTAAAAGCTTACCTAAAAATCATGAACTGGATCACGACTCTCTTCTTAATCGCTCTCTTTTCAAGCCTCATTATTGAGGTTTGGTTAAACATTAAACACCAACGTCACATTGGCAAACATCGCATAAAAGTGCCCGAAGAATTTAGCGAAGTGGTCACGCTTGACGCACATCAAAAAGCCGCCGACTACAGTCGAACCAAACTGCAACTGGGTCGCTTAGGTCTATTTTATGATACCGCCATCATTCTTTTCATGACCTTAGGCGGTGGATTTCAAGACATTTACACTCTATGGTTAAACAGCGGCCTAGAACCCATTTGGCGCGATGTGCTGTTTTTAATGTCCACACTGTGGGTTCTCTCATTGCTTCACCTCCCCTTCTCCATCATCAGTACCTTCAAAATTGAGGCTGAGTTTGGATTTAATAAAACCACTCCTGCAAAATTTATCAGCGATCTCATTAAACAGTGGGCGCTTATGGTTGCACTTGGCGTACCACTAATCTGGGTGGTTTTAAGCATTATGAACAATTACATTGACCAAGTTTGGTGGCTCTACACATGGGTATTTTGGATGGGGTTTCAATTTCTTTTAATGTGGGCGTACCCAAAATGGATCGCCCCTATTTTTAATAAATTCTCCCCCCTTGAAGATGAAGAGATGAATCAACGCATCACCCAACTGCTTGAACGCACAGGCTTTGAATCCAACGGTATTTTTGTCATGGATGGTTCTTCACGCTCAGGCCATGGAAATGCTTACTTTACGGGCATGGGAAAAAACAAACGAATCGTCTTTTTTGACACACTGCTCGAAAAACTGAGTCCCGAGGAAGTAGAAGCCGTACTGGCGCACGAACTGGGACACTTTAAACACGGTCACATTCGTCAACGGCTTATTGAAAGTAGCATCATGACACTGGCGGGTCTTGCGTTATTAGGCTGGCTAATTCAATTGCCCGAGTTTTATACAGGCTTAGGCATGATCAGCGAAACCCCTGCGGCAGCACTGTTACTCTTTATGACGGCCGTGCCAGCGCTGTTCTTTTTTATGGGACCGTTAAGCGCACTTAAAAGTCGCAAGCATGAGTTTGAAGCGGATGCCTTTGCCGCCCAGCATGTTGGAGCAGAACACTTAATCTCAGCGTTACTTAAAATGTACCGAGACAACGCCAGCACCCTAACACCAGACCCAAGCTACTCCGCTTACCATGACAGTCACCCCCCTGCAAAAATCAGAATTGATCACCTAAAAACCCTTCTAAAGACTCCAGATTTGAGCTTAGGAGAGCATAAATAATGAGCCTCATCAACCCAGCAGAAAAACCACTTGGACAACAACGCTGCCAAACCATCGAAAAAGGAAGTAAACCGTTAATCATTCCTGTCATCGAAAGCCACTTAAGCCAACTCAACGGTTGGGAAGCACCCATTCACTATCGTGAAATAAGCCAAACCTTTATCTTTAAAAATCATCTACAAGTCATCTCTTTTGTAAATGCCGTTGCATGGATTTCCAACCAAGAGGATCACTACCCAACCACTTGTTTTGATTACAATACGGCTAAGATAACACTTTCAACTCAAGATATAAAAGGCTTAAGCTTAAATGACATGATTCTTGCCGCCAAAATAAACGCCCTCCTAGCTGAAAAAAAGTAAGGCTCTTAACAATTATGGCAAAACGTAAATTAACGCAACAGCAAAAACGAAGAGTCGACGAGCAATTTCAAAAAAGGCATGTTGATAAAAATTCTCCCCCCCCTACGGTGGCCAAAAACGCGCTCTTAGGTGAGGAGCAAACAGGCTTGGTCATTACCAGTTTTGGAAAACGCGTGCTGATTGAATCGAACACGGGCGAACATTACCGCTGTGCCGTTCGCCAACACTTGGGAAAATTAGTGGCAGGCGACCAAGTCATTTGGCAAACAGACATTGAAGCGCATACCGGTATTGTGACCCGTGTATTGCCCAGAACACACGAACTCAGTCGCCCTGGCTTTAGAGGGCAAACGCGAATGATTGCCGCTAATATTGATTTCATCGGTATCGTCATGCCTGTTTTGCCAGGAATTCATCCAGACATGATTGATCGCTACCTTGTCGCCGCCAATCAACTTAATATTCCAGCCATTATTATCATTAATAAAGTCGATCTACTCGCCAATGAAGACGATTGGGAAGCCATTGCCGCTCTGTTAGAACCCTATACCGAGCTCGGCATTGAACTCTTACCCGCATCGACCATATCAAGTGCGGGACTGAACGAGTTGCGCACCTTTATGAACCATAAAAACAGTGTGTTTGTTGGCCCCTCTGGTGCAGGTAAATCCTCTTTAATCAATGCCCTCATTCCAGACTTACATATTCGTGTCGGCACCCTTTCCGATGCAACAGGACTGGGAAAACACACCACAACCAACAGTATTCTCTACCATCTCCCCCCGCTAGACGATTCCAAATTACACGGAGGAAATTTAATTGACTCTCCAGGTATTCGGCAATTTAGCCCTACCGCCTGCTCATTAAGTGAGCTTGAACGTTATTACGATGATTTTGCACCCTACTTGGGACTCTGTAAATACAACAACTGCACCCACAGCATTGAACCAAATTGTGCAATTAAAAAGGCGGCCGAAGAGGGAGATATAGCCTTAAGCCGATACCAAAGCTTTCAGAGACTTCTTAATGAGTTCAAAGGTGAGTCCGAATAAATACGAATTGCCCTTTAATTTAAGCTCCTCTAGTATAAAGCTCTACCTATTAAAGAAGTTTAAATCATGTCAAAAAACATACAAAAATCACTTGTTACTCTAGCATCGGCCATTGCCTTTGTTGCCTTTACAACCTCAGCGCACGCAACCGAAGGGGATGCCGAAGCGGGAAAAATTAAATTTAAATCCACTTGCGTCACCTGTCACGGCTCCAAGGCTGAAGGGAACGTAGGACCAAAACTTGCTGGACAACCTGCGGCAGACATTATTCTTAAGCTCACCGAATTTCGAGCAGGAAAACAGCGTGGCCCTATGACCTTTATGATGGCGCCCATGGCGCAAGGCCTAACAGAAGAAGAAGTTAAAAATGTAGCCGCATATGTTTCTGGGCTATAAAACACGCGTTAAATACACATAAAAGTCATCAAAAAAAAGGGGGGGGAGAAAAACATCCCCCCCCCCGCTCATCAAAAGACTTGATCATTACACATTGCACCACTACGCTCCCGCCAACCAAATTGACCCCCCATAAAGCAAAGCCGCCAATCCAAACGACGTCACAACCCAAAACAGAAAGATCCAGCCAATGTGCAAAGGCTTTCTTATTAGCTTTAAAACAACCCAACTGATCGCCGTTAATACCAGCACAAAAAGCCACAACCGAATAATCAACATATTTCTAATATCCCTATTAATTTTTTTAGTGAAATTATACTCTTTTTATTTACAAGCTTTTTTCATATTTTTCATGCGTATTATCAAGATAATTTTCAAAAAAACAGGGGTTCCACTCTAAAATACAATTATTTCCCACTACATCTTTCATTAAAACTTGACTTTTAGATACGCTTAATAGCTTATTCCTTAAGTCTTTCTAAAAACTCTTAAGACTTAGTACAACATTGGACAAAGCCTTCTAAAATCACTTAAGCATTCATTATTGACTCCAAATAGCTTTTCGTCTGTAATAGCTCACAGGGTTAAACCCTATCTATTTAAATAGTGCTTATTAGGAGAGTACAACTATGAAAAATACAATTATTGCGCTAGCTGCGGCTGGATTTGTTACGTTTGGTACCGCTGCTCAAGCAGGTGATGTAGATGCTGGTAAAGCGGCCTACGCAACGTGTATAGGTTGTCATGGCGCAAACGCTGAAGGCGGCGTTGGCGCTAAACTAGCCGGGCAAGATGCTGCGGACATCATTAGTAAGCTAAACGACTACAAAGCAGGAAAACAAATGGGACCCATGACTTCTATGATGGCACCCATGGCTGCAGGTCTTTCTGACGCGGACATTGCCAACATTGCGGCATACACCGCATCTCTATAACTTTTTAGAGATTAAAATGAGATCTTTGCACAAAAAGATCTCAGCATAAAAAAAACCGCCACCTATGGCGGTTTTTTTTATGCCCCCAATAAGTACATTCTATTTGCCTTTATTCTTAATCTCGTTTTAAATGTTAACTGTAAAACTTATTTTCAATCAATAAAAAAGAGATTATAGAATCATGAAAAATACAATTATTGCACTGGCTACGGCTGGATTAATTACTTTTGGTGTATCTGCTCAAGCAGGTGATGTTGACGCTGGAAAAACAGCTTTTGCAACTTGCGTTGGTTGTCACGGTGCAAATGCAGAAGGGGGCGTAGGCCCTAAATTAGCAGGCCAAGCGTCGGCTGATATCGTGAATAAATTAAATGACTACAAGGAAGGAAAACAAGTCGGCCCTATGACCTCAATGATGGCGCCAATGGCGGCGGGTCTTTCTGATGCGGATATTGCGAATATTGCGGCATACACCGCTTCTCTTTGATTTTTAGAGCGCTTCAAAAAACCGCCAGTTAATGGCGGTTTTTTTTTGCATCCAGTTCTTGCTTTTATCGCTGGCAAACCTTTAAAATGGTATCGTTAAAACATTCCCATCAAATAATGAGTATAACAATCATGAAAAAACTATTTATTGCATCCATTACGGCAACTCTTTTATTTTCAGCCTCAGCCTATTCGGCTGGTTCAACCCATTCAACGGCACCCGCTTCAGCCGCCGCTTGTGCAGGTTGCCATGGTGCGGACGGTAACAGTGTGGTACCCAACTTTCCTAATTTGGCAGGGCAACATGCCGCTTACATTGAAAAGCAGCTAAAAGACTTCCGTGAAGGATATCGTAAAGATGCCACCATGGCACCATTCGCAAAAAGCCTAACGGATGAAAACATTAAGGAACTTGGTGCTTTTTACGCATCACAACCCGCTAAATAAAGACGAAACATCGTATTGAGACCTTTGCACGAAAGGATGCACGGATGAAAAAGGCGCCTTAATCGGCGCCTTTTTTATTTCAAATAATCTCAAAACGCTTACAACAATACTTTTTCTACCCCCCCCTCTTTCAAAGACTCTACAAACGTTTTTTGCCATTGATCCCCTAATACATTTTTAACCATCTCCACCACAATGTAATCGGTTTTCAATCCGGTTTCACCTTCGTAACGATTAAGGCCTTGCTG
>VAPF01050980.1_pt1 | contig 19104 bp, 19 predicted proteins | sample 3393931 | NCBI WGS metagenome assembly VAPF01 (sample SAMN08290437, study PRJNA428436) | hydrothermal vent metagenome | isolation source: Deep-sea hydrothermal vent chimney | place: Atlantic Ocean: South-mid Altantic Ridge | depth 2773 m m | reverse complement strand
TTTTTCCGCGCCTGCGGCGCGAGCGGGCGTTGCCCTCACTTCTCGCGAAGTATCTGAATGTGAGAGTATACCGCGCCGCTAGAACCTATTTCCAGTCGCGGAGCGACTGATGCACACGCTCCGCGCGCGTGGTGGCTTGAGACGATTGCGTACGCTCCACGCGCCCAGAACGCGCCCCAGCCGAGCTCGCGGAGCGTGTGCATCCGTTCAGGACTTAGTTCCGATTGTGGTGACCCTACGGGGAGTCGAACCCCGATTGCCGCCGTGAGAGGGCGATGTCCTAGCCATTAGACGATAGGGCCGCGATAAAGTGTTTATACCAGAAAAAAGATGCTGATGCTAGTGTGAAGTCTACTTTTTGGGGTTGGTGTGCGTGTGTACTGGGTTCCATTGACGCTCTTGTCGCACGAGCTTAGCCACGTCAGAAGGGTCATCGAGAAATGCCTCAACGATTGATTCGGTGCGTACATTTTGTGAACCTTTCACAAGCAACACGTCTCCTTTTTTTAAGATTAAGCTAAGTGCGGAGATGGCGTCAGCTGAGCTATTGCAAACTATGACAGCGTCTTCTGCAAGTCCTGCTTCTCGTGCAGCTTCGGCAATTCCTCTAGAGCGCACACCTACAGTAACAACAATGTCCGCCATTTGCGCTGCAAGTTTTCCTACTCTCTCATGTTCCTCTACAGAATAGCGACCCAGCTCAAGCATGTCACCCAAGACTGCAATCCGGCGCTCTGCTGGTAACTCTTTTAGTATCGTCAGTGCTTTTTCTACGGAAGCTGGCGAGGCATTATAGGAATCATCGATTATGACTGTGTCATGCTTGCCAACAAAGACTCGCCCGCGCCCTGGGGGAGGGTTGTAAGCAGTAAGTCCCAAGAGCGCATCTGCTACAGACACGTCGAGTGCAGTGGCGACAGCCAGCGCAGCGGCAGCAGGTGCAAGCTGTTGGTGCCCCACGGATCCACGCACTACGAGCTTATGTGTCTCACCTTGCACAAGTACTTTAGCTTGCATACCTTCTACTCTTTTCTTAGGAGAAAAAGCACGTACGTGTGTTAAGCGCACGTTTGCGTCTTTAGCTGTGCCATAGGTAATGGCGCGTACAGGAAGACGTGCAGCCATAGTGAGCGCATAGTTGTCATTGGCAGAAACTATCAGTGGCGCCGACGGAGGGAGAGCGTAGGCAGGTGCAAATTCTTCATCACGTACTGCTTGTGGTGTTGCATACGCCTCTACATGAACTGGTACTTTAGGTAGTCGTGTTACCACAGTAATGTCCGGTGTAGCAATGTGCAAAATGTGCATTAGGTCTCCTGGGCGGTCAGCGCCAACTTCGAGCACTAAGAGCTTTGGGTAATGGCTTGGCAAAAATAAAAGAGCAAGAGCTTCTTGGAACACTCTTAGCCATGCAACAGGATTATCCCATGGATTTTTTGATCCAATGATAGTTAGTGGTACACCAAACTCACTATTGTAGCTTTTCTCACTTTTGCGCAAGAAAAATGAGCTTGAGAGAGCTGCAGCTACGGCGTCTTTGGTCGATGTCTTTCCAACACTACCAGTTACCATCACAATAATAGGATGGTATTTATGAATAATGCCTCGCGAGAAGACCGCGAGAAGCCACACTACAATGGAACGAAAAATGCATTTAATCATGATGTCGGCGTGAGGTTACGGTCAGGTGGAATCTGATAATAATTGATAAGAAAATGTGTTAAATCCAAAAAAGGTGCTGCTAGAGTTTGAGCGGAGTACTCCGCACCTTTTGGATCATCGGTGTAAATCAAGATAATAAACCGTGGAGAGTAACTTGGAAAGAACCCAGTAAAGGAGTGGAAGAACCTATTCATATAATACCCTCCAGTAGGTTTGGTCAATTGTGCTGTGCCTGTCTTTACAGCAACCGCCATGGTTGGTATTTTTGCTTTCCCATGGTCAAGTTCTACGTCAGTGAGTTCTGTCATCATCTTTGCTGTTTCGTGCACTGCTGTAGCAGAGAAAATCGGTACTTTTTTGCTCCAGTCTAGTTTCTTTACTTTTCCAGACTGATAGCGAATGGCGCTCACAAGATGAGGTTGTACCATAACCCCACCATTTGCGAGCGCACCTAAAGCACGTATCATTTGCATTGGTGTCTCTGCAATTCCCTGCCCAAATGACGCGGTGTCATAATCTATTTGGTGTGTAGTGTAAATGTTGCTAAGCAGTGCGTTTGTCTCGCTTGGTAAATCAACACCGGTTTTCTGCCCGAACATTTTAACGAAGTAGGTACGAAATTTTTCTTGTCCTAGCTGTTCAGCAAGCCACGACGCACCAACGTTGAGCGACTGCACGATTATCTGTGCCATTGGAATTACTCCACGCGCTTTGTAGTCCCAATTACAAATCCTACCACCATCAACATGTATACAACCCGTGTCATTATATGTCGTTTGAGGTGTTACCAATCCTGCATCCAGAGCAGACGCCATGGTGAGTGGCTTCATTATAGAACCATATTCATGCACATGCTCTACCAAGGAGTTTGCGAAGACCGACGTACTTGCTACCTCAAAATTATTTGGGTCAAAAGTCGGAACACTTCCCATCGCGATGATAGCACCTGTCGCAGGATCCATAATTATTCCACCCGTCTCTTTGCTATGGTATCGCTTTTGTACTTTCACCAAGTCTGCCATAAGACGTGACTCTACATCTGGTTCAATAGTTGTCACAATATCACCCTCCATATCAGCTTGATTATTTATAAAGACATTACTAATGTTTGAAAAAATCTGTGCAAAGAAATTATGATAGGTGCTGTCTGTACGAGTGAGTGTCCTATTGTAGTAACGTTCCAGTCCATAACGTCCTCCAAGAGTCGTGCCATTGTTATAAGCAACGAAACCAATTGTATGGGCAGCGAGTGTACCACCAGGATAAGAACGCCAGCGTTCATGTATCACCATTACCCCATGTATCTTTTTAGCAGACAAAGCCTGCCCATCACTAAGTGAAATATGTTGTGCGATTTTTTCATAAGGGTCGGTTGTTTTTGCAGCGGCAGCAAAAAATGTTGCGGAGTCTATTGGGACTACCGCGTTAATAGCCTCATAAGTCTTTTGTGCGTCGCGTAGTATTTCTGGGTTAATCGCTACAAGGTAACCTGTCTCGATAGTTGCAGCAGAGATAAGCGTGCCGTCTTTGCGAGTGAAATAAATAGTACCCCTGTCATAAAGTGAGTTTGCGCCAGAGATGTATTGACGGTCTGCTAGTACTGAGTAATTATCTCCTTGTATAATCTGAACCATATAAAGCTTCGTTATAATGACCAATGCCATTATGCCAAGTAATCCTAGGAGAATGCGTAATCTAAATCGAAAGGCGCTGCGCATGGATATTGACTAGCGTGTACGCATAGATACAGTTGGTTGAGCAGTGTCTGTAACATAGGCGATAGCTACTGGTTTTGTAAAACCGAGAGTGGAGGGGTCTGATTTATTTATCTGTGTTATCAAAGAAAGATATTGTGACTCAAGCACACCAACCTGAGCACTCGTGTCTCGAACTCGTTGCGCAAATTGCATTTGTAGCGTGCCGTACACCATAATGAAAGCAAGGAGAGCGAGATAGCTCACTAAAAGTATACCTGCGATAAAAGAAAGAGCAGGTACGAAAGGTAGCTGTGCAACAGCGGCGACAGGCTGAGGTAGATTACGCATAAGTTTTTTGGTATGAATTGATAACTGGTGTTTCTATATGCAGGCTCCCACGTGCAAAAACGCGAAGCTTTGCACTTCGAGCACGCCTGTTTGCAGAGACTTCTTCACTCGAAGGGACTATAGGCTTTTTTGTGAGTATTGTGCCGAGCCCTTCATGAACAGCATTACGAAAAATCATCTTGACGATGCGGTCTTCTATACTGTGGAAAGTAATAACTGCGATACGTCCTTCTGGACTGGTGCGTTTCAGCGCAGCTGAAAGCCCATCACGCACAGCGTCAAGCTCATCATTTACTGCAATTCGGAATGCCTGAAAAGTTTTTGTTGCCGGGTGCACTTTGCGGTTTTGGTACCACACTGGAGTTCCCTTCACAACAGCCTGCACTAAATCAAATGTAGTCAAAATACGCTTTTGATGACGTTCTCGTACAATTGAGCGTGCAATAGGTCGCGCAAAACGCTCCTCTCCGAGTGCATGCAAAATATCCGATATCTCTTCTTCCGTAGCACTATTGACTAACTGCGCTACTGTACGAGTATCGTCTTTGTTATATGTCATTAGGAGTGGCTCATCCTTTTGAAAGGAGAAACCACGATTGGCGGTAAGCTGAAATCCGCTCCACCCCAAGTCGAAAAGTGACTTGTCAATCTTTTCTATATGTAGCTCGTCTAGTATTTGAGAAAGGTTACGGAAATTGTTTTCTACTAGCTCTACACGAGGCGAAGCCTTCTCCGCAACGTCACGCGTACGAGAGAGCGCGTCGGAATCGGCATCTATCCCGACAAGTGTTCCTGTGTTGTCTAGTTTATGTAAAATCTGTGTGAAGTGCCCTGCGCCTCCCACTGTAGCGTCAACTACCGTATCACTATGTTCAATAGCGAGGGCTTCAACAGCCTCTTGGAGAAAAACAGTGTCGTGGCGTGCCTCCATAAGCATTATAAAGCTCCTTGGTCTCCCATCTTTTCAGCAAACTGGTCGGCATCACGCTCTATGCCTACCGTATATGCCTCCCACGCATTCTCGTCCCATATCTCCACCCTATCGTTCACACCAGCAAGCACGGCCTTAGAACCAAGTGATGCGAACGTACGCAGGTAGTCAGGAATAAGTACGCGCCCTGTCGAATCTACATCCGCTTCGCTAGCTCCAGCGAGCATAAGACGGGCAAGCCCTCTCCCAGCTGCAGCGCCTGTCGAGTGCTGGGCAATCTTTTGTGCCTCACGCTTCCATGCGGTGCGTGGATAGACAAAAAGACATTTGTCTAATCCACGAGTTACAACTACCGAACGACCAAGGTCTTTGCGAAACTTTGCTGGTAGAGAGATGCGGTTCTTTGCATCAAGTGTGTGTCGATATTCTCCGATAAACATATATTGTATAAAAGTCGAAATTCAGTTTGAAAGTGATTTACCTGCACTTCCCACTTCTTCCCACTTGTATATAAGTATATGCCACTTTCTCCCACAATGCTCTACATTTATCCACACATTGAAAACGTGCAAACACTTTGTGTTTGCACGTTTTAGCTACTGATTGTTTTCTATTGCAATAAGATACTGCAATAGCCTATCAAAAGATGTCGCACGCGTTCGCTGAGGCTAACTAAGCGCTGAGTGCTGCTTATTTCTTTGGACGCAGAAGAGGAAATAGCTGTGCCTCACGTACAGAAACTCCTTCGAGAAAACTAAATAGACGTTCAGAAACACCAAACCCAAATGTAGGTGGCATACCATACTCGAGAGCCTCGACGTATGATGCATCATTCATCTGTGCTTCTTCGTCTCCAGCTTCACGCAAGTCTTGTTGATGAGCAAAGCGGTCCGCCTGATCGAGTGGGTTGTTGAGCTCGCTAAAGCCTTTGCCCATTTCACTTCCTGCCAATATAACTTGGAAACGGTCTACTACACGCGAATCGTCTTTGTTGCGCTTTGCAAGTGGTTCCAAATACACTGGAACACCTGTAAGAAAACCTGGACCAGAAAGTTTCTTGCGTATCTGTTTCCAAAGAGTATCTATCCCACGCTCAAGATTAAACCCTCGTGTCTCAAATGATATATGATGTTCCTCTAGAACTTTGCGTACTTCTTCATCGGTAGTTTCGAGAGGGTTTATATCAAACTCTTTCATTATGAGCGCGCTGTAATCGTAATGCTCCCACTCTTTATCTAAATCAACTGTAAACTCTTTAATTGTAAAAGTAGACGTACCATACACTTCTTTTGCAATAGTGCGGTACAGATTAGTGATAAAGACCATACCTTCGTCATAGTCTGAAAATGCTTGGTAAAACTCTACTTGTGTATAGTCCTGTGCGTGCTCATGTGACATCCCTTCATTGCGAAAAATGCGTCCTATTTCAAACACTTTAGGAAGTCCCGCTATCATTAGTCGTTTCTGCCACAACTCTCCTGCACTAATACGCAAATAAGCATCTATACCAAGAGCATTGTGATGAGTTACAAACGGTAGTGCGTCAGCACCTCCTGTGGTTGTTTCGAGAACAGGTGTTTCCACTTCTATAAAGTCTCGAGTGAGAAGATGTTTTCTTATCGTGTTCCAAAACAGAGAACGGCGGCGAAAACGCTCGGCAAGGTCGGGAGAAAGCAAAATGTCTAGGTAACGTTTACGATAGCGTTCCTCCTCGTCTTTGATACCAAACCATTCGCTTGGAATAGGACGCAGTGACTTAGCAAGCATACGCCATGTGCTTACTGAAAGAGACTTCATACCACGCTTAGTGGTAAAGGCAGTACCGGTTAGCTCAACACTGTCACCGACATCAACTACGTCTGCAAAGAGAGCAAAGACTTCTTCTCCTACAGAGTCTTTTTGTAAATAGCCCTGCACTCTCGTAGTACCATCAAATATGTCGAGAAAAACAGACCCTCCATGTGTACGTATAGACATGACTCTTCCAGCCAAGACTGCTGTGTCCTTGCTTTCTTCCAGTGTCTCATGGGCGTCGAGAAACTCTTGCGCAGTATGTGTGCGGGCTGTGTGTGAGGGAAATGGGTCAATGCCTAGTTCTTGTAAGTGCTCAAGTTTACGTAATCGCTCTGCGCGAATGTCTTCCAATGCCATATGCGAACCACTATACCAGAAAACGGTGAGGTCGGTAATAACCGACCTTACCGTTTTTCAACTTTATCCACAGGAAATTTTTGGTTGAGTATTTGTTTTAAGATACCCTCTTCTTCATACGTTAAAGATTCATGCCCTGCACCTTTCTTTATATACATAACTTGATTGTCTATCGGTACTCCTGTGAGAGTATCTTTTTTATTCCAATCTACTCCTATATTTTCTTCTATAGTCTTATTATCAAATGTTAAATCTTCATTTGCAGTCAAAAGAGTTATTTTTGTATCTCCAATATCTGATTGTACAGATTTAATACTATTCAAAACTGGAATTAAGTCTGACTTAACTATTCCTGGTATTTCTTCTGCAAATCTATAATGCAAATGCTTGTGCAACTGCGTACCTCCAAATATTACATTTCCTACAACATTTGATATTCTTTTTAGTTCCCCTTTTTTTGTAAAACTTCTTTTTAAATTTGTTGCTGTCTGCTTACCAAGCCCCTTTACTGTTCTTGAGACTACCCCAATAGCTGTATCTGTTCCATGCATCCCCGCTGGATTTGCAAGTAGTAAATCATCTGCAAGGCCTGGACGAAGTGCCGAAACGACACTAGCAATAATTGCTCCTTGTGAATGCCCAACAATGTCAGCTCTTTTTATGTTCTGTCCGTCCAACAAACTCAGAACTTCTGCTACTTTTCTTTGTATTGTATTTGGAAGGTTGAATTCCTTCATTGCGATTGCATCTTTAGACGATATCTCAGTTCCTTTCAGCGGGTTTGTAAACAATATATTTCTACCTGAATCTACCAAATTTTTGAGCTCTGCTTTATATCCTTTTGCATCGAGAGCAAACCCTCCTACTAAAACAACATATTGAGGTGTTATAGGATTATGTGCTTCAACTTTAGTGAATGAAATGCTTTCACCATTAATAGTAATAGTTTCTTCTACAAATTGTTTTTCGAAAGATTTTTCCTTATTGCTTACTGGCAATGATTCCATTTTCATGGAATCATTATAGCAAATCGTATTAGTCTTTTTACACGCGCCAATAATAAACAATTATTTACCTAAAACATTGCAGATGCCATCACGCTATACAGAAAAGATACTTATTACGAAATCTTTGTAATTACGTAAGACTGTTTTCCATTAGGAGTATCGAAAGTGAAAGAGTCACCTTTTTTCTTTCCCATAAGTGCTGCACCAAGTGGCGAAGCATGTGAGATTTTGTGTACGCGCATATCTGCTTCCTCTGAACCTACAATAGTGTATTCATGTATCGTCTCGTCTTCTTTACGATGTATGGAAACTACTGACCCAAAAACTACCTCATCCTTTTTCTTACCACTAGTAATTATCTTTGCATCTTTCACCAACTCTTCCAAATGGCGAATACGGTCTTCCGTTGCCGCTTGGAGTTCTCGTGCTTCTTGATACTCGGCATTTTCGGAAAGATCACCAAGTGAGCGTGCGTACTCTAGATTTTTTGCAATCTCAGTGCGGCGTTCTGTTTTCAAATATTCAAGCTCTTTGACCATTTCATCGAACTTTTCTTGCGAGACAATAGTTTCTTGTGTATCAGTCATAGTAAAATATATTAAGTGCCTGCATTGTACGCGAGCTCACAATAAGTGCAAGACATGTTACGGAAGTGTCGTCGTGCTTGTGAGAGGTGTGGACGTTCCTGTGCCACCTGCGTATGTAGATATTGGCGTTCCTGTACCACCCGTATATAACGAATTCGAGTTATGAAGAGAAACAAATAAATCGTGCATCACATTGACTGCTTGCTCACCAGCACCTGACGGTCCACGCTCTAGCACAACGGCAAAAGAATATTTTGGGTTTTTATATGGAAAGAAACCTTCTACCCATGCATTGTCATATTGATTATTTATTCCTACCTGTGCTGTACCAGTCTTCGCTGCGACTGTAACGTACGGAAGATTCAGAGCGTGTGCCAATGCACTTGTAACACTTAAACGCATTCCTTGACGTGCCACCTCCATAGAGGCACTACTTACAGGTACATGTGTAAACACAACAGGCTGATTGGTGCGCATTCTTGGTGTAAGTAATTTTCCACCATTTGCTAGTGCTGCCGTAGCACGTGCCATTTGTACCGGAGTCACCTGCATAGAGTACTGTCCGATAGAGGTAAAGTACGTGTTGCCCAAATACCATTGACGATTATAAGTTGCTTTTTTCCATGCGGGACTAGGTATTAGACCCTTTGCTTCGCGTGGTAAGTCAATTCCTGTAAGAGCTCCAAAACCAAACTGCCGATACCAATAATCAAGTCTGTCTATTCCAAGACCTTTTTGTTTTCCAAAACCGCCGCCAACCGTGTAGAAAAATATATCTGATGACCACGCTATTGCATGACGCACGTCCATAAGCCCAAGAGCTCGCCACCCAGTGTACACAAACTTACGACCTTTATGATAAGGGTCATCAATCGATATTCGCCCCTTATCGTCAATTATAGTAGTTGGAGTAATGACACCGTCAGTCAGCGCACCAGTAGCGATAAAGGGCTTTACGATAGAACCTGGTGTATAAACTCCCTGTGCTGCGTGGTCTAGAAATGGATGTCGTGTGTCAACACTATACTTTGCAATGACGTTTGCAGGACTTCCGTTGACCATTACGTTAGGGTTGTAGCTAGGATAGGAAACAATCGCACGTATCTCACCAGTCTTTACGTCCATAATGACTCCTGCACCAGCAACGAAATGTTCTCTATCGGCTACATTAGCTATTGCCTTTGCAAACAAGCTCTCCAAGTTTGCATCGATTGAGAGTTTCAATGTACGCCCCTGCTGTGGTGGCATGATAGCTCCTTGTGAGCGCACCCTTCCAAGTGCATCGGTCTCGGTAAGCATTGTGCCATTCTTTCCTGTTAGTAATTTGTTGTATTGATACTCCAGTCCAGCAAGACCAACTTCTTTTGTATCGTAATAGTTTCCACTTACATCTTTTTTTGGTGAAGAGACATAACCGATTATTGAACCAAACGCTGGAAGCGTATAATGTCTACGATTTCTTCCATCTTTCAATGTTATATTCTCTGCAACTATCTTTCCATATCTATCGGTAATTACACCACGTGGTGCAAACAGTATAGACGACCTAAGACTGTTGTGTGCACTCTCAGTAGCAAAAGCTGCTCCTTGAAATAACTCTAAATCAGCAGCACGTGCAATAAGCACCACACATAAGATTCCAAGAGCAACAAAAAGCCAAATGAAAGTGCGTCGCGAGATTGGTCTTTCTAAGCGTCCTTCAAATTGTGCTTCATCAAATGAAGATAAATTTGTTGCATCTAAAAAAATCTCATCTGGAGCAATTTCATAGTCATACCGCTTACGTTTAGAAAACCACTTCATGAAAAAATAAGATACGCCTTGGTAAAACGATGAAGAAACAGTGCAGCTGCCATAGCAACAAAACCCCACGCGCTCGCGTAAGGAAAACTCACAACACTGTGTGCGTAATACAATGTATCTATCTCAACACCTACAACAAATACAACCACGGGGTAACGAATGGCAGCAACAATCGCTATACCTGCAGCAAAAAACCATGGAAAAAAGAATGGCGTTATAAGTGCAAAGATGGCGATACTACGAAATATCATAGTAATTAGCGTGGCACCACCTCGACTGTTGTAAGTGAAAATATGTTTACAAGCGGACGAATTCGCAGAGTAACCATTGTTGCAGTTAAGTTGTCATCGATACGTGCCACCACACCTATAAGGTGCATTGAGGCGGGACCTGGCACAAAGACTTTATCACCGACTGAGACCTTTTCTTGCCGTGGTATGCGAGCACTAAATGTGCCAGAACCTTCGCCAACAAGCGTCAGTGGAATACGTTTCGTGCCAATCCATGCTGTAGTGGTAGCAAGAGGAGAGGAAAAGAGCACGGCACGAGAAAAACCATTAGATACGTTTACTATTGTGCCAATTGGCGTACCACCTTGCACTAGGACATAATCTCCCACAGCCACTGATGTGTGACTGCCAGCGCCAAGGACAAGCGTGTCGTATGGTGATTCTGGCGGACGAGTTAATATGTTAGTAACTACACCACGAACATGCGGTGTTGTTGTGCCTATAAGTGCAGTTAGGTCTTGCACACGGGCACGTAGCGTACCATTTTCACGAGTGAGGACGTCATTTTGTGCAAGTAAATGCGTACGTTCTTGTGCTAATGTACGCACGTTCCCAAAACTATTTGTTGCATCTTGCACACTAGCTGTAAGGATGTCCCCAGCATGAAATATCGGCGCCGCGACAGTAAGAAGAGTCGACGGCATCGTGGCACGCATCAGAACCAATAAAAGTCCAAATACTAATACTCCCGCACTAAAAGAAGAGATGCGAAATCGGATTAGTGTATTACGTCTGCGGAAAAATGACTTCTTCATGTGAAAATATATCAATAAATGGACGTGGGTCTTCGGTAATAATTCCAGTGCCTCTCACAACAGAGGTAAGAGGGTCAGACGCCACGCGCACAGGCACTCCAAGCATTTTTGCCAGAAGCTCTGGTAACCCTCTCAAAAGCGCTCCGCCACCAAACACTACTACACCGTATTCAAGAACATCTGAAAGTAACTCAGGTGGCGTCTGTTCAATTACTTCTTTCAAGGCGTCTAGCAACCCGTCGAGCGATGGTGCCAACGCCTCTCTCACGTGTGTGTCGTTCAGTTCGACTTCGCGAGGGAGCCCTGTAGCCAAATCACGACCGCGAATAGTACGGCTAAGTGGCTCTGATTGTTCCAGTACTGTACCTATAGATATCTTTAATCTCTCGGCAGTACGCTCTCCAATAGAAAGACGGAATTCATTTCGTACATAGTCAATTATGTTTTCATTAAACCTGTCTCCAGCAATATGCGAACTTTTTGAAGCGACAGTGCCACCAAGAGACAGTACGGCAATGTCGCAAGTTCCACCACCAATATCGAGCACCATGGTACCAATTGCCTCATGTATAGGAAGTTTTGCACCCACTGCGCCAGCTACAGGCTCTTCGATTATATATACTTCGCGTGCACCTGCAGTAAGAGCCGCGTCGCGAACAGCACGACTCTGCACGTTAGTAACACCAGTTGGAACTCCAACCACTATACGAGGACCGAAAAAACGAGCCCTCCCACCCTGTGCCTTGTTAATAAGATAAGCGAGAAATTCCTCTGTCACTTCAAAGTCTGAGATAACTCCATGAGAAAGTGGGCGCACTGCACGAATGTGTGGTGGTGTTTTCCCCAACATATTTTTTGCTGCCATACCAACGGCAACCATTTGACCTGTCTTGTCATTAACTGCTACTACTGTTGGTTCGTTAATAACTACTCCACGTCCACGCACATAAACCAAAGTGTTTGCAGTACCTAAATCGATACCAATATCTTGCGAGAAAAATGAATTTTTAGAAATCTTTTTCATAACTACTACAACGCCAACACTTCCTCACGAGTTTTCTTTGTAAGAGTGCCTGTAGCACGATTAACTACTTCAATCTCTCCACTCTTTATTACATCTTTTCCTACAATCACGCGCCACGGCATACCAAGCAAATCGCTTTCAGCAAATTTTTCTCCAGCACGCACCTCTCTATCGTCATAAAGTACCTCGATACCTTTTTCCGTCATGTCATCATAGAGTGCATCTGCATAAGTACGTACTTTCTCATCTGTATTTCCCAAAGCAAGCAAATGCACTTTGAAAGGAGCAACCGATTGTGGCCATACAATACCTTTTTCATCGGAAAGCACCTCAACGATAGTTCCTAGAAGTCTAGTAGGACCAAGACCGTAACCCCCCATAATAACTGGCTTACGCTCTCCAGACTCATCGGTAAAAACAAGCCCAAGCACCTCGGAAAAACGTGTTCCAAGGTGAAATATGTTCCCTACTTCTATTGCTTTTTTCTCTACGAGAGTCTCTCTCTTAACATCAAACTTCTTTAAAACTTCATCAGTGAGCACCTCTTTGTTAAAAGCTATTTTCTTTTCTTCGTCTATATAGATTAGGTCTTCACCAGCATTTGAAAGTGTCTGAAACTCTTCAGAAAATTCACTAAAGGCTCCTCCAGAAGCAAATGTCCTGTACGTTAGCTCACCTATTCCAACCCTGCTAAAAATACGTACATATGCTTCTTGTGCTTTTTTATAAAATGCTTCATGTGACTCTGGGCTCGCATTAAACGAATACAAGTCTTTCATAAGGAATTCTCTACCGCGCATAATACCTGATTTTGCACGTGTTTCATTACGAAACTTATTTTGAAACTGGTACGCATAAATTGGTAAGTCGCGATATGAGGAGATGTGCTCCGTCATGAGCGCTGTGATAGGCTCTTCGTGAGTAGTACCAAGACCTAGCTCGCCACCATTTTTTAGTTTTGTCTTAAACCACACGTCTATCACTTCGTCACTCCACCTGCCACTTGTTTTCCAATTCTCTGGGTTTTGAAGAGTAGTAAGAAGAAGTTCTTCCCCTCCGATGGCATTCATTTCCTCGCGAATGATTTCTATTATGTTGTTTAGAACACGCAACCCAAGTGGGAGATAAGAATACACTCCTGCCATTTCTTTATGTACATAACCTCCACGAATTAGAAGCTCGGCATTTTTTGCCTGCTCATCAGCAGGTGCCTCGCGCCGTGTCTTTGTGAAAAGTCTTGTTTGTCTCATGATATATAAAGTATACGCTCCAAAAGCCTAACGAGCAAAACCACCATTCCCTATGTTGAGAAATATGGTTGACACTACCCCATCAAGCGGTAAATGTCATGTATTGTTACCACCACCATCAGTATGATGATGAAGCCAAAACCTAGCAGATTTATAGCTTGAGCTATGCGCGGTTTGATAGCACGACGAGTTACTGCTTCAATCAATACAAAGAAAAGCCGTCCTCCGTCGAGCGCAGGAATTGGAAGAAGATTTATGATAGCCAAGTTAATAGAAATAACTGCAACAAGAGAAAGGAGACTGTTTACGCTTTGACCTGCTGCAGCGCCAACAGCACTAGCGATACCTATAGGTCCAGAGATTTGCGAAAGATTTGCCGATAGCGTTGCCGCTTGAGCAAAGAAATGCACAAGACCTACTGCTGTTGCGCGTGTAATTTCCCACGTTAGTGACGTACCTAGCGTAACCGCTGCGGCGAGAGAAAGTGGCAACACACCGATAGTGGAAACACCCACTCCTAAAATATAGCGACTTGGGTCTGAGGTAACAACCCCCTGTTTTGGCGTTGCCTGTAACGTTACATCTTTACCGCCTCGCAAAACAGAAATGTATAGTGGTGCGCCGGTGTCGCTAGAGACAAACGTAGTGAATGATTGTGGATTTGACCCACTCCACACACGTGTACCTATGCGTGCACTGGAAATGATGTCTCCAGGAACAATACCTGCAAGAGCTGCAGGAGATTTAGGAAGTACCTGCCCCACTGCCAAAGAAAGATTATGTGCCTGAGGTATTTCTGCTTGAGTTAATGCTCGTGGAGTACCGACTACCAGAACCCCTGTTATGAGCACCCATGCAAGAATCATGTTCATAGATACTCCTGCAAGAAGCACTGCAGCTTGTGCTATGCGTGATTTAGATATAAAAGCACCTTCAGATGCAGACGTGTCCCCCTCCTTTCCTTTGCCTATATCACCTTCACCGTAGATGCGCACGAAGCCACCAAAAGGAATAGCATTTATCGTATACTCAGTCTCTCCCAATTTCACTCCCCAGAGTCTTGGTGGATAACCAAGTCCAAACTCATCGACTCGCATACCCGTCATCTTTGCCACGAAAAAATGCCCCGCTTCGTGTACGAGAATAAGCACAACTAGCACTACTACAAAAATCAATATATCCATTAAAAATTATTTTACCGTGTAATTTCTTTACGTTTATTATCTGTCATAGCTTCAAACTTTGTGATGTTTGTATCGATTATCTTTTGTACTTCTTCTTTTGAGCGGAACAATTCGTCTTTGCTTATATCACCATCTTTTTCTTGTGCTTCAAGAGAGTGGATTGTGTCAGCACGATGAGTGCGTACAGATATCTTTGCTTGTTCTAGCTTCTCCCCAGCAAGCTTACTCAAAAGAGCACGCCTGTCTTCTGTAAGAGTTGGAAAAGTAACACGCACGCCTTGGTCGTCTACTGATACCGATACTCCCAAATCAGCTGCGATAATTGCTTTCTCGATTTCTTTATTGAGTTCTTTATCCCACGCAATGATACGCAACGTGCGTGTATCTTCCACAGATACTGACGCAATGTCTCTAATTGGTGTGCGTGCACCATATGCTTCTGGTTTAATCCCGTCAAGTAGCGTAGGTGTGGCACGTCCAGTACGGATATTAGAAAGCTCTCTAGCGAGATGCTCTTGTGTCTCAAGGATATTTTTTGTGAGTGGTGAAAAATCGGATGCCATAAAGTTATATCAATATGATTACAATAATTATTGTAACAGACTTCATCATAAATCGCCTGATATTCCACAAACAAAGGCACTCGCCCACCGTCAGCACTTTCTTTAATCATAGATAGGGTGTATATAATTATTACTGTACTTATTAAATTCAGATTCTCAGGACTATATTATGCGATTTAAACGAACAAAGATTGTAGCGACCATTGGACCATGTTCTTGTGATGCTAAGACACTTACAAAACTTATTACTGCGGGCATGAATGTTGCCCGACTTAATTTCTCACATGGCACTCATGAAGAGCACGCGCAGTACATAGAAACTATTCGCGAAGTATCAAAAAAACTCAATAACCCTATTGCTATTCTGCAAGACCTGTCTGGTCCAAAAGTCCGTATTGGTGATTTTACAGAAGATAGTATTACCTTGGTTCAAGGTGCTCACTTTACTCTTTCTACGACTCCATGTGACGGTACAAAAGAGCGCGTCTTCATCAACTACCCACACCTACACGAAGAGGTTAAAAAGGGTTCTATCATCATGCTTGATGATGGGCGCCGAAAACTGGAAGTAATTTCAATCAGTGGAAATGACATAAACACACTCGTATTGGTGGGAGGTACGATAAAGGGACGCCGTGGTGTAAATATCCCAGGTGCCTTTCGTAAAATCAATGCAATTACCAGAAAAGACCATCGTGACCTCGCTTTCGGACTAGAACAAAATGTTGATTTTGTAGCACTCTCGTTCGTGCGTAGCGGTAAGGATATTGAGAAGCTTCGTGCACTTATTGAACACAGTGCTCCAAAACATACTCCTCTTATTATAGCGAAAATAGAAACAGTAGAAGCGGTAGAAAATATAGACAACATTATAAATGTTGCAGACGGAGTAATGGTGGCACGCGGTGACCTTGCTGTAGAAGTCTCTCCTGAAAACGTTCCATTTATGCAAAAAGAAATTGTGCATAAAAGTATTGCTGCTGGTAAGCCTGTTATTGTCGCCACACAAATGCTCGAGTCAATGATAGAAAGCCCAGTTCCTACTCGTGCAGAAGTAGGAGATGTTGCTAATGCAATTCTAGATGGCACCGATGCAGTTATGCTCTCACAAGAATCTGCCATGGGTGATTACCCTGTGGAAGCTGTAGCGATGATGGCAAAGATAGCTTGCAAGACAGAGAACCATAGTACATACCGTGATATATATCGTGGTTCTGGTGCAAGTGATAACGCTGAGACTGTAGATGCTATCGGGCGCTCAGTAGTTAATGCCACACACGCCACTAATGCTAAAGCTATAGTCGCACTTTCAGAAAGTGGCTTCACAGCACGCATGATTTCACGTGGACGTCCAACACGCCCTATAATTGTCCTAACACCATGCGAAGAGACTGCACGGCAACTTGCGTTATCTTTTGCTTGCCACCCTTTCGTTGCAAGCTCGTTTGAACAACTCCTTGATGTAGTTAAAGAATCAAAAAATATAATGCGACACGAGAAGCTTGCTGAAAAAGGTGACCATGTAGTAATTGCTGCTGGTATTCCTTTCGGCAGAGTGGGCGGTACAAATATGATGATGGTGCAAACAATTTAATTCTGATATCTTCCAAAAACACACTGCCTGCCGTTTACGGCGGGCAGTGTGTTTTTTATAAGGTCAGAACCAATGCTAGCTTCTTCTCACGAGAAAGTTTTTTTATAGCTGATTCACGTTTTGATGCAGCGCTTCTGTCAGGATAAGTTTCTGTGTAGATAATTTGCTTTGCTTTTTTTGCTCTAGTAAAGCGGCTACCAATGCCTTGTAGGTGCTCTGAAAATCTTCGTTCTATATTTGTGGTAATTCCAGTGTAAAGAGATCCGTCTTCACACTCCAAGATATAAACAAAATACATAGAAGTATCTTACGCTATTATTTCCTGTAGTGTCACATCAAAAACGCCGCTTCGAATGAAGCGGCGTTTTTGATGTGACACTCTTTACTTAATCAATGAAAGTTAGTGCCTTACCACGTTTGTTACCACGCCCAGTACGACCTATACGGTGCACGTAGTCGTCGTAGGTGGAAGGTACGTCATAGTTAATGACATGCGATATATTTGCAATATCAAGTCCACGTGCGGCAACATCGGTAGCTACCAAAACCTGTACTTGATTATCTTTGAAACGTCTCAAAGCGCGCTGGCGCTGTACATGACTTTTGTTTCCATGAATAGACTCGGCTTTTACACCACGACCTACCAGTAAATGAGAAAGTTTCTCTACACCGTGTTTGGTACGTCCAAACACTAGTACCTTACGAAACTCTTCATCCCCGAGCAGATTATGAAGTATGTCGAATTTCCCCTTTCCGTTTCCAACTCTAACTATGTCTTGCTCAACATTTTTTGATGTGTCACTTGTCTTTACAGAGATACGCACTGGATCATTAAGAAACTCAGAAATGAGTCCTTCAATCTCTCGTGAGAGTGTTGCCGAGAAAAACAATGTGTGGTGCACATCAGGCATACCTTTCACTACGTAACGAATGTCATTGATAAAACCCATGTCGAGCATACGGTCGGCTTCGTCAAGAACGAGAGTTGAGAACTGTGCGAGATGAATACTTCTGCGCTCAATTAAATCTTTTAGACGTCCCGGCGTTCCAATAACAAAGTTATTTTTATAGCGAAGAGACTTCAACTGCTGTCTGATAGGCACTCCACCTACCACACATACAGAAAACAGACGCATACCTCGTGTGAATGCTTTGAGTTCACTGTCAATTTGCAATGCTAGCTCACGCGTAGGTGCAATAACAAGCACTTGTTCTTGTGGGTTCTTGATCACTTTGTCGATTAGAGGAATAAGAAATGCTGCTGTCTTTCCAGTTCCAGTGTTAGCAATTCCAACTACATCTTTACCTTCCAATACGTACGGTATTGTACTGTCTTGGATAGATGTTGGCTGTTCATAACCTTTCTTTACTAGGTTTTGTGCTAGCTCGTCAGATACAGAGAAGTCCTCGAAAGAATGTTTAGGCACAAATTGCTCCATCTCTTCGACAGGCTGTGCTTTGCATACGAATTTTAAAGGATTTATATACTGACTTCCTTGTGTCTTTTTTGTACGACGGAAGTTTCTTTTTCCACCAGAAAAACCTCCTTTGTTAGAGGGTCCTCCACGATAAGAGTGTTGCGACGTAGACCGCTTGTTTGAAAAACTTTTTTGATACATATTTGTATTTTGTTGTAAGTGTTCTCACACCCACCCAAAAAGAATGGGGATTACGGAGAACTAATAATAGCTTTATATAAGCTGCTCTTGTCTCGAGATTTATTGAGAGCTTTAGAGCCTTACAAACCGTGAGAATTGAGTTAATACAACTATATATCATGTGTGTACAGTTGTCAATACGTACAATACGATTTATCCTTTCTTTGTACGGTAAGAAGGACGACTTTGGGCTTCAACAATCTTAGTGAGTTTGTCTATCTTGGCGTTCAAGCTAGCGAATTGCTTCTTTATATCATCTAGTTCCGAACTTTCTCTTTTAAAAGAATCTGGACGTGTGCTTGTGTGTGTATGAGACGCAAAGTCTTCTTTCCCTTTGAAACAATTACTGCAATAGATAGGTTTTTTGCCATTAGGACGAAAAGGTACTTCGCAAGCAGCGTTGCATTCATTACAAATTGCTTGATATTTTTCAGTAGACACGGCGGCACGCTTGCTCGTAGCAAACATCTTTTTCTTTGCCACATAGCTTGAGCGAGTACGTAGAACACTCTTACCCGAAATATTTACTTTTCTTAAGTTTTTCATAGTATTTGATTATTAAGCAATTTGTTGTTTTATGCAAATTTCCTACTAGTCGCT
>VAPF01001202.1_pt1 | contig 19137 bp, 19 predicted proteins | sample 3393931 | NCBI WGS metagenome assembly VAPF01 (sample SAMN08290437, study PRJNA428436) | hydrothermal vent metagenome | isolation source: Deep-sea hydrothermal vent chimney | place: Atlantic Ocean: South-mid Altantic Ridge | depth 2773 m m | reverse complement strand
TCCTGCCGCCTCTGGATAATACTTCTCCAGCCGATAGCCCGGCAAGTCCGCCTCCCATGATTATTATCTCTTCGCCTGGTTTCATTGCTCTGTCTGTTTCTTTGCTGTTGTTTGTTTTGCGATCAATACCCAAATCATACACCTCTCTTGTAATTTGACGGATTCGGCCAACTATTCATCAATAAAACAGGAAAGAACTACCTTGTAACTTCCAGGCAGTTCTTTCACTGATTCGACAGAGCGTATGCTCTCTTTTATGGAATTGCAGAATTAATGTTAACAGTTTCTACAGGCAACCACGGAAATATACACTTTATTACCGGAAATAAAAAAGATCTCCGTTATGCTGCTCTGTAGACGCGGCACTGATTACTTTACAACCAGCACTGGGACTTCAGACCCGTTAAGCACTTCTCTGCTGACACTTCCCATGAGTAAGGTAGCGGCTCTCTTGCCTCTCGAACCCACGATGATCATGTCAACACCTTCTTCCTTCGCGGTCTTTAGTATTTCTTCCGCGGGATGGCCGGATTTTACGACTGTTTTTACGCCGGTTATGCTATCATCTTCAAGAGCCTTCCGGTAATAACTCAGGATTCGTTCCGCTTTTTTGTCTAATGCCTCCTGGTATTCCGTTCCTTTTAAAACTTCCTTTAAAGTTGCCATTTCAGCATCACCAAGCATCTCATCAATTAACGAACGGCCTTCAAACTTTTCGACATAGACGAGCACGATAGTCTCTGGACGCACACAACCACATATTTCTCGTGATACTGAAAATGCCGCCTTTGATCCCTTGGTATCATCTACTGCTATCAATATTTTTTTCATTTCCTCACCTATGATTTGTCAGGTTAGTGCAAATGAGTTATTTTAGCTGCCGTATCCGCTAGATGGTGGTGCTCCGTATCCACCTGATGGTGGCGCTCCGTATCCACCGGATGGCGCTGCTCCGTATCCACCGGATGGTGGCGCTCCGTATCCACCTGATGGCGCTGCTCCGTATCCACCGGATGGCGCCGTTCCATATCCACCGGATGGCGCCGTTCCATATCCACCGGATGGTTCTGATCCATATCCACCAGCAGCACCATATCCACCAGCAGTACCATATCCACCAGCCGCCCCGTGCCCGCCACTCATGGTAGTTGAATCATGCTTCGAGCTGTAGACAACCAGGAATCCCAGTATTAAGATAACTATCCCTATTATTATTACTTTAGATTTGTTCATGCAGCCTCCTAATTTATTAAAGAGTGGTCTACCCTATCCCTTTTTTATCGTATAAATTAATTTGCCGCCTTCCTTTTTTTTCTCCAGAACTTCATGCCCCTGGCCATCGCACATCTGGATAATCGTCTCTCCTGATGACGGATTATCGAATACGACATCTATCACGTCACCCTCATTCATCTTCTCAAGAGACTTCTTACAATAAATCTGCGGATGAGGACATACATATCCACATACGTCAAGCAAATACTTACCTTCCTCTAATTTCTCAAATTTTAATGCCATGACTGATCTCCTCCTTTTAGATGGTTTTCAATGATATATTTTTGGTTAAATCAGGATCAAAAAGCTTCCATTTCCTTGGCCATTTTTCTTTCACTCCACCAGTTAAAGAACTTAACTCCTATAAATGCCCCAACGACCATTCCAGTGCCATATACCCAGCCGTTCGGATCGCCGCCGGCAGCTCTTATAAAGAACGCCCCTATATTACAGCCGAGGGAAGGTCTTGAGCCGATACCCATCAGAAGTCCACCTGAAATACCCCATACAATAAGCTCGCCCTTTGGCAATTTAAACTTGAATTCATTACTTAAGCGGGCCATCACCATTGCGCCGAAGATGATTCCAAGGGACATCCATAATGCCGGATTACGCCATAGTTCCGGGATACCGTTCACATATCCAAAGAACATGTTATCGTGCATATTAAACCCAAGTTTCTCAAGGAACCAAGCTCCAACCTGACCTTCCTGACTGGTTATATACCAGTAACCGGGATCAAAAACCGTGCCCTTGACGGTGACATCAGCGGCATGGCCCATCCTCGTAAGAAGCTGGCCAAAGTTATTGGCATCTCCGGTGCCGGGGGTAGACACACCCATTGCGAATCTCATCTGCATTCCCTTTATAACCAGTATATGAAGTCCCGCAACAGCCCCAACGAGAATACCCATCAGACTCGTTCTCTTTGAAGCTGTAATCATCGCCCATATACCCTTTAATTCACCACTAAATCCAAGCTTGCCTTTTTCTTTGGCTCTCTTCTTAATAAATCCTTTTCTGCTGAAGAAGAAATAGATCACAACAAGCAGTATTAACGAAGGTATTATGGCGTTTATCAGGGCGTTCCCGATGAAATAATCCATGGTTGTAGGACGACCGCCGGATATCAGTTTCGCGACTGTAAACTGTGGCTGGTCCCAGACATACCCGGTAAGATAATAGTCAAACCATGAAGATATTTTCTCAGCTGGTATCCATGTTTTGGCGTTTGCCGAATCAATCCATGACTGCGGCACCAGCTTCAGAAATGGACCGCCGATATTAACAAATATGGCCTGACCGAGACACAATCCGAAGACAACCGCGAGGATTGACGTGGCATTGCCTTCACCGATTTTATATAGCGAACCGGATGCGCATCCACCAGCCAGAACCATGCCGATTCCAAAAATGACCCCTGATATCAACATATGTATTCCGAATGGGGCTGGATGGAAAGTAGTCATGTTCGTCGCCGCGAGAGCAGCCTGGATTAAACTGAAAAAGACAAGGGCTATAAGAATACCCACCGCCATTCGTGGCACTCCGGCCGCAAAAAGATCCCTTGAAGCCGACGCAAAGCAAAATCTTCCATACTGAAGCATCATACCGTAGGCATAACCAAACCAGATGTACACCACCAAGTACATATAGTACTCGTTCACACTGTAATACAAAAAGCTGATAAGGATAAGTACGCCCGTGATAATAAAAGACCATATTTGATTTCTTTTTTCCAAGCTCTTTCCCTCCTTCTGGAAAATTTCAAAAAAAAAGTAAGGTTTCAGCTACTATCTTACATCTGCTCTCTCAGTAACAAACTTTATATCAACCCCCTTCCAATGTTAATTCAAACAACATGCTGAATTTATAATCAAAAGATTGTTTTTTTGAATGCTCCACTATCTTCCGTTTGTATATATAATCAAAAATGCTGATAAAAAATCAAGCTCAAAATACAGGTCTCCAGCTAAAATTATTTTCCGCTCCCGTTAATCATCGCTCCTTTCCGGATAGTCACACCGCTTTTGCCGGCTTCAGTCCTGTATATTCGCACCATCGTCCTGAATCGGAACACACTGTTATCAGTTTTGAATACCCTGTCCAGATAACGGCCTTTTATCTTATCCTTTATATATACAGGTAATTCACTCGCCGCATCACCGGAAATAACCACAATAGCGCTATTTTCCACGGAATATTCGGCCGTTTCATAAAATTTCGGATTTTTGTATTCCCAGGTAAATCTAAGAGAAGACTTTTCTATCTTTTCAAATGGCTGCTGAAAAGCATTCTCATTATATTTAAAAATAACTCTTTTCGAGGTAAAAAGATCCAGAATAGGGACGGAAATCGCCGGATTGACCCCGGAATTCCCCTGTTTCAGGCTGAAAACTTCCATATACTGCTCATTTGTTCTGTTCAGGTATTCACCTGCCCGCTTCAGATTCGACATGCTGATATTCTCCATAAAAGGCAGGTGGACATAGAAAGCCAGGACAAGAGAGGTGGTCACTGCGGACCAGACAATGAATTTCTTCACCTGTTTACTGTTTAGCTCTCTGAGTCCGTATGAAGCCATTAACGTCACCATCGGAAACAGGGGAATAACATAACGAATTCTCCTTATCTGAAATATAAAAATCAGGACAATAAGCCAGATTACAATCACATATTTACAGTCTTTTCTCCTGAAAGCCGAATATACTGAATATAATGCCGCTAACGATATAAAAGGATGTATCTGAAAAAAGAAGGTCGAGAGAAAACTCTCCCCCCATCTTTTGAGTCCGGGTTTCTGGTAAATCATTATAAATCCGAGCTGTTCTGTAAAAATATCATATTTGTATATAAAAACCGCGCCTATCAATAACCCCGATATCAAGGCTACAAGCCCCCCCCTGAACAGGTATTCCCGCGTCTTAGGCCCTGAATCAGGGGATTCGTCCTGGAATCCCTGTATTATGTAAACTGCAAATATAACGGCCAGGACGGAAAGCATCAACCAGGTTGAATACTTACTGAAAAAAGTGAGCGTCACGGCGATGGATGAAAAAATTATCATACTGTAACCACCCCGCTCCATCGCTTTTATAAACGTAAAGATCGAGAGTGTAACAAAGAACATCGTCAACACATCAACAAGCATAAGCGGCACCTGGGTGAAGAGATAGGGGATACCCAGGAGCAGGATTCCCGCATATAAACCGGTATCTTCATCCCAGAGCGACTTCCCGATCATATACGTCAATAAAACGGTCAGGGAAAAAAGCGTGGTCGTGAATATCTGGATATAAAGTCTTGTCTCGCCAAAAAATCTGAATATCAGGCCGTAAAAAAAGGGCGCAACCGGCAGGTCCGTCCAGATATTGATATCCTTGCCCCATTCTTCGATAAAATACCTGATGCCGTAAAGTTCCAGGTATTTCGCCTGGATAAAATATCTTGATGTGTCTACAATGACCTCGGCTTCTCTCCAGAAAACGGCTGCAATCAGGAAAGAGGCGAAGAAAAGGAACGTTGCTTTATAGCGGGAAAAAGAAATCCTGGATAATCCGTACGAAAATGCGATAGCGGGGATGAGAATTAAGATAAATATATTTATTTCCGCGTTAGTGAATATCCATTTCCAGCTGGTCAGCCTGTTATCATCAAAGGAACGCAGGACAAAAAGCAGGAGCGGTGTCAGAAACGCAAGAATTGCAATTATGAATATATAGTCGGTTGTTTTTAGGACGGGTTGCTTTTTATCCATTTTGTACGGATATTACCGGCATATAGTCACACAAAATATACGGTACTCTCCCCGACGACATATTCCATCCAGAGCTTGCATTTTTAGCGTTTAAGCCCGTTTATTACGAAGCGTTCAGATTATGGCAGGCTACACATCACGGGCATACAACGCTCTCTTTATCTCATGAAACCTGGTCAGGTCCGAAATTCAGACCTTATTCCCCAGGTTTCTTTCGCGAAAACCACTGATTACCAGGAAATAACTCTGTCATATGAAAATATGTCATCAACGAGGCTCTCATATGAGACATCTTTCAGGGAAAGATCCACGGTCTTTATCTCATTGTCTTTGGACTGCACACTTATTATTTCGTCCGAGAGTTTTGTTGGTCCGTCATTAAGTATATGGAGAATTTTCATTTAGCCACTCCTTGAATTATAATAATGTTTTTTCAGTTACAGAACGATAACCTTGTCCACATCATGCACCATAACGGCATTGTTATACTGGCTGCCGCAGATGACGTCATGCGGGATAACTTCTTTATTAATACCCATGCCGGATGCATTGTGGTCGCAGAAACTAATCTGAACATTAGGGACTTTACAGAGATCCGTATAAACAGGATTCTCGAGCAGTTTAATCCCATCTACCATCGTGAATATGATCACCTCATGACCTTTTGAAACCGCTGCCTTCGTAATCCCAATTACATGGTCAAGATGTTTATCATCGTTGACATGAATTCCGAGCTTCATTTGTACTACCTCCTTTGTTAGATTAAAAAAAATTGGCCTTCCGATATTCCAGCCTTCAGATTTAACACATTTTAAAAGTTATTTTTTATGAATTGTGATTTAAATCCAGACGTTATATTAATAACATAAACCACATTGAAAGTAAATAATAAAATATAGACTTTTGCTTAAAAATTCACCGCCATCTATGAAAACGACTGTTTTTCAGTAAACTCCAGGCGGATCAAACACCAAAAACAGTCCGGATTTTTTTATAAGCAATATCAACGGTGACATCATTCATACATTTCATGCCCCCACAATGCTTTTTAAAACAGGGCGAACATTGGGCGTCGCTTCTTAAAATTATATGGTTATCACCGTAGGGTCCCGTCCTTAATGGGCTTGTAGGCCCGAATACAGCGGCCACAGGCACTTTAAACCCGGCCGCGATATGCATCGGACCGGAATCGTTGGAGATCACAAATCTCGCACCCCTCATAATCTCAACTAATTCCACCAGGCTCGTTCCGCCTGCAAGTGAGACGGCCTTCCCTCCCGAGAGATCAACAACTTTTCCGGCGAGTGATATATCGGATTTTCCACCAATAACAAAAGACTTCAATGACAGCCTTGAAGCTATCTCGCCGAAATTTTCCGCAGGCCACCGCTTAGACTCCCATCTCGCGCCCGGGACGATGACGATATACTCTTCGGAATCTTTTATGTTCCTGTTCTCTCTCAAATCATGCTTTATCAAAGGGAATGGAAAAAAAATGTTTTCCGTATCACATCCGAGCGCTTCCGCAACTCTCATATATCTGTCGACTGCATGCATATCCTTTCCGGTTTCAATTTTTCTGTTATAAAAGAGCCTGCCACCCTCCCTTGCCCCGGCAAAACCCACCCTCACGTGAGACCCGGTCGCCATCGTGATAAGCCCGCTTCTCAAAAGACCCTGAAGGTCAATAACAAGGTCATAATTCTCTTTCCTGAGTTTTTTAAAAAGCCGGCCCACCTCTTTCAGGGTTTCTCCTGCTTTTGATAGCTGCTTCCACGTGTCCTTGTTGATTACTATCAGTCTATCGATCATGGGATGCCCTTCCAGGAGTCCTTCAAACCCTTTTGCTATGACCCAGTGAATTTCCGCTTCCGGGAAACAGGATTTAACCGAATTCAAAAAAGGGAGGCTGTGGACGACATCCCCCATGGAACTTGGTTTGACAATCAATATCTTCCTGTAATAACCGTTCATTTTCATTATTTTCCCCGGACATTGCCTAAAATCACACTTACTGCTTCATTAAGACCATTAACATGAAAATCCGCATGTAAGGAAGAACACTCCTGCCCTGTCCGCACATGAATCCCCTTTGCTCCAACAGCCTTTGCGAGAAGCATATCCAGCTCCTTATCACCGACAACAAAAGACCCCTTCAGATTAATCCTGTAGTCAGCCCTGGCGTTTAAAAGCATCCCCGGCTCGGGTTTTCTGCATGAACAATGTTTATCTGGATGATGAGGACAGTAATAAAAACCGTCGAAACCGTATTTAGCCATAAAAATATTATTGACATGTTTCACAAAATCTTCTTTAACCATTCCCCTGTCAATCCCGGACTGGTTCGTTACACCTATAAGAAGAAAGCCATTCTCTTTTAATTTTGACAGACTTTTGACTTCAGGGAATATTTCCAGATCAGCCATTCTACTCAGATAGCCGGCATCTCTGCATATGGTCCCATCCCTGTCAAAAAATACGGCCTTTACGGAACCAACGAGTTTCCCTATGGCGTCAAAGACCTCATCAGTGCTGACTGCATCCATGCAGGCCAGATTTCCTTTTTTACATTCTCTTTCAAAACAGGGCGCACAATCCATTGCCTTACTTATTACTATATCGCCTCTTCCCGCAGGACCGGTAAGCGCCGGCGACGTTGATCCGAATATGGCGGCAACAGGCGCGCCTGTCGCATATCCCATATGCATGGGGCCAGAGTCGTTTGTGACAAGCAGGTCGGATTCAGAAATCAGGGCGGCAAGCTCTCTCAGTCCGGTCTTGCCGGCCATCAACATAAGTTCGGCTCTTTGCGCGCCTGATCCTGGATAACCCGGGCCGGCCTCTTTTCTTATCTCCCCCGCAATTTCATCCTCAATCTCTCTTTCCGACGGCCCTCCGAAGATTATTACACTGCCGTTTATCCCGTTAATCACCCTTTTCGCTATCTCTGCAAAGCGCTCCGGTCTCCATCTTTTCGAAGACCCGTAAGCAGCACCGGGGTTTATCGCAATGACAGGCCGCTTCATATGCTCCAGTTTCTCTCTGGCCCAAAGTCTTTCATCAAGTGACAGGTGAAGCCACGGCAGTGAATATTGCGCTGCAAACCCTACTTTTTCGAGCAGATTCAGATAATATTCGATATGATGGAGTCCTCCGGCGTAACTATCAAACGGAACAGCCTTTGTAAGAAACATCCGCCTTCCATCCCTTGCGTATCCGATCCTCTCGGGGATACCGGCAAAAAATGCCGCTACAGCTGCGTCCATCGCATTCTGGAAAAGAACCGCCATGCGGAAATCCTTTTTCTTAAGCATACCTGCCAGCCCGAATTTCCCCAGAAAACCTTTATGTTTATCTTCGTATATGATTATCTCGTCCACGTCGGGACTCTTCTCAAATAACGGTGAAACCCAGGGTCTGACAAGCAGCGTTATTCTTGAGCCGGGATTCGCGATTCTGAGAGCTTTTAAAGCAGGCATCGTCATTACAGCATCACCTATCCAGTTAACGCCCCTGACGAGTATGTTGCAAGATGTTTTTCCGGTCATATACAATCTTAACATTTACATGTTTATGAAGTTTACCTCCCCCTCCCCCTCCCTCACCCGTCAAGGAGGAGGGGATTAAGGGAAGGGTGAAAACAACGCTGTTTACACGATAATTCAGGCCTCACATACAAAAAAAGGCGGGATAAATATATCCCGCCTTTGCTAACTTGCCGTTTCAGTCTCCAAACGGCCCTGAATCCGACTATCTTAACGGCTGTGGTACGTCGGAACCATGACATTCCGTGCAGTTTTCCTGGGCGGTTATACCATACCCGAAAAGAGGGAATTTATGGGTGGGCTTGAATTTGCCGTCCGCCCAGGCATTCAGGAACTTCACGGTTTGTACTGCAACGTCAGCTGAAAGTCTGGCGCATCTATCTTTCCTTTGAGGCGAGAAGAATTTAACACCTTCCTTCTTCATCCACTTGCCGACTGAAATGTGGCACAGAGGTGAATCACTTTTGTTCACACTTTTGATCCTCGCCTTTGGATTTGCCGGCTTATACATTGGCAGCGCCGTATCAGCATACCAGTAGATCACTTCATTGAGTATATTTTCACCATCATGTCCGGCACAAAGACCTGTAACAATACCGGCTCCCGTTAATGAACCGCATAAGGTTCCCCAGCCTACCGCGCCCCCATGTCCCCATTTGGTCGACATTAGCGGAAATGATGTATACGGTTCCCCGACTTTTTCACGCAGAGGGATAAGTATGGAGCTTGTGACCGCGTAACAACAGAAATTTTTAAACCAGTTTTCATAGGCTATCTTGGCTACTTTATCAATGTCCAGTTTTTTGTATGGCCATGGAAACTTAGCTTTAGAAGCTTCAGCCGTTGATACCAAACCCATTCCAGCCGTTACAATGGCAGCTCCTGCTGCTACCTTACCCGCACCTACCAAAAGTCCTCTTCTTGATATTTTCTTTTCTTCATCACTAATTTTTTCTGTTAATTTCTCTACCATAAATCCTCCGATTTCCTCGAAATTTCACTGTAGAACGACAGGCTTACAGCCGGTCGCATATCCAAACGATATTCCAGTCCGTTGTCTGAATTATTTAAGTTTGTATCACCTCCTTAGCTTTTCAAGAAACTCACAAGTTATTAAAAAACTTCACCCCGGACATCGCACTGATCTGAAATATCGAAAAGGATAAAAAACAGTTGAGTTAGCAAACGAAATTAACAAATGATTTTCCGGAAAGCCGCCCACAATTGAAATAAAATTAAAACTATCAATTGATCTTGCTATTCCAGCAATAGATGCTCTAAATGATAATCCATAAAGACCAAGGCTGTTTATGGGAAAAGAAAGGTGTCGCATTGATACAATAACTAAATGACTTATAATAAAAAATCTAATTTTATCCGGTGGGGTAATATTAAGAAGAAACAATATAGATATATATAACATTATTGTATTCAGGACCAACGCAATTATCTCGACCATTTTAATCTTAAATAGTATCATCCCTGAAAAGTAGATCTCTAATGATATTAATTACCAGTATATGCTAATTATAATTTATATGTCAACAGGCTATGGAGAGGGGAAGTGGGAATCGAACCCACTGCGGCTTAATTAAAGTTCCGCAACACTGATTTTGCAGACCAGGAGGGGCACCAGCCCCCTTACCCCTCCATAATAATTTAGAATAGATACGGTCAATAAATCAAATAGGATAATTCTATGAAAGAAGCCTGGGTCATAGGCCTGGGAAGTTACTGAAAACTTCAGCCGATTCAGATAATCTTTGTTCCAGCCATGAAATGCTCTAAAAAAACATTATACGCCGTAGGGAGGGTCCTTCTTTTGCGGGTTGCAACATAAAATTTCCTTTTCATCTCAATGCCCCTGATTTTTATCTCCCTGAGTGTCTTCCTTTCAAGTTCATCGGCAACAGCCAGCCTTGAGAGTATAGAGATGCCTATCCCGGCCTTTACGGCCTGTTTTACCGCCTCTGTAGAACCAAAGATACCGGTAATTTTCATATTTTTGAGCGAGATCCCTTTTCCCTCCAAAATTTTCACGGTCTCCTTGCGCGTCCCGGAACCTTCCTCTCTCAGGACTATAGGAAGACTGACTAATTCCTCCAATGTAATCTCCTCTTCAACAACCAGAAACGGGGCGGCCAGAACAATTAATTCATCATCCATAAATGAAGAATAATGTATCTGATCATTGTCGAGTCTTGATCCTACAATTCCGAGGAGTAATTCATACCGTAAAACCTTATTAATTATTTCACCCGATCCTGAAATCGGCAGATTGAATGAGACCGCCGGATATTTTTCCTGGAACGCAGCCATTATTGCAGGCATTAAATACGTGCCGGGGATTGTACTCGCGCCGATGATAAGCTCACCCGTTACATCTTTTTTGAGTTCTCCCAGAATGGTTTTTAGAGAATCGGCCTTTTCTATGATATCCATTGCCTGGACATACAGCACCTCGGCAGCCTTTGTAGGCATAATTGTCCTGCCCAGCCTGTCAAACAGTCTGCACTCAAACTCTTCTTCCAGCGTTTTGATATGGTCGCTTACTGTCGGCTGCGTCAGGCAAAGCTCCAGGGAGGCCTTTGTAAAGCTCCTGTTTCTGTATATTGATGTGAATATCCTTAGCTGATGTATGTCCATATAATGCCCGTTTATTCTATCACAGAATAATTACCATGACAAAAAAAGCCGCCTGATATTGTCCATCTCCTTCCCCGGGCTGTCCGCCTTCTCAAGCTGAAAGTCCCTGTACGTTTTCACTATAAACCCATTTTCCGTTTCAGTCACTTTTACGGCCCCATCCAGGTCGGTCCTGAATACCTTTGCCCCGGCTAATTGTTTCAGCATCCCGGCGGCCGGGTGACCGTATGAATTGTCCCTACCGACGGATATGACGGCGATTGAGGGGGAAATCCCGGAAATAAATTCGCTGTTAGCCGATCTGCCGCTCCCGTGGTGCGGAATTTTAAGAACGTCTCCAGGAAGCCACTTTTTAATATATAACATATCCGCTTCAGCCTCTTCTCCGATATCTCCAGTAAAAACAAACGAACCGTTTTCCCCGGTCAGCTTCAGAACCAGAGAAGAGTCATTCTCCCCGACATCTTCACCGCCCAATAGAGTATAAAATTCCTTATAGGGATGCAGCACTGTAATTTTGCAGTACCTGTTTTTAATGATATCCCCTCTTTTCAGCCGCCTGTGCCGGGCATTCATATTCATCTCCGGCGGATAGATGATTCGGCCGTTATCCCATACCTCACCGACATTAAATCTCTCCATGAGATACTGAAGCCCTCCTGAATGGTCCGGATGAAAATGCGACAGTATCAGTACGTCAATATCATCCTTGCCCGTATACCTCAAAAACGCCGCCGCCTCTTTTCCCGTCCTGCCCGTGTCAACCACGATCGTCTTCTTATCCGGAAGCTCGATCACGGCCGAATCCCCCTGGCCGACATCAAGAAACGTAACGCTGAGGCCCACTGGCCTGAAAACATTCAGGAGGAGATATATCAGGAGCGGAATAAAAGGCAGCAACAGGAACTTCTTCTTCCTTCCGGCAACTATATATATAAAAAAACCGATGTAAAAAAATATCAATAGAGCCGGTGGAAATGACGCCACACTCACAGCAGCAAAAGGTATCCCTGACAGAAGTATCACCAATTTTACCGCCAGATCAGCCGATACAGCAACAAAAGGCCCAAAAATATAATATCCCGTCAGGAGAAAAGAGAAAGAGGACATCAAAGACAGGGGAATCAGGACAAAGCCTATAAGAGGAGCAACCAACAGATTAGACAGTGGAGAAATTATCGAAAGATAATGAAAATGATAGGCGACAAGAGGCGCGGTGCCTATCGATACCACGACTGAAAGTCTGATGATGTTTTTAATATACCGGACTATCCTGCTCTCCTTTTTCTCCTCCTCCTCCTCCTCTTCCTCATCCACCGCCTTTATTCCCCCGTCTCCCTTTTCAAACGAAAACCCGATAAAAAGCACGGCGATAAAAGATAGCTGAAAAGAGAGGCTGAGAATAACGTCAGGCTCCCATACTACCAGAATAAACGCCGCGAACAGCAGCGAGTTCAGCCAAAACCCCTTCCTGCCGATAAGAAGCCCCGCCAGGAAAAGGCTTATCATTAGAAACGACCGAAGCGCCGGCACACTCCAGCCGGAAATACCCAGATACATAAACATAAACGGCAAAGTCAGTACGGCGGCGGCCTGCAACGGCGTCAGATATAGAGTCAGCCTTTGCAGCAAATTGTATGGCAGTCTCCTGATCAGAAAACTGAATATGCCGAACAGCATTATAGAAAACAGACCGAAGTGAGTACCTGAAATACTCAGTATATGGGCCAATCCGGTTATATTAAACGCATTTCTGACATCTCTGCCGAGATAGCCCTTTGTTCCGGTCGTAATGGCGGCGATAAGACCAGCCGAATCTGTATTGAACCTGCCGGCCACAAAATCATTGAGGTCATTTCTGTACAGGTTAAGTGTATCGAAAATTGATTCTTTCGTCTTCCCTGGTATGGCGGCGATAACCGATCCGTACAACCTCGCGCTTTTCATTGTGCCGGGGTTCAATCTCGCGGAATTCCCACCCGTCTTCAATAAGAGCTCATACGCAGCATCATTACCGATGTTATAATCAGAAAACACGCCCATCTCCCTGTTACGGAGCTCCATGATCTCCACGCCCGATTCAGGGTCAAAAGCTCTATTTATCGCAAAAGTGCGTATGTCGGTTCCTGGCCTTACCGCAGTCGGCTGCGTCAGAAATCTTCCTGTTACACGCAGGCCGCTGTTCCATACGTCAGCCGGATAATCCAGAGGCGAAAACCGGAGAAACGCGTAAAAAATGCCGATTACAAGCACCGCTACAAGAAAGGCTTTTCTTCTGAATATAGCGGAAGCCGAAAAAACCACAAAGAGGAGGAGACTTGAGAAGGGAAAATAATTGAAGAGATAAAAAAGGATTACTCCGCAGAGGAAGGATATAAAAAACGGCATCAGGTCATCTTGGCTTTAATAACCTTTGATATATCCCTGCCGAGCTGTGTTATCATCTTGTGGTCTTCACCTTCCAGCATAACCCTGATCTTGGGCTCGGTGCCCGACGCCCTGACAAGCACCCTGCCCCTGCCGTTCAGTTTGTCCTCCGCTTTTTTTATGGCAACCGCTATCTCGGGTATGGATTTCATATCCTGTCTTCTCTCGACTTCCACGTTTAAAAGGACTTGTGGGAAAAGCTTGATTCCCGATGCCAGCTTCGAAAGAGACACGTTTTTGTTCTTTATAAAATTCAGCACCTGGACAGCGGTAATCGGACCGTCGCCAGTTGTATTGGTATCGAGTGATATGATATGGCCGGACTGCTCACCTCCGAGGTTATAGCCGCCAGCCAGCATCTTCTCGGCGACATACCTGTCTCCAACCTTCGTCCTTATCATCTTGATGCCATATTTCTCGAGAAATTTCTCGAGGCCGAGATTACTCATAACGGTTGCCACTACCGTGTCCTTTTTCAGGTTGCCCATGATACCCAGCTCCACAGCGTACATACCGATTATCTGATCTCCATCAATCATATTTCCTTTTTCGTCACACAACAGGGTCCTGTCCCCGTCGCCGTCATGGGCGATTCCGACATCTGCCTTATTGTCCAATACAGTCTTCTGAAGCGTCTCCATGTGCAGTGTGCCGCAATCCAGGTTGATATTAACCCCATCAGGCTTATCGTAAATCGAGATAACCTCGGCGCCAAGTTCTCTTAAGAGCCATGGAGTGGTCTTATAAGCGGCCCCGTTCGCGCAGTCGACAACAATCTTCATTCCCTCAAAGGTTGTACCCTTTGGAAGCGTCGACTTTATGTATTCAATATATCGCCCGGTGGCATCGTCAAGCCTGTAAGCCTTTCCAACATACTCGCCCTTCGGCCTGTATTTTGAAAGAGATTCATCCGCAACCAATTCTTCGATCCTTTTTTCGGTTGCGTCAGGCAGCTTGAAGCCATTACACGAGAAAATTTTTATGCCGTTGTCATAAAAAGGGTTATGAGACGCTGAGATTACAATTCCCGCGTCAAGTCTCAACGTCCTCGCAAGAAATGCTATTCCAGGCGTCGGAAGCGGCCCGACGAGTGTGACATTCATACCCATGGAACATATCCCTGAAGTGAGAGCGCTTTCTATCATATAACCTGAAAGCCTCGTATCCTTCCCTATCAGCACCATATTTCTGCCGTGTTCTTTCCTCAGAACACAAGCAGCGGCCATCCCTACTCTCAGGACATTTTCAGGCGTCATGGGGTACCTGTTTATCTTTCCTCTTACACCGTCTGTTCCAAAAAGTTTCATCTTTTTTCCTCTGTTATTGTAATTTCGACTGTGACATTATTGACAGACAATCTTACATCATATCCAGCAATATCAATTTTCAACTCTTCCGTAGCCGTTCCACTAAGACCTGAAATATCCATCTCCTCCGTCCTGAGAGCCGTTATCCGCTCAACTTCCGTCTTCAACCCCTGTATTGTAACACTTCGCGGTTCAACCTTAATCGAGCTTATACGAAACCCCTTTTTAACGAATCCGGTGATAAAAGGCTTTACCTCGACCGTCCTGGTGACTATCTTCTCGAGCCTGATCGTCACCGAGGATGGATTGACTCTCCTAACCGACATAGAATACGGCAACTTTATGTCATCCCTGTTTATAATATAGTTTTCCTCCCCCGGATTTGAATCGCCGAGGTCGACAAATACCCTTATATCCGCAGGCGTCAAACTCTTCATCCTCCGCTCCTGCCCTCTGACGGTCACACTTACCGTCTTGGGCCTGACGCTTACGACCCCCAGTTCAGGCGGGACACTCATAATTTCAACTGGCAGGTCAAACGACATCTCGGAATAGCCTCCAGACGTCACAAAAACCCATAAAAATATGGAAATCAATATGGCCGATATTTTCAGGCCAAGATTCTCAAGTAACAATTTTTTCATTTCGCGCCCTTCCTGGAAGTAAATATATTAGTCAATATATCCCTGAGCGTTCCCATATCAAGCCTGGTATCCAGTCTGCCGTCCAGGGCCATTGATATGGATCCTGTCTCCTCGGAAATAATAATAGCAATCGCATCAGTCTCCTCGGCAAGGCCTATACCCGCCCTGTGTCTTGTGCCGAGAGATCTGCTTAACTCCGAACTCAGGGAAATAGGCAGAAAACATCCGGCGGCCATGATCCTGTTACCCTTAATAATGACCGCCCCGTCATGTATCGGCGAAGTCGGATGAAAAATGCTAAGCAGAAGCTCCTTGGAAACCCTGGCGTCAAGGGGTGTTCCGAATTCAACAAAGTCTTTCAGGCTTGTCTCCCGTTCAATCACGATAAGTGCCCCTATCTTCCTGTTAGCAAGCGCCACAGTAGCCTTGACAATTTCTTCAAGGGATTTCAGCTCTTCAGCGGAAGTAAACGTAGACAGGAACTGGGCCTCCCCCATATGCGCCAGCGCCCTCCTTATCTCGGGCTGAAACAGAACGATTATGGCTATAACTATCTGCGCCCAGAAACTCTGGATAAGCCAGTCTATGGTATAAAGCTGCAGGTATCTGGACACAAGGGACGCCAAAAGCAGGACGCCAAGACCGATAAGCATCTGGGCCGCCTTCGTCCCCTTTACTATAAGAAGAAGGCGGTAGAGGATAAGCGACATCACTGTAATGTCCAGGATATCCAGTATCCATCTATGTTGTCTCAGTATTTCGATCATAGTCCTTCGGAAATGCCGGTTTGAACTTCCCCAGTGTACAATACTATTATATATGAAGCTATTTGAAATTTCATACGGGGATTTTCCGGCCCCGCAGACCACTGCAAACATTAAACCCAAAAGGCCGTACAATGCCGCCGTGCTAAACACAGGCGGAAAAAAGTTAGGGCCTGTTCCTGAAAAATTTGATTATTCCCCTGCTATTTTCTCTGGAATCCCCGCCGGTTATTTGACATGAGGCCGGGTAAAAGGTTATAGTATTCGACTATCGCGGGGTGGAGCAGTCTGGTAGCTCGTCGGGCTCATAACCCGAAGGTCAGAGGTTCAAATCCTCTCCCCGCCACCATTCTTTATATATTCCAGACTTCCTCCTATAGTTAAACTATAATTTATGTCGCTTTTGATCCGACAACGCATTACGAAGCCTGCCTGAATAGAGAAAAGTATCCGGCAGGCTTCACGGTTTCCGGGGGAAATGGCGGAGATACTATACGTTCAATCGTCAGATTTTTTCATACTGATTTCATAAATCGTCGTTGTACCGCTCACCTCGTTTGCAACAATAAGCAATGGCTTGAAGGTCGGGCTTTTCCAGGAGGGAACAAATGCCATTCCTTCCGGACCAAGGTCACCGGCACCCGGGCTCGCTGCATCGACAGAAAAGTCTCTGTTATTGATATATTGAATAAAGTCAGGATGATATGGATCGGTAATGTCATAGACCATTATCCCGCCTACCCGTTCGAGGCCGATAAAAGCGTAGGTAAGGCCAGACAATCCGGCCAGTGCCAGCGCCTCGGGCTCCGGGCCCTTATCGTCACTGCGGCCGTCAAAAGAATCGTTATCATCATTGTTTGAATTAAAATAATCTGGCATAAAGTCCGCAGTGATAGTTTCAAAATCAGATCCACTGTCAAAAATCAGGTTTCCCTCTTCATCCCATATCGAAAATGAGCGGGTGCCGTATGAGTAGAGACGGTCATAATCTCCGTCATTGTCCACATCACCGTTTACATTTGTCACCTTCAACCTTCCAAGGTTTTTCTGCAACTGCAGATCGGCTGCGTCAGGAAACACGGATGGATCAAGGAGGAGGTCCTTGACACGCTTTTCCTCGCTGAATCCGTCATAGTCCCTGCTGTCACCTTCATTTGCCGTGACTATGTAGTTTTCTCCTCCCGTATGATAGAACGCTATCGCATCAGGCTGATACATTCCGCTTACAGGCCAGGGAGCGATATGTATCTGGTTATCCCTATTACTCACGTCGAGCGCACCATGGCTAGTGTCATGGTCCTTCACTCCAAGAGGTATGAGCTTTTTCACTTCGGCCTTGAGTATATCAACAACTGCAAAGGCATTGTTTTCCTGTAAGGCGATCCATGCTTTTCGTGAATCTCCCGAAACGGCAATATATTCAGGTTCAAGGTCCTGGGCCACTGTTGCCCCCGGGCCGAAGATACGTATGCGCGGATCCAGAGTGGCATTATTGAATTGCCTGAAGTCAGCAGTCCTCACGTCCTCCTGGGTCATGTTTTTAATTTCCGACTTCGGGCACCCGGTTTTAATAATGCTGATCGAACCTTCAGGATCAATTGTGTACAGATCATTGGGCTCACCTTCATTAGCAACAAGCAGGTAATGACCATTAGGTGTAAAGGTAAGCATGTCAGGAAGTGCACCAACAGTCAGGCGATTTAGAAATGTTCCGTCGATATCAAAAAACACTACAGACCCGTTGTCTGTTTTTACAACATTCTCAACAGCTACCGCAACAAAACCTTCTTGGGGATGAACAGCAACGCTATTCGGCGCGCCGCCGTATGGGGACAGATCAATCTGGAAATTCAGTGCGGGATTCGCAGGATCGGAAATGCCTATCACATCAATGGTATTTTCTCCGCTGTTAGTTACAAATATCCGTTGTGACCCAGCATCATAGGCAATAATCTCCGCGGCACTTTCATCGAAAATGCCCGCTTCATAGGTGCCGAGGACATTAAGCTCGGGGACAGCTGATTGCCTGTCATTATCCGCCCACGACGAGATTTGCACCAACAAGGTAAGGGCAAGCGCGACCATAACCAAAACTTTCTTCATAGTTCTTCTCCTTATAATTTAAAAGTGAATTTTTCATTTATAATGGTCAAAACAATTCATTTTTTCCGAAGTAGCTGCACAATCAAGGATTACTACATGAATATTCCCGTGTCATCTTCTCCACCCCGGCCGTTCGCTACAATTAATCACAAAATTCATTCAAACCGCTCTTCATGCGGGTGAGTATCCCCTCTATCTGCCACATTCTCATTTTTTGCGACTGAATTTGAAAAGAAATAAGACGCCAGGAAGAATGGATAGACGCTTTGTCTCCGTACTCATGCCCTGAACCGATAGGCTGTCTGTCCTCTCCTGCTACGCTCTCTTTCATGATTTGCCACCTCCGATATCAGAATTATACTTACTTCACTTAATCATATACATGCCACATTAAAGCTTGATGACAATTCGATTAAGAAATGAATCGGGGAGATGAATGCAGGCTGATTTTTGACGAGTTCGGGGCATTCCCACAAAAAAAAGCATTAAAAAACAAGCAGTTACAAAAGCGACCGGATTAACGGGGGCCGAAACCTGTAGGCACGCTATATAGTGTCTGTTTATAAACTCCCATTTTTTATTTTTGTCATGCCCGAAGCCTGCCCTCGACTCCGATCGGGGGTCTCATAGTAGGTAACAACGTCCCCAAGGTCATTCTTCCTTATTGTC
>VAPF01005717.1_pt1 | contig 19276 bp, 13 predicted proteins | sample 3393931 | NCBI WGS metagenome assembly VAPF01 (sample SAMN08290437, study PRJNA428436) | hydrothermal vent metagenome | isolation source: Deep-sea hydrothermal vent chimney | place: Atlantic Ocean: South-mid Altantic Ridge | depth 2773 m m | reverse complement strand
GTAGTCTTAAATTCAGTTCCGCAGCTTTCTTTTGAGCAGATTTGGCAGCCCGACACATGGCGTTGGCAGCAAGTTTAGAATTTAATACTTTTTCATTCATGGTGATTCCTCCAGTATTGTCGGGGTCGCCCCTGAATTATCAAAGATAACCCATGCATCAACACATTTTTTATAATGGTTTTGAAAATTATGCCATCCTTTGCGATAGCGACGCCTAATTATGTTTTCAGGCACATTATGTCCACCTTCAGCAACTCTAAGCTTAACTCGATTTATAGCCATTTCTTCGCTTGGCAGCTTTAAAAAAAACAATATGACTTCGTAACCTTGATTTCGCCATTTTTCAATACGGCGAACGTAATTCAATCCACTGAGAGTTGTCTCAAAGGAAAAGGATTCTCCTTTTTTGGTCAAATCATCAAGCTTTTTTAGTAAAAGCCTACCGGCTTCAAAAGCAACACCCTCAGGATTAAAAGGTGACAAACCTTCTGCAATAAGATCTGCATTCACATAGTTTAAACATGATGCTTCCGCTGGCAAAAAAGCGTTAGCAAATGTAGTTTTTCCAGCGCCATTGGGGCCAGCAATAATATAGCATGTCATCTTTGGTTCACTGTCATAACTTTAATTATTTCCATTCACCTTGTTTTATCTTCTGTTCTAACGCTCCGCATAACCGGCTGGCAATGGAGCGTAGCGGAATTGCCAGTCCGAGTTCATGCGGTTGTTAGGCATGTTATAGGAAAGGGAATTTTTGAGCGTATGTCTTTTTTTCACCAGAATTTCCACCAGGGCTTACCCTTAGTTGTTTCCCAAATGGATTCCCGACGCGATAGAACACCCTTATGTATTAGACGGGCTTGCACTTTAATGTGGGTATCCAGCAACTGCACGATCTTTGACGCTTCCTGCCCGCCCGCCTCCCTTATTTTGCTTAAAAATGATCCACCATTGAACTCAATGTGACCAGTAATGCGTATTATCTCGTCCTGCGTTTCGGCAGCATTGTTTAGCAGACATTTTTTCCTTGCCTTGCTGCTCAGTGATTTCAGGAGCTCCCCATAGAATTTGGAATCGTAAACATCAGCTCCAGTCTGGACCCTTGGGCCAGGGGTAAAATAGGTGAGCTTCTTGCCGGCAAGAAAAACAAGGGCCTCCTCAACGATTGCGAGAGACTTCCTGTTACCCTGACTTGCGAGCGTAAGAGCTTCTTCTACGGCATCGTCTCCCGTCGAACCGCGATGCAGCAGTGCACCGGCCAAGCCTTCCGGGTATTGACCCCCTTCTTCACCAACTTGTCTGCCGGTTTGATTATTAAATCCACAAGCTGGGCAATCTGGCATTCCTGTTTTCGATACTTCGTTGTCCCACCTATAGCGGCTACCACAATTTTGACATTCTGTTACTAACTCCATTGTTCTTCCCTCCTTTTGCCTAACCAGTTAGTATATAGATTTCTGTATCATAGCAAAATCACCATGGAAAATGTCTAAATATAAAAAACAACGGGGAGGCGGGGGTAACAAACTTTTCTTGATTTCTGTGCACTTATACTGTTTGAGTAGCGGTGTCACTCTATTATGAGCTTGTTAACCTTACAGTTGCATAAATATTGCTGAAAGAGACCTGCAAATGCAGGATAGCAGCACATATGAACAAAAAATAGCATGACTTTTGAAATTCACTGCAAGTTGACTCCTGAGTATACGATTTTTTGTCATGCCCGAAGTTTGTAATCGGGCATCCAGTTCCTTTATATTCTGGATTCTCGATGTAAGTCCTCGCGATAGTCGCGTCGACCCGCTTAAGGATTGCGGAATGACGGATTAAACATGAGTACGTTTATGCAACATTAAGGGTAAGTCCGGCGCTGAAACAATAAACACTCCCCGCCGCAGAGACGGCGGAGTATCTTTAGGAAATGAAAATCCCCCCTTTTACAACCTCCCGGTGTTCAGTCATGATTGTGGAACATTGTACGATTGACAGAATGGGAAACAGAGGGGATTTCCACACATAATGCTAGTCGCCCTCGAATTCAGTGAGGTAATAAAGGTTATACCCCTTTTTTTGTAACTTTTCAGATCCTCCTATATCGGGGAGGTTAACGATAAATGCCATCTCAGTCACTATGCCCCCCAGTTTCTCGACCAGTTGAGCGGCAGCCATGGCAGTACCGCCTGTTGCAAGAAGGTCATCGATTAAAAGCACCCTTGCCCCCTTTTCTATCGAATCCCTGTGAATCTCCATCGTATCCGTACCATACTCTAACTGGTACTCCTGGCTTATCACCTCAGCAGGGAGCTTACCAGGTTTTCTTATCAGGCCGAATCCCTTTCCAAGTGTATATGAAAGCGCCCCTCCGATAATAAAACCCCTTGCCTCGATCCCTATAATAAGGTCGAAATTTATGTCCCCTTTTATATATCTCTGAGTAAAGTTATCAACAACCAGTCTTAATCCGACCGGGTCCTTGATTAGGGTAGTTATGTCCCTGAACATAATGCCTTTCTTCGGGTGATCCGGTATCGTCCTGATTCTGGATTTAATAGACATATTTAACAATCCTCCTGAATAGAAATATTACTGCACGCATACATCATCGTATTCCGTGATTTTGGGTATAACATCCAAAAATAAGTTTATCACCTTATCCGCGTTCTGCTTCATTGTCTGCATTATCAACTCCCAGGTTACAGACCCTTCGTCCTCTCTCCAGCAATCATAATCAGTTGACATGGCGATCGCAGCGTAATGCATCTTTTTTTCGCGCGCCAGCCCAACCTCAGGCACCGTGCTCATGTTTATAACATCCGCATTCCAGCTCCTGAACAGGTGACTTTCGGCCCTGGTGGAAAACCTGGGTCCTTCGATTGTGATAACTGTTTTGTTCTTATGGCAGGTCGCTCCCCTGGCCTCGGACGCTGAAGAAAGAAGGGCTATAAGATTATGACAAAAAGGCTCGGCCATGGGAGTATGCACAACAACTTCCTCGTCATAAAACGTCAATTCTCTCTTTCTGGTATGGTCTATAAACTGGTCCGGAAATACAAGATGGCCTGGAGCTATCTCCTCTCTCAATGATCCAACCGCGGTTGACGCGAGGATATGGGTGCAGCCCTGGTCTTTAAGCGCGGCGATATTAGCCCTGAAATTTACCTTTGAGGGGAATATCGAATGGTCTTTTCCATGCCGGGCGATTATAACCACGGGAACGCCTTCAATTGTTCCAATGGTAAGAGCTGATGACGGAGATCCATATGGCGTCGAAACATTTACCTCGCCGGCCCCTTTCAAAATCTCCGGGTCATCCAGTCCTGAACCCCCTATTATTCCAACCTTAACCATAAGTAATCCCCTTTCGATCAAAATATTTCTTGCTGACGTAATGGAACGATTTTTATCCGGCTTTTATTTTCAGCAGGACTTCTTTAAACATAAAAAAGAAGACGCCTAATTATAGTCATTATCTCTAAAATATTCAATAACTCCACTAAAAAAACATTCGAAAGAACATCATTTAAGCATATACAGCAGCAGCACATTAATCACATATACTACTAGTATCCCTAAGGAATCCCAGGCCATGAATAATCGTTTTTTTTCCATACGGTACGTCAAGCCGATGATCGCGATTGTCGTCATGGCTATGGCGGACATGGCGGAAATCACATGGGTTTGATCGACAAAAGAAAGTAATGGGCCTTTGATGAAAAAGATGTCATCTATGGCCAGGATGAATATATTGAATATATTGCTGCCGAAGAGGTTGCCGATAGCAAGGTCTACCGCGTCCATTTTCACCGCGGCGATCGCAACCACAACTTCCGGAAGCGATGTCGAAAGAGCGATAAAAATATTACCCACAAAGGTCTGTCCGAGGCCGGTCATTTCCGCAATGCCTTCCCCTATCCATGGAAGGAAAACAGCAGCGATAACCACAAGGGCTGCGTTAAAACAATAATTGACCACCGCTGTTCTGGTCGTTATTTTTTTATATCTCAATTCATTGACACGCTCTTTTATATATTGAGTAAACTGACGCTTTTCGTAAATGAAGACCACTCTCATAGCGATGAAATACATGACACAAACCACCATACTGTAAATTCCGATCCAGCCCAGCTGCGGTGCTTTATCCCCTGCAAACATGCTCACAACAACAATATAAAGAAGGACCACCCCAAAACCGCCGGCTAAAACATGCCCGCGATGTGCTTTGGTTGATATCGGCATCGGCCGGTACAAGGCGTCGAGCAGGGCAATAATAAGCATATTAAACACACAACTGCCCAGCACATCACCCATGGCAATATCAGGAACTCCCGCAAAGGTAACGGAACTTATACCAGTTACAAGTTCAGGGAGTGATGTTACAGTCGCCATCAGAACCATTCCTGTCCAGGCCCTTCCCATGCCGGTTTTTTCCGCGATGATATCTCCATATTTTGAAAGCTTTATTCCGGAATAGACTATAACGGCCGTACAGATTATAAATGCGAGAACGAGAATCATTTACGCCGCCCCCCTGAAAAAACTTATGGCCTTCATCATCTGATCTCTCTCCCCTGTGAACAGTACGATATCTCCGGGACTGAACCTGAAATCCGGGGCCGGGTTAGCAATAACTTCCTTGCCCCTCCTTACCGCTATAATCGTAACACCTGTCTTTTCCCTGACGCGGAGCCCGGCTATGTCCTTGCCGGCTATGTACGAACCTTCAGGCACCTTGTATCCGTCTATCTCTATTCCCGGGAGCCAATCACATTTTTCAAAAAGCTGTCTCTTTGGGAATTCCATATTTCTGAATACTGTATAGTTGTCGCTTCTTATCTTGTCCACCATGTCGAAAATGACATGACCGGGAAAATTGTACTTGTAAAGGACCCTCGAAAATATCTCTATCGAGGTCTCGAACTCTTCAGGTATCACCTCGTCAGCGCCAAGCGCTCTAAGGTCATCAACCTCTGAAAGGTACCTTGTCCTAACTATTATGTAGATGCCGGGGGATTCATGTCTTGCTATTGCAACTATTCTCCGGGTGGATGACGGGTCGGATATCGCGATAACAAGAAGCCTCGCGCTCCCGACGCTCAATTTATCGAGAATCTCCTTGCTCGATCCATCTCCATAGTAAATCGGTTCACCCTTCTTCTTCATCTCCAGAACCGTATCGCTGTTCATCTCCAGAACAATATAAGGTATTTCCGCTTCTTTCAATACCTTTGCCAGATTTTTCCCGTTAAGGCCGAATCCGATAATAATTACATGCCCCTCCCTTTTTTCGGGAAGACCGTTTCTCTCAGTTATTTCACTGAAACCAGCCATCTTTTTTACAAGCCGCCTGGATGATATCCAGCTTGATATGCCGGGGGCCGCATTGAAGACAAAGGGTGTCATTATCATTGTTAAAACGGATGACGAAAGAAAAACCTGGTAAAATTCATCTGTTATAATACCGGCTGACTGGCCTGCGATTGCAAGCACAAATGAAAATTCGCCGATCTGGGCAAGCCCCAGTCCAGCGTGAATGGAAATTCTCGGCGGCGCCCCCGTCATCAGAGCAGCTATTACGCCGGTAATGAACTTGAGACCGAATATCAGGGCGACCGCACCCACTATCATCAGGCAATGCTGGGACATATAACCGATATTTATGAGCATGCCGATCGAGACAAAAAAGAGCCCGATGAAGCTGTCCTTGAAAGGTAGAATATCCGATGTCGCCTGATGGGCATATTCTGATTCGGATATTACAATCCCGGCAAGAAATGCTCCGAGCGCCAGGGAGAGTCCGAATTTAGAGGTCAGCAGCGCTATCCCCAGACAGAGCAGGATTATAGTAATGATAAACAACTCGCGGCTCTTCGTTCGCACGATCTGATGGAGCAGTCCGGGGACTACCCACCGCGCGCTTAAAAGTACGGCCGCGACAATCACACAGGCCTTCGCCATCTTTATCATAATATCCATTGCGTTCACCCCGTCGCCTGACAGGGCCGGAGTGAGCAGCATCAGAGGAACAACACAAAGATCCTGGAAGATCAGCATACCGATCATCACACGTCCGTGCGGAGAGTCCGTCTCACCCTTTTCCGAAAGCATCTTGAATATGATCGCGGTGCTGCTTAGAGCAATCAGAAAACCGAAAAAAACGGACATACCAGCCTGTCCGGTCACAACATAAACTACGGCTGCGGTTAAACCTATTGTGAGCAGGAGCTGCACTCCCCCACCGGCGATAACGGCCTTTTTCATCCTGATAAGTTTCGCCAGGGAAAATTCAATTCCGATTGTAAAAAGAAGGAGTATAACGCCGATTTCAGCAAAAACTTCTACTACATGCACATCCCTGACGAATTCAAAACCGTGGGGACCCAAGATTACGCCCGCTATGAGAAAACCGACAAGTGAGGGTATATTCAACCTTCCAAGGACAAAAACCACTACTGATGAAACTCCAAAAATAATAACTAAAGAGCTTAGAAATTCATTTTCCATGGCTAAATGGTAACATACATATCAAATTCACGTGTAAAACGCCTTTGGGGAGCCCGGAGCAGGGTACAATCCTGAATAAGCCTATTTTTTCATAAACTTTTTAAAGAAATTTGTCACAAACTTTGCCATATTTATCAAGGCGCCGGTTATACTTCTTGCACGCACCCGCACTTCCACATCCTCCAGGTCATCCATCACCTTGCCTTTTGGAATATATATTGAAGTCGATTTCGCGATCGCAAGCACCTGGCTCGGATATACGCTCCTGTGGCCGGTCATAAGGAAGCTGATAATACACGCAACAGCCGCATAGGGGGCCACCTCCGGCCCAAAAATCTCTACCGCCATTATGCTTGCGGATATGGGTGTATTGGCCGCGCCCGCCAGCAGGCTGACCATTCCTATAGCTGAAAAGAGGGCCATATCCAGGCCGAAGACCCTTCCAAACATATTTCCAGCTGTCGCTCCTATAAAAAATATAGGTGTTACAATCCCACCACTTCCTCCAAAGCTGAGTGTGATGGATGTGAATACCATCTTGAACAGAAAGGCCAGGACAAATATCTCTTCACCCTCCAGCGCGCTCGTTATAGTATCAAGCCCGAGTCCCAAATATTTATCGGACACAACTAACGTAAACAGCACAAGGACCACGCCACCAATCACCCCCTTGAGAGGCTTCCATATTTTCATCCTGTCACTCAGGTATTCGTGGTATTTCAGAATTTCTATAAAGAGAAAAGAACAAAACCCGAAGAATAATCCCGCCAGACAGACCTTGAGAAAAAAGAAACTGCTGAAGACTGGCACAAAAGCCACTGGTTGATGAAAGTATTCGATACCAAACGCGGATGCAACCTGGAATCCGATGATCCCGGCAACAAAGGATGGAAAAAGGACATCATAGAGCAGTCCGCCGACAAACAGTACCTCGACTCCAAAAATCGCGCCGGCTATTGGAGTTCCGAATACCGACGCGAATCCGGCGCTTATACCACAGATTACAAGCTTCTTGCGGTCTTTGTTATCAAATTTCAGCAAATCGGCGAATACCGATGAGAGCCCTCCCCCTATCTGCGCGCATGGGCCCTCTTTTCCGGCGGAGCCTCCACTGGCTATAGTTATTATTGTTGTGAAAAGTTTGATGGGAACCACCATTGGATTGATCTTCCCCGAACGCTTATGGATCGCCTCAATCACTTTCTCTGTACCGTGTCCTTCAGCTTCCGGCGCAATATATTTTATGATAAAACTGCTTAAAAAAAACGCAACGGGAAGCAACAGGAAATAAAAACCGTACCCCTTTGAATAGCCAATACTGTATTCCAGCAATTTAAGGAAAATCGCGGTCGAAAAACCGACGATAGCGCCGATACAGGACGCAAGGAACAGCCACTTAAGGATACTGATAAATAAAACCGACTCTTCTATGACTCTTTTTCTCATTCAATGTGTCTCCAGCTCTTGCGGATTTCAAATCGTATTATTGTAGACTATTTGACGGTGTTTGTGTACACTGACCTCAGGGAGAACAAGAATAACCAGTATGAAAGGCATCATCATTATCTTCACAAGTCACTGTGACTCGCACCATCCAGGACACTGAAAATACAAAACAACCGGAAGAAAACGTATATCCCGATACAAAAAAAATCCGTCTATTCGCCAGCTCCGCGTTACAGGTGACTTATATCATCGTTCTTCTCATCGCCCTTTATCTTCTTCACGAGATAATCTTTCGCGATATCCTTCCCCCCCAACCCAAAGGCCAGGGAAAAGGAAAAGACTATACCGCCGAAAACTATCGCAAATGCGATAACAACGGTCTCGCTGCCTATGCCCATCTGTTCCAGCGCCATCGTCGCCGAAAGCATGAAGACCGTAAACGTCACGGCCTTTCCTATAAGGCCTGAAACCTTGATCCCGGCATTTACGGAGGCAATCAGGGCGGCCCTGCCGAAGAAGTTGCTAAGTAGATATCCAAACAGAAGAATCAGGAGAGCAATGAATACATTGGGGAGATACAGCAGAAATTTTTCGAGGAGCTTCTCCACCGCCGTGGTCTCAAGCGCTCCAAGGGACAGGATGGCGAATATGATAAAAACAATCCACCCGATAAGCTTTGCGAGCAGGGCAGAGGCCGGGTCCTTGATACCTCCTTTTCTTAATAACTCCACCGTCCCTAATCTCTCGAAAAAGGTGTCAATGCTGATTACTTTGAAGAATTTCGAGAAAATCCACTTCAGTGCCATTCCAAAGACGATAGCCATCATCAGGATAAGAATGAAGGTCAGGAAATTGGGCAAAATCAGGAGAGTCTTCTCAAAAAATCTTTCAAACGGCTCAATCATCACTCTCTGAAAAATATTCATAACCGCCCCCTTTTCATTAAAGCCAGTTTTTTATAAGCAGAGGTTTTTTATCCTCAAAAATCACGCATAACTTCTCAATCCTTGATTCCACATCGGCAGCGTCACTGGTCCAGGTCTCTATCACGAACGAAGCGATTCTCCCGATATAAAGCGGGGTTAGGGATTTCAGGAGATGTATTCTGTTAAGCGCCTTTTTATTGAACGCAAGTGCGAACAGATAGATAATCTCCACCCATATCTCATCAGGGATATGGAATTTATCCCTCGCCGTGTTCACTCCACGCAGAAAATCCATAATTTCTTCCGGAAAAATCTCTTTCCATATATCAGACAATTCCCTGACCCCCAGCCTGAACCTTTCAATCATCCTGTCGAGGTTAACCGTAATGGGATCAAGTCCGACAGCATACTGAAAGCCAAAAGTCGGAACTGCCTCGGAACCGGTTACTCCCGTCCATATATCCGTGTATGTCTCCAACAGATCAAAGGCGGCACCCACAACCTGATTGAGCATAGCGCTTAAGTCAGCTCCAGGGTCTTTGGGATCATGGATCTTCGCACCAAGAAACGACTGACAGACTTTGAAATCATTGGCAATCGCGGTTGTGGTCATCCATATATCAATTCCATATTTTGCAACATCGGTTTCCCATACTTCTTTTGTGAGATAAAAGTTCGCCAGTCTGCCTGAAAAGCCGAAATCCCCTCCTATGGGCTGCCTTACTCTCTTGCCGTATAACGCACGCGTCAGCGGATATATTATACTGTTTGTAATCGTCCCGTCATATTTATGCCTGTGATAAAGCGGGGCGACATAGTCAAAATCTTCTTCAACTATAGGCTTAAGAAGCAGTTCAATCCATTCAGGGGTAATACTTCTCAGGTCGGAATCCACAACCGCGCATGCCTTCACATTCAGGGCTTCGGCTATCTCGAATATCGTCCGGAAGGCACTCCCCTTCCCGGGTATTCCAGGATACGGCGTTGCGATCTTCAGAACAGGCTCGGTCCTGTAAGTAAAAACAATCGACTGATAGTCTTCTATTCCGGTATTCTGGACCGCCTCAACCGTACCATCTGTGGAGCCGCCGTCCGAATTAACCAGCACCGCCTTCCTGTCCGGAAAATACTTGGCGAAGCCGGCCTGAACGGCTTTTACAACATGACCTATAGTACGCACGTTGTTGTAACTGGGAATGCCGACAAGAATATCCGCCTCTTTAATCTGATCGATTTTTTTCTGAATCTCTTTTCTGAGGACAATGCTATTCATTCGGACGCTTTTTCATCGATGCTTTCCATAAGAGCTACGGGTGAACTCCGGAACACCTCTGACAATTGTATCCGTTTGGTCCCATTATTCTCTTCAATATTTACAATCTCACCGGTAAAGATATTGCTGTATTTCACGCCGGATTCCGTAAAGGGTACGGCTATCGAAGAGTCACGCCATACTTCGTTACCAAAAGGCGGGTCCTCTGGATTCGTGACAAGCTCAGTTGAAAACCTAGGGACCGCTACAATTATATTTCTGCCGTTAAATCTCCTGGCAAAAGCACAAACATTCCCGGCCCTTTTTCCATACACTTCCAGGGTTATATATTCACCTCTTTCAAATAGCGCCCTTTGTGATTTCCGGAAATTCAGGGCCTTATATATAACATACTGTTTTATCATACCATTCTCCTTATTCAGGGTCAGGTCCAATGAAAGTTCGGAAAGCCCGGTTGTTCTCTCCCGCTCTTTTATCTCCTGAAGCATCCGTTTTCTCATATTATAATCAACCGGCATACGGTTATCGGGATCAACAAGACTGAAATCCCATAACTCGGTGCCCTGATAAAAATCCGGAATTCCGGGAGATGCAATCCGGAGCAATGTCTGTGAAAGGGAATTGTACATGCCGTATTGAGAGATTTTTCTCTGAAAGGGGATGAAATGCTTAAGAAAATGGTTTTCCGGATTATTATTGAGAATAGCATTTATGAATATCTCTAATGCCTCTTCATAAATAGCGTTCTGGTTTATCCAGCTAGTGTTTACCTTCGCCTCGCGCACCGCCTTGATCATATAGGCCTTGATTCTTCGCATGAAGACTTCGTACCCCCGTTCATCCATCGGGGCCACTGGCCAGATACCGATCAGTGTCTGATACAGGAAATATTCCTCGTTCCTGTCGGGCACATTCCGTCCGTCTACAACGATCTTCTTCTTTCTGTTAATCCTGCTCCAGGTCGCCAGGTGTCGCTTCCATTCTTCCGGGACCTCGGAAAGCACGTTTATCCTCGCCCTTACATCTTCACTCCTCTTGGTGTCATGCGTAGATGAGGCGATAAGGGCATGGGGCCAAAATTTAATCCTCTCTATGTTCTGTCCATGAAAGGTCTCCAGAGACATCCCGAACCTCTCGGGCATTCCACCCACTTCGTTAAGTGAAACCAGCCGGTTATACACATAAAAGGCCGTGTCTTCGAGCCCCTTAGCCATGATGGAACCCGTTATCTGCTGAAATCTCATAACAAAATCCAGCCATTCTTTTTTATCGGCGTCTTCAAAAGCATCCGGAAATCTGAGCAGAAGCAGATCCTTTATAAAATCGAATATCGATCCGCTGATTACGGTATTATGTCTCTTCGCCTTTGACACGGCAAGCTCTATATACTGGCGGTCCCTGTCTTTTACCGTATATGTATTTATGTACGTCCTGTATACCGGAAAGAACGCGATGACCTCCACCAGTGCGTTAGTCAGGCTGTTCAGTGTGAAATCCCTTGTATGTCTGTTTTTCTCCGATATGCCGTTCAGGTAATGTCCGAGTGTATTGACCTCGCTTGACATTGAGACCTGCATTATCAATTTTTTCTTTTCATAAGCAATGACATGATAATTCAGCTTGGCCCTGATAAATCTGCCGTATATATCATCAAACGCCTTTATATTCCTGGTATCCACGAATATACCGTTCAACGTGTTTAAAAAAACATAGCCGGTGGTGCTGAATATCGGCCATTCCTCGGGCATCCTTTCGCCCTTGGTCAGAATCTTTTCACCGACAATATAAAAAGGCTTGTATTGCGGTTCAGAGGATAATATTTTATTGTACTGACCGGTTATTTCAGCCTCCAGGTCATCCGGTCCGGGTGACTCCGGCAGTTCGCTTTCCAGTCTCCTGACAAAACCACGTCTCAGATGCAAAAAACAGGCATACTGCAACTGTTCAAAATATTGAGAAGGATCGTACAACCCATCGGGATGATCAACCCTCAGGCCCGTTATTCTGCCTTCCTCGATAAATTTCATTACGAGCTTATGGGTCTCGTTAAAAACAGCCGGAACTTCCATCTTTATGGCGCCGAGATTATTAATATCAAAGAATCTTCTGTAGTTTATCTCTTCCGTTGCAACACGCCAGAAAGACAGCCTGAACACCTGCCTGCTTAAGAGTTCATCAAGGAGTCCAAAACTCCTGCCGTCGCCTGTAACGCCATTAAATATCCTGACATTTTCAGCGATGAAGGCCCGTATTTCATGGCTTGCATCGGAAAGTTTCATCAATCTTTCCTTTATAATCTCCTTGTCGCGATGTCTCACCACGATTTTCTCGGGATCTTTTTCAGTATAACGCGGCAGATTAATAATCGACGCGATAATACTCAAAAACTCGATATAATGCCGATTATCCGATGACAGAATCTTCTCCAGACTCTCAAGGCGATATTTCAGGATATTAATGTACGTATCGGGAGTGACAGGAAACTGTTTATCATAATAGTGCACGGAGAACCGGCCTTTCTCAAAGACCAGCCGCAGCTCCTGCCTCTCCAGAACATTCCCATACTGGTCGCCAAGGATGGGAATCAGTATCCTGTCCTTGAGTTCCTTTTTTACGGGTTCCCAGTCAATGTCAAAATATCCGGCATAAATTGAAGCAGGACCATTTTCGAGTATATCCATCCACCATATATTTTCTTTGCTTTCTATGCACATATGGTTCGGAACAATATCAAGCATCTGTCCCATACCGTATTTCCTGAGTTCACCGCTTAATTCATTATATTCATCTCCGGTTACTATCTCGGGATTCAGTTCGGCGTGATCAACGATATCATACCCGTGGAGACTGCCTCCTTTCGCCTTGAAATAAGGAGAAGCATAAATATCGGTTATGCCGAGGTTATGGAGATAACTGATAATCTCCCTGGCGTCGGGAAACCTGAACCGGTAATTAAACTGCAGCCTGTATGTCGATAAAGGTATCCTCGGTAACAGGAACATCTCCTCTTCCAAATAATCCTCCATCTAGGCCTGCACCAGCACTGCCGGAACGTTAAAAAACAGCATGCGCCCTATCTCCATGAACACTTCAATCCTCCTCGCGGCCTCCCTGTCTCCATCTTTCGCCTTCTGAATAAATTCCCCGTAAATCGTTCTCGCCATTTTAAAATAGATATTCTGCAACTGCCAGAAATTTATCTCAATGGGCAGAGACTGTGATAACATAATTATATTCTGTACCTCCAGAAGGGGAAGCAGGTCCGCCGGGTCCCTGTAAAATTTATCCATGGCGGATTCCAGTCTCTGTCTGATGATGAATTCCAGGTTGATCGTGTCAACCTGGACATTCCACTTCTGAATCTCGTTAATTATATTTCTTATTTTGTCGGCATCTACTTCTTCAACCTGAAATGCCTTCATGATGTCCACGTTAAGCGTATACTCCGCCGCGGTATGGAAAGCGTTCGGCACCGGCATTCCCGTCTCGCGGATAAAACCCATCAACAGATGATTGTTCTCGTACATACTCCGGTAGGAGGCCTCGAATCCTTCCATTACATGGCTTATGACATGACTTAAGATTTTGCGCTGTTCGTCCCTGAAAAGATGGATAATGGAATATTTATGCATTCCAAAGTAGCTGTCCATTAACCTGACTATGTCGGCGAAGGCACCTTTTTCAAAGGCATCGGAGATCTCGTTCTTCATAGTCTGATACGCCTCGGTACCAAGGAAAGCCCTTACTCCCCCATTCAGGACATGTCCCCCGAAACTCAGGACACAAAAACTCAAGACTTCGGTTTCAAATGTGATTTTTGATGAGACAAGGATCTTGCCGGTAGCAAGCTCCGTCGCTCCGGCATGCGCGGTCCAGTAATCTTCCCTTATGATTTTATAACAGTAAATCTCCGTTTTTTCGGCATAATCCTCAAAAAGGGTGCTTATGGCGTAATGTACGCCGACCTTCTCAAGGTCAATCATGGCCGGTTTAACGAATTCTTCGTATATCCGGGCGCCGTCCCTGCGTTCAGGAATATTGCTCTTGGCTATTTCGAGTCTTTCGATAAACACTCTCTCAAGCCTGTCACTGAAAATTTCCTCCGACAGCTGAATCGCCCGGCCGGCATACTGAATGACCTGTACTGTTTCGATACCGGAAAGCTCGGCAAAAAACCATCCACAGCTCGTATACATCAGCATCGCGTGCCTGTTGATTTCCAGAAGTTTAATGACCGTTCTTTTTTCTTCATCGATTAACTTCCTTCTGGCGTGTTTGTTCATAAACCTTTCGATGCTCTCTTCCGACCGGTCAAAAAGTACTTCAATGTATTCATTACGGGCGTTCCAGGGTTTCGTCAGGTATTCACCCGCTTTATGTTCGAATCTGAACGCCAGCTGGTCTCTCAGCCAGTCCAGTGCTTCACGAAGCGGCTTTCTCCATTCCTGGTTCCATTCATCATGACCATTGGTACTGCATCCGCAATCAGCCTTCCAGCGTTCTATGCCGTGGACACAGCTCCACGAGGTATTTTCAACTATCTGAACTTCATGCGTCGGTGGATGTTTTTCGAGAAATTCACCATAATTTGTCAGCCTTGCCAGTCCGTTTGTCTCTATATAATTAAGGGCGTAAGCAAGGGCCATATCACCAAACCTGTGGTGATGGCCGTACGTCTCACCATCCGTGGCTATATTCAGAATCTGGGGCCACTGCCTCATGTCGGAAAATCCGCTTAAGAGTCGGTTAGCAAAATCTTCCCCCCTGTTCAGTAATTTTTCGAATGCCACCGCCTGGGATATCGGTCCATCATAGAAAAATATATTTATTCGCCTGCCGGAAGGCAGTTTGCAGATATACGCCCTGGTGGGATCGATCTCTCCGGGGCCCAAATCTTTCCACTTGCCGGAGCCGATTCTTCTCGTCCTGACTGCCTGATGCGGTGCAAGAATCGTGAACTTTATCCCTAATTCAGCCAGTAACTCCAGTGTTCCGGTATCCACCGCGGTCTCGGAAAGCCACATGCCTTCGGGGAAACGCTTGAATCTGTGCTCGAAGTCTTTTATTCCCCATATTACCTGGGTACGCCTGTCGTGGTTATTCGCCAGGGGCATGATAATATGATTATAAACCTGAGCGATCGCGTTGCCATGTCCGGAGCGCCATTGAATGCTCTGCCTGTCCGCGTCGAGTATCGCCTGATATATTTCGGGAGAGTAGATCTCCATCCATGAAAGGACCGTAGGACCGAAATTAAAGCTTATCTTCGCGTAGTTGCTGACAATATCCATTATGTGCCCTTCTCCATCAAAGACCCTGGAGGCGGAATTAGGGGCATAACATTCCGCGGTCACCCTCTCATTCCAGTCATGGTATGGATGCGCGGAATCCTGTATCTCTATCGCCTCAAGCCATGGATTTTCCCGGGGCGGCTGGTAGAAGTGCCCGTGAACACAGATATATCTTTCCATTACAGAACGCCCTCCCCTGTATAAACAGCGAAACTCAGACCTTTCATCGTTATAAACTCCTCTCCCGATGCCCCGTCCGGGGAAATCATCCCGGGGCCGTTCCAGATACCATCGGAGGAATCAAGTAATTTTCTCCATACACCTTCAGGGAAAGACACATTAAAAGAGCTCTCCTCCCTGTTGAAGTTGAAGACCATAAACACGTGACTATCGTCCTTCCATCTTCTTATAAAAATAATCTTTTCCTCTTCCATTCCAGTGACTTCCATCTTCGTCTTGTCGGGACATGAGAGCGCAGGGATTTCCTTTCTAAGTTTTATCAACCGCCTGTAGAAATCCAGCATAACTTTATGATGGCCCTCTTCTCTCTTTTCCCAGTCTATCTTTGACTTCCGGAACGTCTCCACGTCCTGGGGGTCGGGGAATTCTTTTTCCTTGGCAAAAGAGTTGAACTCGTTTATTCTCCCTTTCCTCACCGATTCTATCAGGTCGGCATCGGAATGGCTGACAAAGTATAGAAAAGGAGAATCCTCTCCATACTCTTCACCCATAAACAGCAGAGGTATATACGGTGAAAACAACACTACGCCCGCCGCCACCTTCAGTGCTTCAAATGTCACCAGGGCCGAAAGCCTTTCGCCCAGCATTCTGTTGCCCGCCTGGTCGTGGTTCTGGGAAGAGACAATAAATTGATCAGCGGGAAAATCCCTGGATGAGCTTCCGTGCCGTCTTTTTCTATAAGCCGAGTAATCCCACGAATAGACAAAGCCTTCTTTTAACGACTTCACCATATCTTCAATCCTCCCGAAATCCATATAATAGCCAGTTCTTTCATCCGTAAGGATCGTGTGAACAGAATGGTGAAAATCATCGCACCACTGCGCGTCTATTCCATAACCGCCCGATTCACGATTAAGTATCACCCTCGCGTCGTTCAGGTCGCTTTCAGCGATAAGATAAAACTTTCTACCCTTGCTGGATGAAAAACTGTCGACATTTTCCGACAAGTCCATCAGAAACGGTTTGGCGCTGAAGTCATAAATGGCATGGATCGCATCAAGCCGGAGAGCGTCTATATGGAAATTATCAAACCAGTAAAGCGCATTTTCGATAAAATAGTTTCTCACATCATCACTATACGCATCATCAAAGTTTATCGCCCACCCCCATGGTGTTTTATACTTATCCGTAAAATAGGGACCAAAATCCCATATATAATTTCCTTCGGGACCAAGGTGATTGTAAACAACATCAAGGATGACCGCCATTCCCTCTTTATGGCATTCATTCACAACCCTTTTAAGGCCGTCCGGTCCGCCGTAAGAGCCCTGGACGGCAAACGGGTATACCCCGTCATATCCCCAGTTTCTCTCACCAGGGAACTGGGCGACGGGCATTATCTCGATAGAATTAATTCCGGATTCCTTAAGTTCGCCGATACGACGGACCAGGGCATCGAAATTTCCGTCCGGGGTGAATGTACCGACATGCAGTTCATATATTATCATTCCTCCCGGTTCGGCCCCCCCCCATTCCACATCTTCCCAAATAAAAGAGCCGTGGTCAACCACCTGTGACGGGCCATGTACTCCGAGTGGCTGACAGTTTGATGCCGGATCAGGCCTTTCTCTCTCGTCTTCGATCCTGTAAAGATACCGCGTCCCAGGGAAAATATCCCCTGCTGCCGCCTTCCAGTATCCACCGCTATCCTTTTCCATCGGCAATAGCCTTTCAACAGGCGAAACAATTTTTACAGACAGATTCTCTACCAATGGAGCCCAGACCACAAACTCACATTCACCATTCCCAAGATAAAAAGATCCGATCCTCACCTCTTATTTTCCCATATATATATAGTCGCGCCTGAAAACCGCCGAACCGGAATGATAATAGTTTTCAAATATGGATATCCGGCTCAATATCATCTATTGATTAAAGTAATTTCTAAAAGACCCTCAAATACCATTTTTAAAATTCCGGGTCATATTATAACCTATTTCAGGGCGGAATTTTTCATAATCCGGCCATAGACAGTCCGCTGGATGGCTTTAATGGCTACGATTAATTCTTTGAAAATCACTATTTCCAGTTATCATAATCATGATCAGCTCCCTTGCGGAAAAGATATTTTTCTGCTATATGATATATATCATATATTCCTGATGAGTAAATGCGTTTAAATAGAAATATAAAATCAAGTAAGAGGAGGAACAATCATTATGTTTTGCTATCAATGTGAACAGACGTTAGAAGGAGGGTGTACAAAGAAGATCGGAGTATGCGGCAAGAATGAGGACATCGCCAGTCTTCAGGACATTATGATCTTTGGATTAAAAGGTGTAGCTGCGTACGCGCATCACGCGAAGGAACTCGGGCATACTGATCCGGAGGTTGACGCGATCACCCAGGAAGCCCTTTACACCACGCTGACAAATGTCAATTTCAATCTGGACGAGAACATCAAAATGACACTCAAGGTCGGTGAAGCAACAGTGAAAGTGATGGACCTACTCGATAAAGCGCACACATCGAGACTCGGGGTGCCGGAACCTGTAGTCGTATCGGAAGATAAAGTTGAAGGGAAGTGCATCCTGGTGTCAGGCCACAATCTTTACGCGCTAGAGGAACTGCTTAAGCAGACAGCCGGCAAGGGCATTAATATTTATACTCACTCTGAAATGCTGCCTGCTCACGGTTATCCTGAACTGAAAAAGCACAGCCATCTCAAAGGCAATGTTGGTAAGGCGTGGTATGATCAGCGGAGGGTTTTCGATGATTTTCCCGGTGCGATTTTAGTCACAACCAACTGTTTTATGCCGGCCAAAGACACATACAGCGGGAAGACATTTTCATATGACATAACCGGTGTGGAAGGAGTAAAAAAGATCGAGAAGAATGATTTCACGCCTCTGATCGACAAGGCGCTTTCGCTTCCGGAGGCCAATGTATCATCAGACAGGACATTAACCACCGGGTTTCATCATGAAAATGTCCTGAAGCTCGCGCCCCAGATTATAGAGGCCGTAAAATCAGGCAAAATAAAGAGATTTTTTGTAATAGCCGGCTGTGACGCCCCGGGCAAGGGAGGCGAATACTTCAGGGAACTCGCGCAGCTCGTACCACAGGACTGTGTGATACTTACCACATCATGTGGAAAGTACAGGTTCAATGATTTAGACTTCGGAAATATCGACGGAATACCGCGTTTGATAGATTTAGGCCAGTGCAATAACTCGATCTCTGCTGTCAAGATCGCGCTTGCACTTGCCGAAGCATTCAACTGTTCAGTGAATGATCTGCCGCTGAGCATTGTTCTTTCCTGGTTTGAACAGAAGGCGGTCGCGATACTCCTCGGACTCTTCAGTCTCGGAGTAAAAAATATCTATCTCGGCCCCAAACCGCCGGCATTTGTAACACCGGGAGTACTGAAAGTTCTTCAGGACGGATTCAACCTGAAATTAACTACTACAGCGAAAGAAGATCTGAAAGATATGATGGGCTAAAAAAAAGACCGTTCCGGTCGAAAAGCCGGAACGGTCTTTTTAATTGTCTTTAAGGAACGGCTATTGAGTCACTCGTCTCGGCATTAGCACCGGAATCATAACTCCATCCGCTCAGTGTTACATTCGTTACGGTAAATGTAAATGTTGTTCCGCTGG